>Ga0224559_1000744_pt1 | contig 19885 bp, 22 predicted proteins | sample 714S33034metaG_FD_180676 | JGI IMG/M metagenome (GOLD analysis project Ga0224559, IMG submission 180676) | Peat soil microbial communities from Stordalen Mire, Sweden - 717 S3 30-34 | ecosystem: Environmental > Terrestrial > Soil > Wetlands > Peat | place: Sweden: Norrbotten County, Stordalen... | reverse complement strand
TCGACTTCTCTCCTGGCTGAGCCGAATCGTTCGGGGAGATTTCCCGTCCAGCAGCCAAGCGCACCCATGCCTCGTCCATGATGGCCAGCAGTTCCTTTTGCCGAGCCTTGGGGATCCGCAATCGCTTGATTCTCACTTCCAGCGGCTCGACGGGGGTCGTGATGTGGATGGAGCGTGGCATGGCTACTGCTTCATGATACTGCGAGTCTGGGAAAATGGAAACAGCACTGACGAGGTGCATCGATCACGGCTTCGGAACCGCATCTGCGGCCAGATAAGTGCGCGTCAGATCGGCGTGGCCGGCTAGAGTCGCATGCGGCTGCCCATCCACCAGGAAGCGAACTTGCGTGACGCGCGGCAGGTTGGCATGCAGCGTCCCGCAGATGGACATCACGGTAAGCGTCTCGGTCTGAATGCCCGAGGGATGGCCGGCAACGAACGCTCCACTCAGGTTGACGACGGCGAGTTCGTCGCCCACCGGCGAGGGGTCTTTCGATGGCGAGCTTTGGCCTGCCGCATTCACTCCGGCCTGGCTGCCGCCGGCCTCCACATTCTGCACCGGCAAAAGGAAAACCTGCGCGATCGAGCTCGCTCCGCCGGGAACCGGGTGAGCAGCATCGGGAGCGGCGTACAGATCGAGCAGTTTCCCCAGCACGGCCCGTGCCCGCGCGCCCGGGTCCCTGGGTAAATGCAGGGATTGCGCCTGGGCCAGCAGCGAGCCGTCTGAATCGCTGGCCACCATGATCGTGGCCTGCTCAGCCGGCTCCACCTCGGGAGCCTGCGTCGGCGTCGAATCGTCGCTGGAGAGCAAGCGCTGGTGCGCCCGATCGCGCAACTGCCAGAGCGCCACGCCCATGACCACTGACGCCAAAACCAGCATGGAAAACAAGATGGTCTGGTAGCGGGGAATCATGGCTGATGGACCTCCGTACGCCATTCGAGCAGCGCCGCCGCAAGGATCTCGGCAACCCGCGCCTGATAACCCGAATCGTCAAGCTCGGCAACCAGTTTCTTGCCCGCATCGCGTTGCGGCGCAATCTCCACGGCGACCGCCGGGCAGGTCATGCTGTCCACCGTGGGCAGCGTGGTTCGGCCCAGCGTTACGGTCATGCCGGCATGTAGCAACGCGCTGTTCAGCGTTCCTGCAAGCGCCAGGCTGCGCGTCACCCACGCCGCCTGCGCGGTCTTCCACGGAGCAAGTCGAACCGGTTGAACCGGCGCCATGTTGGAGACAAACAAATGCACGCCGGAACCGCTCTCCGATCCATGCAGGCTGAGGCAGGCCTGGGCGTTGGCGTGGTTGGCCATCTCCGCCCGTCGATTCAAATCGACATTCGTGTCGGATTCCCGGGTGGTCAGCACCTGAATGCCCCGCGCCCCCAGCAGAGAACGCAGCCTCACACTCAGAGCAAGTGTGAAGGCCTTCTCTTCCTGTCCGTTGAGGCGCCCGCCCGAGTCGTCGCCGCCGTGAGCCGCGTCCAGCACCACCACAAAGCGGGATGAGGGCACAACAGGCGCAGGCGGGGCCTGCGCTGCTACAAGTTGCGATACTCCCATGCACGCAGTCAGAACCCAAATGCATCGGCTGGGCCGTAGAGCCTGGTTAATGGCTGCGAAATTAGGCCGAATTTCAAGCCTTGCCGACAAGTAGCGTACCTCAGGGGCTAAAACCCCGCCGTACCAGCTGCGCCCTTTCAATGTAGTCAAATCCCTACTCCTACAGCGACCACACCGCATGCTCCTGAATTGCGGCGTGCATTGCGTCTGGAGCGAGGTCCAATTCACCGGGCCACGAGACGGCGCCATAATCAAGCCGGACCTGCGCAAACAGCGACGGGTCGGCAAGCGCAGAGAATACGCCAGCCTTTGGCGAATGAACCAGGCCAGACAGATCGACCGCCCCCTTGAGGCCATCGGCAAATGTAACCCGCAGCCGGAACCCCGGAAGGGCTTCGACTTCGGTTACCCGCCACGGCGAGCAGGGCGCGACCTCGTCGCTTAAGTCAGCGGGGGAACCTTCATAGGCGCTTGATTCTGTACGCATAATTCCCAATCCCTCCTGAGTTCGTCGCGGTGTTGTTGTGCCCATTCCAGCACTAGCGCCATTGCTCGGGCAGGCAAGCCACCGCGAATAACCTCAAACGTCCGAATGTCGATCAGCGCCTCGAATTCAGCATACAGCGCGTGAAAGTGAGGTGGAACATGATCGCCGAAATACATCTGAATCAAGATTCCGTAAAACCTGCTGATCGTCGGCATTGTTCCCCTCGGTTTCCCGCCCTACCGACCCCAAGTGAGTTCTTCCAGGTCTCTGAAGTTACTCCAGCGCATAGATAGTCAAACCGCTGAGCAGCTTGGGGAAGAAATCGGTGGCCTTTTGCGGCATCACATCGCCGGCAAAGGCTACTTCCCGCAGTTGCTCCATGGAAACAGGGTTGGTGAGGAACGTAACGTCCGCTTCGCCCCGGCGGACCAGGTCCACCGCCTCGGCGGCATCGCGCAGATAGCGGATGTTGGTCTGATCGCGAACCTTTTCCGCGTCCAGTCCCAGCAGCCGGTCGAGAACGATCGAATGCAGGTGAGTCAGGTCGAGCTGGCGCTGGCGAGGGCGGATCTCGGCGTATGCGAGCGTGGCTTCGATGATGTCGGATTTGGCGCGGAGGAGGAAGTCGCCGGAGCGGGTGACGGCGACGAAGGCGGGTCCGGGCTGGGCGTGGAGGGTCTCGATGAGGGCCGGTGCATCGGCGGAGGCGGGGAGGAGCTGGACGGTGAAGAAGGCCTCGGCGTCGCGGATAAAGGCGGCTGGGTCAAAGCTCTCCAAACTATGCACCACGCGATGCGTGGGCAAAATCACCAGCCCGTCGGAATCCATATTCACAAACGTCATCATCACCGCCGCTTCAGGGTAAGCCGGCTGCGGCATTTCGGTCGCGCTGTGGTGAACCTTCGCCCCGCTTCCATCGACGTATCGTGCCGCGTGTTCTTTCGAGTAGTTCAGCGCCGTCTCGTACCTGTGGTGACCGTCGGCAATAATCAGCTTCTTGTCCGCCATCGCCGTCGTCAGCAGCAAAATCGTCGCCGGATCGCTGACCCGCCAAAGCCGGTGCAGCACGCCGTATTCGTCCGTGACCTCGGCTTCGGCCGGGCCGTTGCCTTCGTACAGAATCCTTTCCACGCTGCCGGCAGGGTCGGAGTAGAGCATGAAAATCTGGCCAAAATGCGCGTGCGTCGCCTTGAGCAGGTTGAGGCGGTCGCTTTTGGGCTTGCTGAGCGTCTGCTCGTGCCGGAAAACCACCTGCTCCGAGTACTCGTGAAGCTTGCCGAGCGCGATAAATCCGCGCCGCTCTTTGACAATGTCGGTGCCCGGGACCTTGAACCGCTGCGAGTAGGCAAAGATGCAGGGGTCCTTTTCCTGCACCAGAATGCCCTGCTCCCGCCAGGCAGCCAAATCCCGAGCCGCTCGCGTATAAACGCTTTCGCTGCGCTCGGCATCGAAAAGTTCAGGCAGGCCCAGGATGATGCGAACCAGATTGTAGGGGCTCCGTTGGTAATAGGCCTGCTGCATGGCCGGGGAAATCTTGTCATAGGGCTGGGTGACAACGTCATCCAGCCGAACTGCCGTGGAATTGTAACGCCAGGCGCGAAATGGATAAATGCGAGCCATACGAAAGGACTTGCTCCCCGTCCAACAACATAGATTTACGCATGGGTGTCCCCTTTTGCTTACACCGGGAAGCCTTTGCGCCTGGACTCGATTGTATCCCAACAGCGATAGCGCCCCTGGGCTCTGCGTCACTGGATCGACTGTCGTCTCTTGACAATGCGATGACAGTCCGCAAACGCCAGCCGTGCTTCAGTCGTGCTAAACTCGCCTTCATTCCACGGTTTCAATTGGTGGTATCGCGCCATGAAGATGCTTCCCCGTCAGCGCATTCTCCGAATCGGACGCCGCAGCCCGCGGATGCTCGGCCGCTGGCTGTGGATTTGCGGATTGACGGTGGCTTTCTGTCTGGCCCGCGCCCAGGACCAGGGCGACCAGCTCAACAAGGTGCATGTCAACCCACCGGGCGCCACCACCCCGGCCGCCGGAGCGCCGGCCGGAGCCGAAGCGCCCGCCGCAACTGGCACTGGAGCACTCAGGGTCCATCCCGGTTCCTTCATAAGAATGAACGTCGACATGGTGCTGGTCCCGATCACCATTACCGACCCCATGAACCGCCTGGTCACCGGCCTCGAACAGGAAGACTTCCAGGTCTATGAGAACAACAACCAGCAGAAGATCGCCACCTTTGCCACCGAGGACGCACCGGTTTCCATCGGCATCATCTTCGATCTTTCCGGCTCCATGACCTCCAAGCTCATCCGCGCCCGCGAGTCCATCCTCCAGTTCATCAAGACCGCCAACCCCCAGGATGAGTTTTTCGTGATCGGATTCAACGAACGTCCTGAGTTGATTGAGGACTTCACCAGCTCCGTTGAGGACATACAAGCTCGCCTGGCCACGGTGCGCAGCGGCCATCGCACTGCCCTGCTCGACGCCATCTACTATGGCCTGATCAAAATGAAGGAAGCCCGCCATGAGCGCAGGGCTCTGCTCGTCGTCTCCGATGGCGGCGATAATCGCTCCCGCTACACCGAGGGCGAACTGCGCGCGCAGGTCCGCGAGTCAGACGTGGAAATGTACTCCATCGGCATCTTCGACGCCTACGCGAACACTCCCGAAGAGCGAACCGGACCGCAACTGCTCAACGATCTGAGCGAGGAGACCGGCGGACGCCTCTTCCGCGTGGACGATATCGCCGAAATGGGCGACATCGCCGAAAAGATTTCCACCGAATTGCGCAACCAATATGTCATCGGCTACCGCCCCAAGGACCTGACCCGCGACGGCAAGTGGCGTAAAGTGAAGGTGAAGGTAAATCCTCCAGCAGGATTGCCGCCACTCACTGTCCATGCTCGCACCGGCTACTATGCGCCTTTGCAATAACGCGATTCTCGTGGTTCTTCTTGCCGGTGCGGTGCTCGCGCTGCCTGCGCAACAATCGACGACCCCAAAAGCCCCGGCCCCCAGTCAGACCAAACCCAATCAAGCCCCGCCTCTCAGCGTCGACACCGACCCCGTGCGCTCCCCGGATAACGAGCCGCCCACCACCGCCAACGGCCCCCTGAAAAAGGAAGGCGAGGGCTATGTCCTCCACACCGACGTGGAGGAAGTTGTGCTGAACTGCACCGTGCTCGAAGGCAACCGCCTAGTTCCGGACCTGACCAAAAACGATTTCAAGATCTCTGAGGACGGAGTCCCGCAGACCCTCATCAGCTTCCAGCACACCGACCTTCCCGTCTCCATTGCCCTGGTTGTGGACAACTCCGGGTCCATGTCGCGCAAGCGTCCTTCTGTCAACAAGAGCGCCCTGGATCTGATCCAGGCCTCCAATCCCCAGGACGAAGCCTTTGTCGTGAACTTCTCCGACGAGGCCTACATCGACCAGGAGTTCACCTCCGATGTGAACAAGCTCCGCGACGGGCTGAGCCACATCGAATCCCGCGGCGGGACGGCTCTATACGATGCGGTTGTGGCCTCCGCGGACAAGCTCGTCGCCGACGCCAAGCGCCCCAAGCAGGTGCTGATCCTCATTACGGACGGCGAGGACAACGCGTCGACGCTCAACCTCGAACAGACCATCCGCCGCGTCCAGCAGCTCTCCGGCCCGGTTATCTACTCCATCGGCCTGCTGTTTGGCGACGAGATGACCCACGCCGAAGTCCGCCACGCGCGCCGCGCCCTTGAAATGCTCTCCACCGAAACCGGCGGCATGGCCTTCTTTCCCAAGTCGATCGAGCAGATCGATCAGATTTCCGCCGAAGTGGCCCGCGATATTCGCAACCAGTACACTCTCGGCTACCACTCCACCAAGCCCACCACCGAGCCCGGTTTCCGCCGCGTGCTGGTCAGCGCCGAAGGCAAGGGCATGGGCAAACTCAATGTCCGCACCCGCACCGGCTACTTCCCCGTCGTCCGTGTCCCCAAAAAATCCGCAAAGCCGGAAAGCAATTGAGGGCGTAGATCAAGGTCTATTTCGCTACCTGATCCATGGCGCCCGTCGCGATAGGCCAGAAGCTAAAGGCCAAGAATGTCCAGCTACAAATACTCGACACGTATGGTTCACGCGGAACAAAGGTTGAGATGGTCCTGCGAAGAGGAAGGATTGGATCAGGCAGTGCGGGAGAAGACGCGGGCTTCGAGACGTGAGAGCCGGCCTTCGTGATCCTTGCGGACTTCGTCCTCGACCCGGTCAAACCGAGTCTCCAAACGGTCCAGCCGCTGGTTGACGTTGGCAAATCCAGCTCTCATCTCCGAGCGCAGGTCATCGAACCGTTGACCGGAGTCGCCGATTCCAGCTCTCATCTCCGAACGCAGGTCGTCGATTCGCTGTCCGAGAGCGTTGATGGCGCGGTTATTCGCCACCGTCGACCCCAGCCACACAAGGAGGATAGAGAAGATGGGAAGGCCAATCGCGAAATAAAACTGGGCGCTAGTCATAATCGCTGCTCAATTGTACCCCCGCCTGCGCGGCGAGACCAGGAGCATTCGATTCTCCCGCCCAGCCACGATAAGCTAGAGGAAAGCAGCTAAAAGCCAAAGGCCAAGAAATGTCCAACTACAAATACTCCACCCTCGCCGTCCACGCCGGCCAGTATCCCGATCCCCTCACCGGCGCTGTCAATGTCCCCGTCTATCTCTCCTCGACCTTCGAGCTCACCGGCATCGGCACCGACAAGGGCTGGGACTACTCCCGCGCCGGCAATCCCACGCGCGACCGCCTCGAAGAAGCTCTGGCCGCGCTCGAAGGCGGTTTCAGCGGCCATGCATTCGCCAGCGGCATGGCGGCCATCGCGGGCCTCGTGGCCATGCTGCGCACCGGCGACCACCTGGTCTGTTCAAGCCAGGTGTATGCAGGCACAGTGCGCTTCTTCGACCGCATCGTGCGCCACTACGGCATCGACATCGAGTACGTCGATACCAGTAACCTCGATGCCGTAGCCGCTGCCATCCGGCCTTCGACCAAGCTGGTTCACATTGAATCGCCCAGCAATCCTCTGATGGTTCTGACCGACATCGCGGGGGTAAGCGAGATTGCCCACGCGCACGGCATCGAAGTCAGCGTGGATAACACCTTCCTCTCGCCCGCCCTGCAGAGCCCGCTCGCGCTGGGCGCGGATATCGTCATGCACTCGACCACAAAATATCTCAACGGCCACTCCGACGGCCTCGGCGGCGCGCTGATCGGGTCCACAGCCGAACACAAGGAACGCTTCGGTCTGGTGCAAAAGGCTGCCGGCGGGGTTCTTTCGCCGTTCGAATGTTTCCTGGTCCTGCGCGGCATCCGTACGCTGCCCTTGCGCATCAAGCAGCACGAAGAGAACGGCCGCGCCGTCGCTGAATTCCTCTCCACGCATCCGAAAGTCAGTCGTCTCGCCTATCCCGGCCTCAAGAGCCATCCGCAGCACGAGTTAGCCGTCAAGCAGCAGAAAGGCTTCGGCTCCATGCTCTCCTTCGACCTGGGCTCGCGCGAAGCCGCCGGCCGTTTCCTTGGCGCCATCAAGATTTTCCTCAGCGCCGAGTCGCTGGGCGGTGTCGAATCGCTGGCCTCCCACTCCGCCACCACAACGCACTTCGCACTCAGCGACGAAGAGCGCGAGTCGCTCGGCATCACCCAGGGCATCGTCCGTCTTTCCATTGGCATTGAAGACAAGGAAGACCTGATCGCCGACATCGATCAGGCGCTGGGGGCGGTGTAAACCTCAGTGCCCTGCCGGCACCGGCGCGTTGCAGTGCGTCGGGCATGGCGCTGCCGCGTTGCGGATGCCAGAGCCGAGCCTTTCTTGCCTGTTAGGGGAAGCCGTTCCTTGAGGATTTCGCTTCCACCAGACTACCGGATTCCGGCCGCGCTTGAAACCGCCAACGCCGGAACCCATGCTCGCCGCTGTGTCATGCTGAGGAGGTCATGGAATCCACTTCGCCAAAAGCTGAAATGAGCAACCAAGCCGGCGCGCTCTTGCTCGGCATTGACACCTGCGGACCATCCGGCTCCGTGGCACTCGGCCGCTTCCATGAGGGTGAGATTGAGATTCTCGGCCAGATCGAGCTCGAGGGCCGCAGCTATTCGGCCACACTCGTGGCCGCCGTCGCCGAATTGCTGACCAGCGCTGGCATCGAATTGAGCAGCATCGCCGCAATCGTCGCAGTCAACGGCCCTGGCAGCTTCACCGGCGTGCGCGTCGGACTCAGCGCAGTCAAAGGCCTGGCTGAGCCAGCGGGAATTCCTGTAGTCGCCGTCTCTCGTCTTGAGGTTCTCGCCTCGAAATCCGGTGTGCCCTCCGCAGCCATCGACGCGCATCGCCACGAAGCCTTCTTGCGGCTCGACTCGCCACCCGCAGCCGTTCGTGAATTGCTGGCCGGGCCTACCGACTTTGTTGCCCTCGCACCGCCGCCGCGCATCGCCGTCTGCGACGATGCGGCAGCCACGGTCCTCAGCGCCGCGTGGCCAACCACGGAGTTGCTTCGCATAGCGGCGCCAACCGCCGCCGACGCACTTCAGCTCTGCGCGCCCCGATTCGCGGCCGGAAAGTTCGTCGATCTGGCCCTGCTCGACGGCCACTACCTGCGCCGCTCCGATGCGGAAATCTTCGGCGAGCCGGTAGCCTCTCAACGCATATGAATCTCCCCGCGTCCGACGCGAAAATTCGCCCCATGATCCCGGCGGACCTCGACCGCGTGATCGAGATTGAGCGGAGTCTCAAGCAAGCGCCCCACTGGCCTCACTCAGCGTGGATTTCCGCGCTCGACCCTCTAAGCGTTTCGCACCGCCTCGCCCTTGTCGCGGAGGATTCCAACGGCCATTCCGTCACCGCCTTCGCCGTTGCCAGCCTGCTGCCGCCCCAGGCCGAACTGGAGACGATCGCCGTCGCCCCGGAGGCCCAGCGCCGGGGGCTGGCGCGGTTTCTCCTGGCCGCGCTGCGAAAGGAACTGAAGTCCGCGCATGTCACCGACGTAATCCTCGAAGTCCGCGCCTCCAATCGCCCCGCGCTCGCTTTCTACCTCGATCTAGGCTTTGTCGAAACCGGCCGCCGTCCGCGCTACTACGCTGATCCTGTTGAAGATGCGGTTCTGCTATCGCTGCGCCTGCCGTGACCGCCCCGGTACGACGGCCGGTCCCAACCTCACCGGCCTTCCAGTAACCTACGTCGCACTTGGCCCGATTCCAGCCAGAAATCCACACCCCCAAATGACCATGGTTCTCTTTAGCACTTGCCGATTGAGCGCCGACAGCGTTATATGTAAATATTCTGTTACTTACGGAGGTGCTTGATGGACGAAGTACAAGATCCCACGCTGAGCGAAGAGATTGATCGCCTGCATGCGGAACATCATCGCTACGCTCAGCGGCTGGAAGATTTGCTTCAAAAACCGTATCTCTCCGAAGATGAACAGCTCGAAGAAGTCCGCTTGAAGAAACTCAAGCTGCACGCCAAAGACCTGATCTTTGCCCTGGAGCGCCGCCAGCCGGCAATTGCCTGAGGCGTCTTCCGGTTCATGCAGCCGAATCGCCCGAGCGTCGCCGCGCCCTCCCGTGCGGCCCTATAGCGGGTGTTGTGTCCGCTGGAGCCTGCCGAGTTCTGCGTCGCCAATTGAACAACATAGCCGTCTTTCGCGCGGAATGACCGTATAATCGTTGGGGACAATGGTTCGTGACGGCTACATCTACGGTTTGAGCTTGCTGGCAGTGGCCGCATTGCTGGTGTGGGCCACAGGCAGTTGGGCTTGGGGCACAGCCCCGGTGCTGCTGGCGGCGTTCTTTCTGTGGTTTTTCCGCGATCCTCAGCGCACGGTTCCCGCTGACCCTGGGCTGATCGTATCGCCCGGCGACGGACTGGTCACCGAAACCGTCACCATCGCGACTCCTCAGGGACCCCGGCAGCGCGTCAGCATCTTTCTCAGCGTCTTCGATGTGCATGTGAACCGCTCACCCATCGGCGGCGTCATCAAAGCTGTTCGCTACCGGAAGGGCCAGTACCTGAACGCCATGAACCCCGACTCGGCCCGGCACAACGAGCGAAACGTGGTCACGGTCAGCGGCCAGGGAACCGAAGTCACCTTCAAGCAGATTGCCGGCCTTCTGGCCCGGCGCATCGTCTTCAACCTCAAGGAGGAGGACACGGTGGAGCGAGGCCAGCGCGTCGGCCTCATCAAATTCGGCTCCAGGGTCGATGTTCTGCTGCCCGAAGAGGCCACGCTGCGGGTCAAGGTCGGCCAGCGCGTCAAAGGCGGCTCCAGCGTGATTGCCGCCATGCCCGACGGAGAAGGTCGATGAACAGCCGCGATCCCGCAATTGCAAGGGCCAACGCAAAGGCCCGTTTTCGCCGCGGTATGTTCCTGCTGCCTTCGCTGTTTACCTCCATCAATATTGCCGCCGGCTATTTCTCCATTACAGAGACCATCAAAGCCATCAGCGGGAACGCGGAGCTGCATCTGGATTGGGCCGCCATCGCCATCCTGTTCGCCATTCCGTTTGACGCGCTCGATGGACGCATCGCGCGGATGACCAACACCACCAGCGAGTTTGGCAAGGAGCTCGATTCGCTCGCCGACGCCATCACCTTTGGCGTGGCGCCCAGCCTGCTGGCACTCATCTGGGGATTTCATTTCCTCCCAGATTCCATCAACCCCCGCTTGCACCAGCACGTCCAGCAGGCCGGCGCTTTTATTTGTTTTCTCTTTCTCATGGGCGGCGTCTCGCGCCTGGCCCGCTTCAACATCAGCAGCGATGCCCAGCCGCGCAATCCTGGCCGCCCCGGACGTAAGTATTTCGTTGGCATGCCCATTCCAGCCGCGGCTGGGCTGGTTGCGGCCACCGTGCACTTCTTCTACGGCATTCCGATTGAAGAATCGTGGTGGTGGGTCGCCATTCCCTGGCTCGCTCTGGTTGGCCTCAGCGGCTTCCTGATGGTCAGCACCTGGCGCTTCTGGTCGGGCAAGGAGATCAACTTCTCCCGCGCCCATCCGTTTCAGTTGCTCTTTGTCATCTCGATCGTGTTGTACGTCTGCATCCGCTACTCCAATGTCGTACTCTTCACGATCGCTCTCATCTACATGTTCTCCGGCATCTGGGCGCGAGCCGCGTATTCGTGGTCTCGCCGCCGCCGCAGGCGACCGGCAGTCACCGCCGCCCTTGACCCGGACGCAAGCGCTCCGGAACCGGATCCCTTGAGACCTTCGTAGCTGTGAGACGCGCGTAATCATTCCAACCAAAGGACGCCTGTGTACAAGATTGCCATCGCCGGACCCTCTACCCTGCTGGGCCGGGAGTTGAAAGAAGCCCTGTCGGAGTCGCCACTGGCGGCTGCCAAAATGACCCTGCTGGATGAGGAAACGGCTCAGGGGCAACTGGATCAGGTGGGCGACGAGATCGCCTTGGTCCAGGCCATTGAACCCGATGCCTTTGACGAGGTCGACTTCACCTTCTTCGCCGGCTCGGAAGACCTGACCCGCAAACACTGGCGTCAGGCGCTCCGCTCCGGTTCCACCGTCCTCGATCTCTCCGGTGCGCTCGACCAGGAGACCGGCGTGCTGGTGCGCGCGCCCTGGCTCGGCTCCGAGACCGTCATCCCCGACCTGTTTACGCCCGCAGTTGTTCCCGCCCACCCCGCCGCCCTCGCGTTAGCTCTGCTTCTTGACCGTCTGCAACAGGCCGCGCCGGTTCGCTTTGCCGCCGCCACCGTGCTCGAACCGGCAAGCGAGTTTGGCCGCGCCGCCATGGACGAACTGCACCAGCAGACCATAGCCCTGCTCAGCTTCCAGGGCCTGCCCCGCGCTATCTACGACGCGCAGGCAGCCTACAACCTGCTGCTCGGACTGGGCGAAACGGCCGCCGTGAATCTAAGCTCAGTCGAAGCGCGGATTCGCCGCCACTATGACGCCCTTTCCGCCGGCCGCTGGCCCGCGCTGGCGTTGCAGGTGGTTCACGCGCCGGTCTTTCACGGTCACACCATGTCCATCGCCATCGAGCTCGAGCGACCTGTCGACATCTCCGCCCTCGAAGAGGCTCTCAGCGGAGACCACGTCGACCTCGTCCTTGAAGACACCGATTCGCCTTCCAACTTGGCCGCCACCGGCCAGAACGACGTACTGGTTCGCCTCCGTCCCGAGCAGGGTCCGCGCAACTCCACCCAGGTCTCACGCCTCTGGCTTTGGGCTGCTTCAGACAACCTCCGACTCAACGCTCAAAATGCTGTCGAGTGCGCGCTGGATTTGCGGCGGCTGAGGCCCAAGGGGACCGTGCAGTAAGAAGCGCTCAGGAAGTAAGATGCAATAGCTGCGATCTTACGTGACAATAGATTACCTATATTTAACTTAGGGTCTTACCAGTGCTATCATGTAAGTTATGATACCGGTATTCACCACCGTCAGCACCAAAGGTCAATTGGTCATCCCCGCTCATATTCGTGAGTCGCTCGGGATCGAGCCAGGAACGCGCGTTGCTATCCGCCAGGACGGGATGCGGCTGATTCTGGAGCCGGATACCCTTGCTGCCAAGCTGCGGCGGATCAAAGAGATGCGAGGATGCACCGCAGGCCTGCCTTCAGGAACCGATATGTTGCTTGAGGACCGGCGGCTTGAGCGTAAGAGGGAACTGGAAGAAGAGGGTTGGTAAGGCCACACGATGACCACCTATGTCTTGGACTCCTCTGCTTTGCTGCGATATATCGATGATGAAGCGGGCGCGGATCGCGTTGAAGAAATCTTCGGCGCCTGTGTCGCGGGGCAAGCTGACGTGCACATTTCGGCAATGCAATGGGGCGAGGTCGCCGGAAACCTGCGCAAGCGGTTAGGCGCATCGCATGAAGTGCGCATTATGAGCAGCCTTCTCCCTACTGAGTGCGAGATAGTTCCAGCCAGTGGCGAACGAGCCGTTCGTGCCGCCGGGATCAAAGTTGACCGCAAGGTTGCCTACGCCGACGCCTTCGCCATTGAACTGGCGATGGATTCTTCCGGTCATATTCTGGTGACCGCAGACTACGACTTCAAAGAAGTAGCCGACCTTGCAAAGATTGAGTTCCTGCCCCCGAAATTAGTCCTGCCAATCTAGCTCACCGCCCTCCGCACCGCCCCCAAGCCTGCTCGATAAAGCTGTCCGTCATGCCCGCGATGTAGTCGGCGACAGTTCGCGCCAGCCCTTGCGTGGGAATCTCCGCCCGATGATCCTCAGGCAGCATCCCCGGATCGGCCATGAGAGCCGCGAATAACTCCTCGACTACTGCGGCCGCGTGCCTGTGAAGCTCCTCCATCCCTGGAGTGTTGTACAGATTGGCGTAGAGGAACTCCTTCGCTTCAGCCCGCGCAGCTTCCATTGACGGGCTGAGCGCTGCCAGCCGTTCCGGCGCCCGACGAATATCCTCAAGAGTCGTCGCCCCAATCGCAGCCACACGCACCCGCACCTCATCCAGCAGGTCCGTCACCAGCGCATTCAGCATGCGATTGAGCGCCTCATAGGTTGCAATCTTCTGCGCTGCGGCCGGATACTCCCTCACCACCTCGTCATGGAAGCCCCGAAACAGCGGCACGCCCTCGCGCACCTGTTCCAGCGTGAGGATGCCGGAGTCGAGTCCATCGTCCAGATCGGCGGTCAGGTAGGCGATCTCGTCAGCGAGGTCAATCAACTGCGCCTCCAGCGGCGGAAATTGGTCGAGGAAGTATCCAGCCAGCTCCGGATGCTCGGCCGCCGAGTAATCGCGCGAGTGCTTCACGATGCCCTCGCGCACGCCCAGCGTCAGATTCAGCCCGCGAAAGCCCGCGTAGCGCTCTTCAAACCAGGTCACGATGCGCAGCGCATGCAAATTGTGGTCGAAGCTCAGTCCCAAGCCCCGCAGGCAGACATCGAGGGCCTTTTCTCCGGCATGGCCAAACGGCGGGTGGCCGATGTCGTGTACCAGCGCCAGCGCCTCGGCCAACTCCGTATTCAGCCCCAGCGCAACGGCCAGCGTGCGCGCAATCTGCGTGACTTCAAGGGTGTGGGTCAGCCGGCTGCGGAAGTGGTCGCCCGCCGGGTCGCCCGGCCGCCGCGTAAACACCTGGGTCTTGCCGGCCAACCGTCGAAACGCCCGCGCATGAAGAATCCGCGCACCGTCTCTCGCAAAAGGCGAGCGGTACGGATGCGGCGGCTCAGGGTGCACCCTCCGCGCCAGTTCATCGCCGTTATTTCCGCGAACGGCAATCCCCGCGGGGAGCATAGCCGCCGGCCTGGTTTCCGAATTCATCCTCGATCCTCAACGCGAGCCTTCAAGTCTGGTTATACCGCATTCGGAAACGCCTGTACTCCATCGACGCTTCTCATGTGCTCTGAATCACCATCATTCCCGTCAGTCAGTGCTATAACGGTGCCCGTATAGCTGGGATTGGACAACGCTGGCTGTGTGGGCGTACCATCCTGCCCGATCTTTCGAGAGCCCTCACGCTCGGTTCCAAGACCCGCGCCGGCCCTCAACTAAATTCACGTTTGTACTGGGAGACATCATGAAAACGATCCAGAAAACAGCGTTGATCCTGTTGGCGCTGGGTGTTGCGTTCACATCCGGCTGTGGCGGCCGCCATTCAACCAAAGAGGTGTACTACCTGATTTCAGCCAATGCCGCATTGCCCTACTGGCAGACAGCGGCCGTTGGCTTCAAAAAGGCGGCAGCAGAGTACAAAGTGACTGCCAGAGTCGTGGGGCCTGACGGCTACGATGCGCAGGCCGAGCTGACCGCACTGCAAAGCGCGGTAGCCGCCAAGCCTGCCGGCATCCTCATCTCCGTAGCCGACGCCACGGTCCTCCAACCGGAGATCAATGCGGCCATCGACGCGGGCATTCCCGTCATCACCATGGACTCCGACGCCGCCGGCAGCCGTCGGCTCTACTTTATCGGAACCAACAACCTCGAAGCGGGAAGACTTGGCGGCAAACGCGTCGTCGAGAAACTAGGCGGCAAGGGCAATGTCGTCTTCTTTACAATTCCCGGCCAGCCCAACACCGAAGAGCGGCTCAAGGGCTTCAAAGACGCCTTCGCCAGCCACCCCGACATCAAGATCGTCGACGTGGTAGACATCAAGGACGATGTGCACGCCGCATTCGACAAGACCCAGGAGTTCATGATCCTCACCGGGCCGAAGAAAGTCGATGCCTTTGTTTGTCTCGATTCAGCCTCCGGCAAGATGGTCTCCGACGCCTTCAAGCGCACCAATGCGACCGACCGCGAGTTGGTGGCCTGGGACGTAAGTCAGGACACGCTGGATGGCATCAAGGGCGGCACCATCGACGCGACCGTCGCGCAAAAGCCGTTCGCCATGGCCTTCGTCGGCCTCAAGGGCCTCGACGAGGTTTTCCATGCCCCGCCCAAGCAGCTCAACAAGGACTTCAGCGCCGACTCCTTCTCGCCCTACCCGGTCTTTGTAGATACCGGCACGTCGCTCGTCGACAAGAGCAACGTCGATCTCTACATCGCTTCCGCCGCGGAGGGAACAAAGTAGTACGACCTCGAACGAACCGCTGGGCGCTTCGTCGTCTCCCCTCCATTCCGCAAAGAACGCGGAATGGAGGGGGCACACTGTGTTGGCTAATGCAAGGGATCAAGTACCGAAAGGGTGAGCCATCCGCCAGTCTCATCTTCCGGAGGTTACGGAAAAGGCTGGAGTCGGGGTATCATGCTAAGTATGGCAACGATCCACATCTCGGAGGCAGAGGCCTACCGCGACTTCGCTGGCGTGCTGGCCCGTGTCCGCGCCGGGGCCGAAGTCGTCATCGAGGATGTCGCGTCTCCGGCCGTTGTGCTGCACACGGCTCTCGACCGCCCTCTGCGCCGGCTCTCGGAATCCCTTCGTCTGGCCAAAGAGCATGGCTCCACGGCAACGCTGGACGGCGGCTTCGCCCATGATCTCGAAGCGGTCGTCAACAGCCATCCCGAGCCGATCCGAAACCCATGGGGCTGATCGCATGGGACTGATACTGGACTCCAGCGTCGTTATCGCCGCCGAGCGCCGAGGGGATACAGTCGAAAAACTGATCGAGCAAATAATCGCGCAGATCGGCGATCAGGATGCCGCGCTCTCTTCGGTCGGACTCACGGAACTCGTCCATGGAATCTATCGAGCACAAACCGCGGCAATGCGGATTCGCCGCCAGTCCTTCATCGAAGAACTGCTCCTCGACCTAGTGGTCTATCCGTATACGAAAGCGACTGCACTGCTGGCCGGAAGGATCGACGGCGAACAGCAGGCCCAGGGCGTGACCATCCCCTTCGGCGACCTGCTGGTTGGCGCCACGGCGCTTGAACTGGGATTCCCAATCTTGACCGTCAATCTCCGCCACTTCCGGCTCATCCCCGGCCTTAAGATCCTCCAGCTTTAGGACAAGTGCCCAAGGTCGGCAGGATAAGAAAACTGGGCGAACTTAAACGGTTGCCTCTACTCCGGCTTCCCCAGTCCCGTCGCGCTTTCCTGCTTGGCCAGCTTCACCTTGGCGCTATCCAGCTTGTGCTGGACCTTGGCCACTTCCCCCGGCTCCACATCGGCGGCAAGCGACTTCGCCGACTCGGCCAGCGAGAGTTCCCATTGCGCCGCGGCCAGCCTGATCCGCCCGGTCTTCTCGTACAGATCGCCCAGATGGTCGTGGACCGTCGGGTCGGTCCGATCGCGCTCGACGGCCTGGCGCAGGTTCTCTTCCGCCAGTTCGTACTGACCCAGCTTGAAGTAGACCCAGCCCAGCGAATCGAGATACGCGCCGTTCATCGGCTCCAGTTCAACTGCCTTGCGAACCAGGCTCAGCGCCTCGGTCAACTTGATGCCCTTGTCGGCCATCATGTAGCCCAGGTAGTTCATCGTCATTGAGCTCTTTGGGTCCAACTCCAGCGCCTGGCGGAAGAACTGCTCGGCCGGTTCGTAGTGCTTTTGCCGCTCCGCCAGTTCGCCGCGCAGAAATAAAAGGTACGTTCGGTCTTCGGTCTTGGTCGTCAGCGCGCCGGCCTTGTTGAAGGCATCCTCGGCATCCTTCCAGCGCCGCAGCCGAATATCGATCTGCCCCATCGCAAGCCAAACGGTGCGGTCGTTATCTGTGTTGTCAAGCTGCGCCCTGGCCATCGCCAGACCCTCATCGGCCTTGCCCTGATCCGCCAGTTCCCCGGCCAGCATCAGCTTGAACTCCTTGTTCTTGGGGTCGGCCTCGACAGCCTTGCGCGACAGCTCGATGGCCTTGTCAAATTGCTTGGCGTCGCGGTACGCGTCCACCTCGCCCTGATATCCGCGCAGCGCCGTGTCGCCGCCCAGCTCGATCATTTTCTGGTAGGCGGCAATGGCCTTGTCTGTCTTGTTCTGCTCGTGATAGATGGCTCCCAGCCGGTCGAGGAAGATGCCGCGGTTGTTCTTCTCCTCGGTGGTGTAAGCGCCGTTGGCGTGGGAGAGGGTTGGCAGCTCCAGCATCTTCTCGAACACCTGCGCGGCCTCGTCGAAGCGTCCCAACTGGTCCAGCAGCAGCCCTTCGTTATATCCGGCTTCAAGCGACGTGGGCTCAAGCTTGCGCGCCTTGCGGATGGTCGCCAGCGCATCTTCGTACTTGCCCTGCCGGCGCTCGATTTCGCCAATATGAACCAGCGCCTCTGCCTCCTCCGGATCGGCCGCTGCCAGCGCTTTGTATTGCTTCAGAGCTTCATCGAGCTGGTTGTCGTTGAGCAGCGCCTGGCCCAGTGTGTCCAGCGTATGCTCGTCTCCGGGATCCAGTTCGACCGCGCGCTCATAGGCGGCAATTGCATCCTTGGGCCGCTTCAACTGGTCGTACGCCGCGCCCAGCGCAACTTCCATCCTGGGGCCGCGAGCATCCACCGGAACCGCTTCAATCACCTTGACGGCATGTTCCAGATCCCCGCTCTCGGCATATACGCGGGCCAGATTGAGCACCACCTCTTCTGAGTCGGGCTCTAGCGCCTGCGCGGTCTTGAACTCCTCTGCCGCCTTCTTGGTGTCATGCTTCACCGTGTAAAGCTGCCCCAGGACCATCCGGTCCTGCACGCTCTTGGGCAGCAGCGCCACAATCTGCTCGAACTCCGCAATCGCCAGATCCAGCGCATTGCCCGAGGGCGACGCCGACGATACTGCATTCGAGCCATCGCTCAATTGACGCAGATAAATCTTTCCCAGCAGCTTGTGCGCTTCGATGTCGTTGGGAGAGTTTTTCAGCAACATCCGCGCTGTCGCCTCGGCATCGTGCGCGTGCCCGGTGCGGAAGTACAGATCGGCCAGTCCGTCGTTCAACTGCGACGAGCCGGGGTCCGCATTCAGAGCCAGCTTGTATTCCTCGATTGCCTGCGTCACCAGTTCCGGCCGGCCCAGCGTGACCGCATCCTCTTCGTAGGCGTTGGCCAAAGCCAAGTGATAGTAAGCCTGGGCGCGTTCTGGCGCTGATGCGGTGGCTGCCGACGTGGCCGGCGCGGGAGTCTGCGCAGTCCCGCTGGCAGGCGCCTTGGCGGGGGCGGCGCTCTCCGGCAGCGATCCCCCCGGCTCTGCCTGGCCATGGGAATACACACCCGGTTGCAGGACCAAAGAAGCGGCGGCGATCAACAGCCAGGAATGGAGCGAATTAAGTCTTAGTTTCATCATCCATGGGATCCAGTGTCTTTTCACCCGCCCGGAATGGAAAACAAGATTCCGGAGGGTTGAAAGCAGGTGCAGGCAGCCGTTAAGAGGAACTCCGCCTATTGTAAAGACGATTCTAACCGTCATTGGTCGCAAAAGCGTGCCAGATTGCAGGATTTTCCCTAAATCGAGATGAACGATTCCGTCCGCGAGAACTCAGTCCCCTCCCGGCACATCCCCTCAATGCCTGAAGTGCCGAATCCCCGTAAACACCATGGCTACGCCCAACTTATCGGCGGCCGCAATCACCTCTTCGTCGCGCACCGAGCCTCCAGGCTGAATCACCGCGGTCGCTCCGGCGGCAGCAACCGCTTCCAGCCCGTCCGGGAACGGGAAGAACGCATCCGAAGCAGCCACCGAACCGGCCAGCGGCAGCACCGCCTTCATCGCCCCGAAGCGCGCAGCGTCCACGCGGCTCATCTGTCCCGCGCCCACCCCGACCGTCTGCCCGTCGCGCGCATACACAATTGCGTTCGATTTCACGTGCTTGGCCACGCGCCACGCAAACAGCAGGCTGCGCAACTCCTCTGCCGTCGGCGGACGCCAGGTGACCACCTTCAGCTCTCCCTCGGTCACCCGCGCGGTATCCGCATCCTGCAGCAGCAACCCGCCGGAAACGTGCTTCACCACCGGACTGGGCTTGGAGTTGGCCGGAGCCGAGCGCACTTCCACCAGCCGCAGGTTCTTCTTGGCTGCGAACCGCTCCCGCGCCTCAGCCGTGAATCCCGGCGCGGCAATGGCCTCGACAAACAGCTTGGCAATCTCCGCCGCCGCTTCTCCGTCCACCTCGCGATTGATGCCCACAACCCCGCCATAAGCTGACACCGGATCGCAGGCCAGCGCCTTCCGGTACGCATCGAGAATCGTCGTCCCAATAGCCGCGCCGCAGGGGTTGGTGTGCTTGACGATCATCACCGCGGGCTCGTCGAACTCCCGCGCCAGCTCCCAGCATGCGTCCAGGTCCACGAGATTGTTGAAGCTCAGTTCCTTGCCTTGCAGTTGCGTCGCGCCCGCAATGCCCAGCCCCGAGCCGTCCGCGTAAAGACTGGCCCGCTGGTGCGGATTCTCCCCGTAGCGCAACGACTGGGCCAGCGGCAAATTGATGCGCAGCGTCGTCGGCAAAGCTGCCGTGTCCGTCGCAGCGGCAGCATTGGGCAACCGAGCTTC
>Ga0224559_1000743_pt1 | contig 19904 bp, 12 predicted proteins | sample 714S33034metaG_FD_180676 | JGI IMG/M metagenome (GOLD analysis project Ga0224559, IMG submission 180676) | Peat soil microbial communities from Stordalen Mire, Sweden - 717 S3 30-34 | ecosystem: Environmental > Terrestrial > Soil > Wetlands > Peat | place: Sweden: Norrbotten County, Stordalen... | reverse complement strand
CAATCACGGCAGCTGGCTCGGTTCGATCACGGATCCTTACCAAGTCGCAGTCACGGCGTGGATGCGCGTTCACCTGATGGGTGACACCGGCATACGGAACATGTTCTATGGCACGAACTGCCAGCTTTGCCAGAACGCGCAGTTGGCGGTCCAGCGCAAGAACATGGACCAGTAGTCGCTCGGCCGCGGATTCCCAGGCCTGGGTAGTCTCCAGGCAGCTTCTCTGGCGCCCACGCGGTGCCACCGTCCGCGAACTCCACATCGCGCCCGGCTGGCCGAGAAGTAGCGCCTCAGTTTTCGCCGCGTCGACGAGCGAGGCTGAACTTCAGCGCGAAAGGTGTTACCAGCGTCGTCAGGATCACCATCACGACGATGGCGGAAAACATGTGGGGATCGATCACCGGCCGGCCGCCGAGTCGCAGTTCAAGCCCGATGTTGGCGAAGATAAGGCCCACTTCTCCACGTGGGATCATGCCCAGACCCACCGTCAAACGATCGACGCCCGGCCCGCGCACGCCGAGCGAACAGGCCTGCTTGCCGAGCACCGCCGCGGCCGTGAGGGCCAATGCCAAGCCGAGCACGGAAGGCGCCGCGAAGGCGCGCAAATCGGTGCGAGCGCCCATGAGCACGAAGAAGACCGGCGCGAGAAATCCGGCGATGGGCCGAATGAGTTCCGCCAAGGCTGGTTCGCCGCGCTCGACGAAGCCGCGATTGTGAGCGTCCTCGAGAATGAGGCCGGCGGAGAACGCCCCCACGACCGGCGCCAACCCGACGCGATCGGCCAGCCACGAAAGCAGAAAGCACCACGCAAGGCCAAGCGCGAGCAGCACGCCTCGGCCACGCAATCGGGCCGCCAGCGCGAAAAGCCTGGGTGAAAGGTAAACGCCGAGGACCAGCGAGCCGATCAGGAACGCGGCGGCCTTGAGCACCAGCACGCCCACTCCGCCGTAGGAGAACGCCGCCCCGCCATCCGCCGCGCTGATGGCTCCACCCACCACGGCCAGCACAACCAGACCCATCACGTCGTCGATGACCGCGGCACCCAGGATGATGCGAGCCTCGCGCGTGTGCAGGCGTCCGAGATCCTGGAACACGCGCGCCGTGATTCCGACGCTGGTAGCGCACAATGTGGCGCCAACGAACGCATGCGCGTAGGCGCCATGCGAAGGGAGCAGCCAGACACTGACCAGCCAGCCGAGCACGAAGGGTGTCACCACGCCCAAGGTCGCCACCTGCAGCGAAGTCGCGCCGACCTTCATCATCTGGCCAACCGTCGATTCCAGACCCACCTCGAAGAGAAGCAGCAGGACCCCCAGCCGCGCCAGCATGTCGAGCGATGGATTGGTCCACAGGTTGTCGAGCCCGGAAATTCCGACCAGCGACAGATTGCCGATCACGATACCCGCCAGCAACTCGCCCAGCACCGCTGGCTGGCCCAAACGCACGGCGAGTTCTCCCCCCAGTTTGGCCGCCACCAGAATCACAACCAACGCCAACGCGATGGGCGCGACGGTGTCGCCATGGCCGGGCCCAGCCACGGCGAATGCCGGCCATAGCAGAACCGCACCGAACACGAACCGTCGCATGTTTGTGGCCGAAGTATTCGTCCGTGCGGTGTGACTAGACCACGAACAAACCGTAGGCGACGTAGCCGAGTCCGCCCAAGCCGAGCGTGCCCGCGGCGGCCCACATCGACTTGCGCTTCGTGATCATGCATACGGATGCGAGGGCGATGGCGATCTGGAGCGCCGCGATCCCAGTTCCAAGGGGCGCCCCGTGCTTGGCCGCCTCGTCGCGGTCGGCTTCAAAGGCCCGCGCCTTGGCCTGAATCTCGTCCTGCTCGCGCTGGTAGTTTTCCGCGCGCTTCTTGGCCTCGGCCTGAACTTCCGCTGGCCCGGTGCGACCCTCCATTTCAGCCAGCGAGCGCTTGATGCTCTTGGCTTGGAAAAAGGCCCACTCGTCGGAGGCCTTGGCCTGGTTGAGCAGCACCCGGCTGCCATAACCGCCGGCCTTGAGGCTGCCGTAGGCGGTGATGACCGCCAAAATCACGATCATGAGCGAGACGTACTTGGTCCAGGAGTCGCGCTTCTCCTTGTCGCGGGCGGCCTGGCGATCTTCGTGAATGGCCTTGATGAGGGCGCTGATTTCTTCCTGCTGCGATGGGTTTTCCATGGTGGTTGGTCGAATGGGTTGCGGGTGGAAACGGCCACGATTGTCGGGGTATTTCTATACCACGACCCTCGGCGCATGGCGCGTCAAGGGTGGCGCCGACCCGAGGCCAGAGGCGGGCAGCACCTTTTCCCACGCCTACCCGAAAATTCTGTGACCGACTTGACCACGCTTTTCCACTATTATTCATCCGCCGCTTGCTGCCGGTGCATTTGGGATGTGTTTTGAAGCAGGCCGGGGGCGACACCAAACAAGACTGGAGATTCCATGCACGTACTACCTGAAGTGTTGGTCGAACGTCTCACGCGGCGGCAAGTAGTTCTTGTGGCGGGTCTTGGTTGTTCGCGGGTGGCCGGTTTTCCCGCCTGGAAGGAACTGTGCGAGCGCCTGGCCGATTGGATCGAGGCGGATGCCGACAAGCAGGCGGTGCTCGATCTGGTACGCAACGACCGGCTGGCGTCGGCGGCCGCCCTCTTGCGCGACATGGTTTCCGAAAGCGCGTTCGTCGAGGTCCTGCGCGATGCTTATCCCCTGCATGCCCAGGCCCCCGCCGGCATCCAGGCCATCGCGCGCGCCCCTTGGCGCGGCATCATCACCACGGCACTCGATGGGCTGTGGTCGGCCGCCCTGGCCGGCGACGCAGAAGTGGCGAATCGCATGGTGTTCGCCGGCAACGCCTCCGCGCTCGAAAGTGGCCACGGGCGCTTCCTCATCCAGCTCTTCGGCCGCCATGATGTGCCGGCCTCGCTGTGTTTGGCCCCCTTTGAAATCGGCCCCAAGATCGTCGGCACAGGGGCCAGCAAGTACCTCGAAAGCTTGCACAAGAAGTGGTCGTTCGTCTTCGTGGGCTGCGAGCCGAGCGATCCCGATCTGGCTTGGCTGGCTGGACGCATCCTCGGCGCGAGCGCGTCGACCCTTGAGCACTTCTTCGTCGCACCGTCGCTCTCGGCCATGGACGCGCGCCGGGTGAAAACCGAATTCGGACTCACGCCCGTCTCCATCGAGGGCGGCCTGCCGGAGGTTCTCGATGCCCTGGCGCAAGCCTGTCAGGCGGCCAGTGCGCAGCCGGGAGTCGACGAAGTGGAAGCCTGGCTGGAACGACTTGGCGCCGACCACGGCGACAACGATGCACGCGCCATGCTGGAGCAAGGGCTGGCCAAGCTCGGCGAGGACAAGGAGTGGGATCGCCTGGTGGGGGTTCTCATCGGACGGGCCGAGCTGCAATCCGACCCCGACGATCAAGCCGAAGACCTGCACCAAGCGGCCTTGGTTCTCGACGAGAAATTGTCCGCGCCCGACCGCGCCTATCCGGTGCTCATGATGGCCCTGCGACTGACCCCGAACGACGAGAAGCTCCTCGCCGACGCCAAGCGGGCAGCGGATAGCGCCGGCCAGAGCAAGGAGTTCCTGCACGAGCTGCACGACATCGACAAGGAATCCGTCCATTCTCCGCACAGCGATCGAATGAGCCTGGGCGTGGCGCGCATCCTGGCCGACGACCCCAAGCAGCGCGAGGAGGCCATCGCCGCATTCCGCAAGGTGCTCGACCGCGACCCGGACAATGCGCAGGCCATGGAGGACCTAGAAGCGATCTTGCGCAAGGCCGAGCGCTGGGATGCCCTGGGCGAACTCTTGGAAAAGGCCGCGGATCGCAATCCACAGGACGCCGCGATTGCCGCGAAGCTGGAACAACTCTACGAACGCACGCACAAGATCCCGCAGCTGGTCGAACTCCTGCAACAGCGCCTGGCGCGCAACCCCGACGACGACAGCGCGAGCAGCAAACTCGAAAACCTGTACCAACAGGAACAGCGCTGGCAGCCGCTTTCGTCCCTCTACGAACGGCGGCTGGATCGACAACCAAACGACCCGAAGCTTCGCAGCAAGCTCGAGGCCCTGTATCAAAGGACGCAGCAGTGGCAGCCGCTCGGCGTGCTGTACGAACGTCAGCTGGCCGAGGATCCGGAGGACGCCGCGGTCCTCGCCAAGATGGAGGATCTCTACCGTCGCAGCGAGCAGTGGCGTCCTTTGGCGGATCTGCTTGAATGGCGCGCGAGCAAGAAAGATGCGGCGCAAGCGCGGGCCGCGCACCTGGAATGCGCGTCGATCTTCCTCGACAAGGTCAAGGATATCGAGGGCGCGCTGGCCGTGGCGCGGGATCTTTTGCCCACGGACGAAGCCACCGCCGAGGACATCTTTGCCAAGTGCCTCGATCGCGATCCGGGCAACCCCACCGCTCTGTTGGCCTTGGCCGACCTGACCCGCAACAAGGGCGACCATTTGCGCGCGGCCAAGTTCCTGTTGCGTGCCGCCGAACGCACCCAGAATCCGCTTGAACTCGGGCGTCTGCTGGCCGAGGCCGGAAGCATCTACCTCGACCACCTGAACGACGAGGCCAAGGCGAGCGAGCTCTTCGCGCAAGCCCTGGCCGCCGATCCCGAGCAGAGCAGCGCAGCCGCGCGTCTGCTCGCACTCCATGAAAAAGGCGAGAACTGGACCGCGGTCGAGCCGCTGCTCGATTTCTTCCTGCGCAAGACCGAGGAAGGACCAGGCAAGTCCGACCTCTACCAGCGCTCGGCCCGCTGCGCGCGCAAGCTGGGCAAGCTCGACAAGGCCGCCCTAGCACTGGCGGCGGCGGCGAAGTACCTCCCGAACTCACTGACCGTGACGTGCGAGCTGGCCGACCTGCGTTTCGAACAAGGGGCTTTCGCCGAGGCGCGGGCCGGATACGAGAAAGCGCTTTCGCTGCTCGGCCCCAAGGCCACCGCCGCGGAGCGGGCCGCGCTCGACGAAAGGCTGGCCACCGCAGCGGTTCGCTCGGGCGACCGCGAGGCGGGCATGCGCTTCTACAAGGAAGCCCTGACCCTCGAACCGGAAAAGCAGAGCACGTTGGAGGCGCTCATCGAACTGTATGCCGCGCGCGGGGATTGGAAAGATGTGGTGGATCTCAAGCGCCGGCTGGTCGCGCTCGTCGACGACGAAACGAAGGCGCGGATCTTCGAGGAGATCGGCGACATCCTGCACGAGAAGCTGGGCGATCGCCGAGCCGGCCTCAAAGCCTACCTGCAGACCTTGGCCGTGCAGCCGGATCGGCGTTCGACCCTGCACAAGGCGCTCGACCACTACACCTACGAACGGGAATGGTCTTCCGCCATCGCAACCTTGACCAAACTGTCCAGCTTGGAAATCGACGCCCCGACGCGCGCCCGCTACAACTACGCCGCCGCGGCCATCTATCGCGACGAACTGAAAGACAACGTCAAGGCCATCGAACTATTCACCCTGGTCCTCGAAGACAATGCGCTTCACCCCAAGGCTTTCGATGCCGTCGAGAAGCTGCTGGCGGAAAGCAAGGAGTGGAAAGAACTCGAGCGCGCGTACCGCAAGCAGATCAAACGCCTGCCGCAAGACGCGCCCACCGAATTGAAGTTGCGCTTGTGGGATGGCCTCGCCGACGTCGCGCTCAAGCAGCACGACAAGGAAAGCGCCGCGCTCACGTTGAAGGTCGCGGTTTCCCTGGCGCCCGACAACATGGCCCGGCAGGAACGGCTGGCCAAGCTGTACTTCGACATGGGTCCTTCCGCGGCCGAGAACGCCATTGCCCAGAACCAGTATTTGCTCACCAAGCAGCCCGACCGCCTCGAATCCTACCGGGCGCTCGCCGCGCTCTTTTACCAGTCGGGCGCGCACGACAAGATGTGGTGCGTGGCCGGCGCCCTGACCTGCCTCGGTAAGGCGGATCCTCCGCTGCAAGCCCTGTACGAAAACTTCCGCCCCTCGCAGGCGCCCAACACCACGAACAAGCTCAACGAGGAGTTGTGGCGCAAGATCCTGCACCCCTCGGAAAACACGTATCTGAGCGCGCTTTTGGCCCTGCTCTCGCCCGCCATCGCGGCCATCACCGCACAACCCCACAAGGTGCTGGGTCTCGACCGCCAGGCGCGCGTGGACGTCGCTGGCAACAACTGGTCGTACGCCGCGGCTTTGCGCTATGTCGCGAACACCATCGAAATGCCCCTGCCGGACGTGTTCATCAAGCGCGACGCTCCCGGCACCGCGAGCCTGGTCAACCTGAAAGAGAAGAACACTCTGACCCCGGCACTGGTCATCGGCATCGGATTCGAGCAACTGACCTCGCTAAGCCAAGTCATCTTCGATTTGGCCAAGCGCATGGTGCTGCTGCGCCCCGAGCGCTTCCCGCGCTTCGCCCTGGGCACGGCATCGGGCCTCGAAATCGCGGTGCGCGCCGGACTGCAATTGGCCGGCACGCCCATCGGACCCGGCGAGCATGGCGACGAAGTCGACAGGATGGCCAAGCAGCTCGAAGGCAAACTCGCGGACGCCCTGCGCACCGAACTCAAAGGGCTCGGGAAAAAATACCTCGAAACCTGCGGCAACAAGCTCGACATCGCGACGTGGATCGGAGCCTCCGACCTCACCGCCTCGCGCGCGGCGCTGGTCTTGTGCGGCGATGTCGTCGCCGCCTGCCGCGTGCTTGCCCTCGAGCCGTCGGGGCAAAGCCCCCTGTCGGCGCAGGAGCGCATGGGCGATCTTCTGTCCTACTTCGTGAGCGACGACCACTTCGCGGTACGCGCCGCCCTGGGTTTGCAGGTCAACCTGCCAACGATGGGCGCGCAGCCCGACACGCAACCCAAGCGGCGCATGAGCCACGTGCAGGTGAAGACGCCGTAGCGCAAGGTTCGTGGCGGGCTATTGGTCTTGCTTCCACGGCATTTCATCCTCGTAGACATTTCGGGCACCCCTCCCTACGCCTGCGGCAGCGAGTGCGAACGGCGCCAAATTCCGCAGGAAGGTACCGCAGTCATGCATGCTGAATGCCCAGGTCATGGTCATCGGGCGGTAGACTCGCAAGTACGGCTCGGGCTAGGGTGCGGAAGGCGATCCCATCCTTGGTATGGGGTTCGAGTGCCAGTGGGCGGCGGCTGTTGACGGAGTCATGAATTGCGGTCGAAGAACGTAGCCAACCAAGCACGGGAACCGTCACCCCGAGGTAGTCGTGCATGGTACGCGCGACGGCCCCGAAGACGCCTGCATGTGCGTCGTTGACCACCTGGTTGCCGACCATGCATGCGCCAAAACGCTCAATTGCAGCGAACACTTTGTCGGCCAGTGCCGGGCGTGTCTCGCGCAGGTGGTCCAAGATCTGCACCACCTTCTCGCTACTCGTACTGAGCGTGGCCGGCTCGAGCAGGGCCGCATCGATGTCCTCCTCTACGCTGTGGAGCAAGAGGCGCAACACCGCGCTCTTGAGAAACGCGTAGACATCGTGAAGGGCTGTGACCTGGGGTGTAGTGACGATCAGCTTGCGTATGCCGAGACCGAAGAAATCGAGAGCGTTGTATCCCACGCCGGCCCCCACGTCGACGACGATGATGTCCGCCTCGAGAGCGCGCAACTTGCGCAAGAGGAGAACCTTCTGCGTATGGGTGATGTTGGCGGCACCCAACATGCCACTCGTGCCGGCCAGGAGCCGGAGGTTCGGCACCGGGGTCTCGGTCAGGCAGCTCTTGGCCTCTTTTGCCGATTTTTCGAGCAGATCCTGAAGTCCCATGGCCGGATTGGGGAGGCCGAGCAGGAGATGCTGGTTGGCGGCTCCGAGATCCATGTCGGCGATCACCACGTGATGACCATCCTGCGCCAGCACGGCCGCGAGGTTGAGCGCAACGATGCTCTTGCCCACCCCGCCTTTGCCTCCACCGACGGTAATGACGCATGATCGGGCTGCCTGTTGTGGCGCGATGCTCATGGCTCTTGTCTGGCCTCACCATCGGTCGATGACGCAATTTGCTTAAGCGACGCTTAGCTTGGTCCTTAGCGGCTGCCTCTCGCTCATTCGAGATGGGCGAAGCCCGCCCGAACAGAACCTAGGAAAGGGCGTGCGGGGCAGATCCGCCTCGCCTATCCTTGATTCCTCCTTGTCCGAATTGAACGAGAATCCAGGATGATCCAGGAAAGCGCGGCTTCCTCCCGAGAGATCCCCTACAACTACACGTCAGCCGACGACCGGCAGGCTATTTCGCAACTACTCGGCGAGGAGATTTGGCGCAAGCTCGATGTCCTGCGCGAACGCCGCGTGACCGGCCGCTCGGCGCGGCTTCTGATGCGCTTCTTCGGCGACGTATCGGTGTACCGGCGCAACGCCTATCTCTATCAAGAGTTGATCGACGACCGCAAGCGCCGGCGCCGCCTCTTTCACAACTTGGAGGCGGATCTGGCCATCGTCGAGGGCAATGCCGGTGGTGAAGCCCTGGTTGCCGAGGTCATCGGCGCGTGCCGCGAGCTTCTGGTCAACATCAAGCGCGAGGTCACGCAAGCTCCCGCCGAGCGCAGGCGCATCCTCACTTCGCTGGGAGCCATCGTGGGCGAAGCCAACGTGCTCTTCGATCCCTTCACCCTGGTTTCGCACGCCACCGACGCCACCGACTGGCGCTTGTACCTGCCCGCCGCGGTGGCCATGCCGCGCGAGGAATCCGAGGTCGCGCCCTTGCTTGCCGCCATCGCAGCGCTGGGGCTCTACGCCATTCCGCGCGGCGCGGGCACGGGGCTGACCGGCGGGGCCGTGCCTCTGCGGCGAGGCTGCGTGGTCATCAACACCGAGAAGTTGTGCCATATCCGCGGCATCTCCCAGCAAACCTTCGTGACCAGCTCGGGCGTTTCGGCCAAGGCACGAGTCATCGACGTGGAAGCAGGCGTGGTCACCGAACGCGCCATCGAATACGCGGCCGAACACGGTCTGGTCTTCGCCACGGATCCAACCAGCGCCTGGGCCTGCACCATCGGTGGCAATATCGCCGAAAACGCGGGCGGCAAGACCGCGGTGCTGTGGGGCACCTGCATCGACAATGTTCTCGCATACCGCATCGCCATGCCGGGGGGGAAACGCTTCACCGTGGAGCGCACCAACCATCCTCTGCGCAAGATCCTGCCCAGCGACGAGGTCGTGTTCGCCGTCCTCGACGAGGACGGCGACGACGGCCAGCGGGTACGAACCATCGCGCTTCTGGGCAGCGAGATCCGCCGCCCCGGCCTGTGGAAGGACATCACCAACAAGGCACTAAAGGGACTGCCGGGCTTGCAGAAGGAAGGCACCGACGGCGTCATCACCTCGGCCCGCTTCGTGCTTTATCCAAAGTACGAAAAGGCCGCGACGGTGTGCCTGGAATTCTTCGGACCCGACATGGACGAAGCGAGCAACGTCATCGTCGAACTCTCGCACGCCTTCCCCAACCAAGGACACGAAGTTCTGCAAGCCCTTGAGCATTTCGACGACGAATACGTGCGCGCCATCGGCTACAAGGTCAAAGCCCCGCGCGGCGAAGCGCCCAAGGCGGTTTTGCTCATCGACCTGGTCGGACATGCGCAAGAAGAAGTGGCGCGCGGCCTCGACAAGATTCGCGCGATTCTCGAACCGCACAAGAACACCTACCTCTTCGAAGCCAAGAGCGAGGCCGAAGCCACGTGCTTCTGGTCCGACCGCAAAAAGCTGGGCGCCATCGCCGCGCACACCAACGCCTTCAAGCTCAACGAGGACATCGTGCTGCCGCTCGACCGCCTGGCCGAGTTGGCCCGCTTCTGCGACGGCGTGAACGTGGAAGAAGAGCGCGAAAACCAGCTCGCCTTCGTGGCGCGCGTGCGCGAGCTGCTCGGGGTGAGCCGTCACGACGAGGACACGGCCTGGCTGGGCGAAAAGATCGAGAAGTCGCTCGATCGTTGCGACGAGGCCGTTTCCGCCATTGCGCACGCCGACGCTCGCGCCTTGCGCTCCTTGGCGGTGACCAAGTCCCTGCGCGACGACTTGCTTGAACTTGTGCGCGGCTACGCCAAGCTCGGCGAGGCCATCGAAACGGCACTCGGCGAGGAGCGCCGCCGGCTTATCGTGCTGGCCACGCACATGCACGCGGGCGATGGCAACGTGCACGTGAACATTCCCGTGCTGTCGAACGACCGCGCCATGATGAAGCGCGCGCAGAACGCCGTGGATCGGGTCATGGCCAAGGTCGCCGAACTCGGTGGCGTTTGCTCGGGCGAGCATGGCATCGGCGTGACCAAGCTCAAATACCTCGAACCCGAGCGCATCGCCGAACTCAGCGAATACCGGCGCCGGGTCGACCCGGCCGGAACCATGAACCCAGGCAAGCTCCGCGACCTGCAAGCCATCGAGCACATCTTCACGCCCTCGTTCAACCTGCTCAAACTCGAAGCGCGCATCCTGCAACACGGGAAGCTCGAAGAGCTCGCCCTGCGCATCGCCCAGTGCGTACGCTGTGGCAGGTGCAAACCAAACTGCTGCGTCTTCTATCCGGCGCGCAACCTCTTCTACCACCCGCGTGGCAAGAACCTCGCCATTGGCGCGCTCATCGAAGCATTGCTCTACGAGGCGCAACGCGAGCGCAGTTCCAGCTTCGAGCTTCTGCGCTATCTCGAAGACGTCGCCGACCACTGCACGATTTGCCACAAGTGCGAGAAGCCCTGCCCGGTCGACATCGATACCGGCGAGGTTTCGGTCCTGGAGCGCGAAATCCTGGTTGCCCATGGCTACAAGCACACCGCCGTCGCCACACGCGCCACGCTCGGCTACCTGGAAAGTCTTTCGCCAACCTACAACGCTCTTTTCCGCACCACGGTGCTGGGCGTGGGGGGCGCGATCCAACGCTCCCTGGCCCGCCTGGCCGGGCCCGCGGCGGATGACGATGCAGAGGCGGCATCGTACGTGGCATCGCTGATACGCTCTCCCATCGCCGCGCCCGATCCCATGACCTTGCGCGACCTGCTGCCCAAGTGCGCGCCCGATCAAGCCCTGGTCTTCGAAACAAGCGGCGAGGCGCAAGCCAACGTCTTCTATTTTCCGGGCTGCGGCTCCGAACGGCTTTATGGAACCGTGGCCATGGCTGCCTTGCACGTGCTGATGTCCACGGGTACACGCGTGGTGCTACCACCGCCTTTTCTGTGCTGCGGTTTCCCCGCGCATGCCAACGGCCGCACCGAACAGCACGGCCGTTTGGTGCTGCGCGATTCGGTGCTCTTCACCCAGATCCGCGAGATGTTCGCCTACTTGAACTTCGACGCCGTGGTCGTCACTTGCGGCACCTGTCGCGAGGCCCTCGGCGCGATGGAGGCGTCCAAGATCTTCGGTTGCCCCGTGGTCGATGCCGCCGGCTTCGTCACCGCGCGCGGATTGCGGCTGCCCGGCAACGGCACGTACGCGTACCACGCCCCTTGCCACGATTCTCTCGACGGCAGTGGCCCCGCGATGTTGGCCACGGCTTGCGGCATCGATGCCAAGGTGGTGCCCCACTGTTGCGCCGAAGCCGGCACGCTCGCCCTCTCGCGCCCCGACATCAGCGAGGCCATCCGCCACCGCAAGACCATCGCCACGCGCGAAACCCTTGCCGGCGACGAGAACACCGTGCTGCTCACCAATTGTCCCTCGTGCCTGCAGGGGTTGCGCCGCAATTCCACGGGTGGCACCCGCCCCCGCCACATCATCGTCGAACTCGCCCGACGTCTCTCCGGCGACGCCTGGCTCGACGTCCTGCGTGCCCAAGTCGCTTCGGCGCAGGCCATCCATTTCTAGCAGCGCCGCGCAGACAACGCGGGATGAAGAGAAAACTCACCCTCGCCGGGCTGGTGGCTGCGACCTACTTCATGAAGCGCCATGCCCGACAAGGGCGGCTACTACGTCTGGGTTAGGCGCGCCACGGGACCGTTCTGGGGTTTTCAGGGTCAGCTCGGCGCGCTCACCTTGGCCGTCACGCTCGTCGTAGTTGGCCCGGTCGTCTACGCGCTGCTCGCGCACATGCGCAAACGCGCCTCACAAGAGCGAGATGTGCACTGACAGCCATTAGAAAGCGTGGCCGGCCTCGGAACGGTTTAGCGCGCGCTTGCCCGCCTTCGCGCCAGGGCTAGTCCGAAAAGCACAAGCAGGGCCCAAATACCACCACCGACTCTGCGTGCGTCTGGCCCCGCGCCTCGGCCATCAAGAGCGCAGGTGCAACCACTCGACGCGCTCCCAGCTGTCGCGGTCCCGCTGCTGCCACCCGCGGCCCCGCCCGCGCCGCTGCCGCCGGTAGCCGAACCGCCTGCATTCGCGCCAGCCGCACCGCCCACGCCCGCGCGCCCGCCTGAGCTGGAGCTGCCCCCCGTCTCGGCGACGGTTGCTCCCCCGCTGCCGCTTATGCCGCCAGACCCATTGCTACCGCCAGTGCCCGGCTGACCTCCGCTGGCGATTGCTCCGCCACTGCCAGCGACTCCGCCAACATCTCCGTTCGATGCGCCGCCGTCCAAAGTGGCAAAACCACTAAGGGTGCCGACAAAAGTGGTAATACTTTGACCGGGCAAGGCCGCCGCGAAGGCTCCGCCCGATATCTGATACGTCTGGCCCGCCACCATATTGCTGCTCGAGGTGGTTTGCCATGAGGATATTGGAGAGCCGGCTCCACTGCCCAGGACGAAATTCTGATTCACCGAGCCGCTACCGGTATTCACGGCGACAATGACGAATTTCCCGTCGCCCCTGTAGGCGCTCACACTTACATTCGCCACCGGAGTGGCCGTCGCATCGACCCGGGTATATCCAGGTCGAATGTATTTGGCGAACTGACCGAGCACGTAGGCTCGCTTGAAGATCGTGCCGCTTGAAGTGGCCAAGCCATTCCCGTAGGTGATCCACCAATAGACATAGGCATTCATGGACGCAGTTACCATGCAATCATGGATTTCCTGACCCATCTTCATGATGTTCGGCATGGTATCGTCATCGAAGTAGTGTTCTGTCTCCCATAGCTCTTTCCCTTGACTTTGTGCCAAGGGGTAAGTCTGGATTGTGCCACCATAGAGATGGCCCCCGATGACCGATATATAGGAGGCAACGGTCTTATCGTTCAATGACGGATCGGACATTGCATGGATGAACTGAAAAGATTCGGGCATGATGACTTTGATAGCGCTCGACAGCGTAGCCCCTTGTGCTGTAAGAAAAGTGTGCAAATCATCCGCGGTCCAAGCAGTCCAGGTTGCGGCATAGTCCGGTTCGTTCTGGATAGAGATCGCGTACAAGGGCGCCCCATTATCGGAGAAGTACTTGGCATAGGCCTTCAAGTAATTTGCGTAGTCGGCGTATTTGGAGGTTATCAGCTTGCCACCGCTCTTCATGGAATCCGGCGGGTTCCATGGAGATGCAAAAACGATAGCTCCTCCTGCAATGGCGTTCTTGGCATTGGCAAGCTCCGGCGCCCAGGCGCTGAAGTTACCGCTCGACCAAGCGTCGCCGATGCCTTCTTCAATACGCACTCTGAGAATCGTGTATCCCAGATCCCTGTAGAGAGAGTTCATCACAGAAGTGCTGACCGTTCCACACCACGCACTGGATGCCCCAAATCCTCGAATCGTCTGTTTGGCAGCCGTGAAGTCCACCGTAACGTCGGCTGCGTTTGCGGTTTCGCTTCGAGTGAGAAGTGACATTGCCGCAATGCCAATCGCTGCGACTAACAACAATCGTCGGGTCTTCCAGAACATGTTCTACTGTCCTTTCCTTGCATGACCAGCATTGTCCTGATGTGGTAGCAACCCTCTTCCACCCTTTTCGCTCTCGCCCCTTGTTCGCGAACGTCTATGCCAGAACCGACGCGAGCGACGCTCCCGGTGACTCCACCCGTTACTGGCTGACCGCCCTCCGCCACCTGACGAGCACGCCCCTGGTAGGAGTGTACGTGCTGCAACCATTGACCGTCGGGATGGCATACTGTTTTCCCTGCCTGCAATGTCGGCGAAGGTGTCACCTCCTGACCGCGTCGGAGGATTGAACCTTTTGAGACTTCCGAGGTGAGCCTATGTCCCGGGAACCTGCGGCGCGACGGTCTCAATGTGCGAAGTAGGGTCTATGTGTGCCCACCGAAGTCAGCTATCCACACCTTCGACATGCGGGGCGGGAGATTTCGCGAGTGGGGCAGGACCCGCGGCGAGTGGGGCAGTAATCTTCACCGGTGGTGCGGAAGTCTTCGCGAGCGGGGCAAGACCTGCGGCACGTGGGGCAGACGTCCTATCAAGTGGGGCGGAACTTCTGGAAAGTGGGGCGGAAGTCCTGACGTGTTGTGCACGCCTGTTCGTGGCTGGGGCAGAGGTCTTCTGGTGTGGGGTAGCCCCCTTTCCAAGCGGGGCAAGACTTGCAGCGAGTGGGGCAGGATTCCTGCCGGGTGGGGCAAGACCTACGCCAAGCGGAGCACAACTTTTTCCGAGTGTGGTAAGAGTTTTCAATAGGTTAGGGCCGCTCTTGCCTACATGCACAAAGGCCAGCCCGCCTCGATGACGCGGACCGGCCTGTTGCACTTCTCTTGTCAGCCAGCTTGTGCCGGCGTAGGCGCGGGAGGGGGAACCGGATTCGTGGTGCCCGAGCGCTTGAGGTGGTGGAAGGCGTACTCGTGCAAACTCGCGTGCAGATCGCCGTTGCGGATGGCGGCGCGGCCGGCTTCGTTGAGGTCGCGCATGCACAGGTACAGCTTGCCGTCGTAGAGATCGATCTGCGCCGTGTCGGCCACGGTGTGTCCCTTGGCGGTGTGCACGGCGCCGGGCGAAGTCTGCAAGGCCGTGCAGAGAGCGTCGACGCTGGCCAAGCACTTGTCGGCATGGGCATCGGGCGCGACGTGGCCCTGGTACTCAGTCAAGATGGCGGCCAACGCGCGGATGCCGGCTTCCAGCCCCACGTCGTCCGCGGGTATCGCCGTGTTCAGCGCCGTGGCCACGGACTGATCCGTACGCGCCAGCACGCCGAGCATAGAATTCACACGCCTGACCCACCCCCATCCCTGCGCGAACTGCTCGTCGCGCGCGGCGACCGACATCTTCTTCTCCGCCACCGCTTCCGGCCGCGCCGCACGCAGCCTCGCGTGCTCCGCGAGATCCGCCTGGAAGACATCGAACGCGGACTGCCCGTGGCCGTACAGCGCGAGCCCGGTCAAGTCGCGCTTCCAGCGCGCCGCCGTCTCGCTTCCTTCCAACGCCACTTCGTTCGAGCCATAGCGGCGGCCCACCTCAATCATTTGAGCATCAGCCCAAAAATGGTCCTTCGGGCCGAGGTAGGCGGCGAACAACGCAACAGTTGCATCAGCAACCCCGCATCCCCTGGTCTGGCAGCCGCGCCTTACATCTCAGAGGGCGGGGAGATTTTGTGGGAAGGCGGCAGGCGGAGTCGAGAAAATATGTAGATTGCAAGGCAAGTGGTCTGGGGCGCCGCCGACTTCGGCGGGTCGGGTCCTGTCGCTTCAGGACTCCTCCCTTCCTTCCGCGCCACCCGCCCCGCCGAAGCCGGCTGGCACTAGGGCGCGATTGGCGGTCCTAGGGTCAGACGGTCACACGGCGATCGCACAGAAGTTCTCGCGCACCTTCTCGGAAACACCGCTCGGCGAACTAACCTCGGCATGGATTCTCGACCATGATCCACACCCACGTGCCCAACCATGGCGCAGGCGGAGTCCGTAGTCCCCTTGACCGCTGATCGGGCGAGCCCAGCGCGGGTTCTTATCTGTCTATTCGACAGCCATGGCATCTTATTCCGCCAGAGATGGCAGCACCGGTCTCGACACGGCCGGCGCCTAATAGCCTGAAATCACACGATTTCATCACGCGCTTCTGGACTCCAAACCACCAAATCATCGCTGAAATATTGGATATTTTTCGGCGTAGAATACTAGTTCGGCAGACGAACTGCCCATGCCCTGGTAGTATCACCTGGTCGGAGGCACAAAATGCGCTTACCGCTTTTTCTAGTTCTTGCCTTTGCCACGCTAGGTTGTTTCGGCGGATGTAGCGGCACAGTCACTTCTCCAGCCAACTGCCCGGTGACGACCGTCACCATCGACGCCGGCATCGATGGCCTGCCAGACGTCGGCGAATACATCACCGGCCAACTCTGTGAATCCCTTTGTGGACCAGGATTGATGGTCTGTCATCGAACGGAAGAACTGGTTTTGAAGTGCCAACCTGGGTGCTCGTAGCGCTGCCGAACATGGCGTTGAACGCGACGGTCGGCCGCGGACGGCCGCCCGCGCGTTAACGCCAAACCGTTGACAGGTCTATCGACGAAAGGGGCTGGACGTGAGACCAAGGCATTCGGCGATTGCGAAGAACGCTCTCCTGTTGACAGGACAGACGATGTGCGTCCCAATTGTATTATGAAGCGCAATCGAGATTCCAAGGTGAAGGAACTGGTCATTCTCGCTTCCGCGACGCTTGCGTTGGTCGCCCCACCAGCGCATGCGTGCACGATTTTCGTCCTCACGGATGCCCGCCATACGCTCTTCTGCAACAACGAGGATTGGCCAGATCCCAGCGCGCAAATCTGGTTCCATCCGGCCCAAAATGGCTCCTACGGTGCAGCGTATGTCGGCTTTGACAACGGTCGGCCACAGGGAGGGCTCAACACCGAAGGGCTCGCCTACGACTGGGTGATGAATGAGGTTCCCCGGAAATGGGAGTCCGATCTGCCCAGCCCCCGCGGGTATTCCTGCCTGCGAATGCTCGAGACCTGCAAGACCGTCAAAGATGCCATCGCCTTCTATCGGACCTATGCCGAACCTAGCTTTTCAACTGCGAGCATCTTGGTCGCGGACAAGACCGGCGCATCCGTCATCATCGGCTTCAAGGACGGCCATATCGAGGTCGAAGAGTCCAAGCAGTCGCGGGGATTTGGCTTTGGTGGCCGGGGTCGATTGGCCTCGGCGCTCGCTGACCGAGCATCTCTGGTCCCCCCTGCCGAACCCACTGTCGAAGAGGGATATACGATCCTGTACGACTGCCGGCAGGCTGGGAGGTACGCAACCAACTACTCCAACATCTTCGACCTGAAGTCTGGCGATATCTTTCTGCGCGTCCTTCGAGAGCGCACGGTCGAGGTCAAGGTCAACCTAGCCGTCGAGCTCAAGAAGGGAGAACACTTCTACGAAATGGCTTAGCTTCCGACGCAACTGAAGCAAGCGCCCCGGCCGCTCCCACGGTTGATGAAGCGATTTCCCTTTGACGAATACATACCGATCCCGGACAAGGAGCCCCAAGTCACAGTCCACATTCGCGACATGTTGCGCGACCAGGCCGAAGGTCGGCTGCGCCCCGAAGACTTCACCGCCGACTACTGGAGGACGGCGATCTTGCCGAATCGGGCGAGTTTGCAGGCCGAGATGAAATCGCTCGGCGAGCTTGTCTCCATCACGCTTGTGGAACGCGAAGAGATCAAGAACCTGCGGAGCTACCGCCACCGGCTGGAGTTGGCCAACGCGAGAGTGATCCTTCACCTTGTTCTCGATACGCAGAATAGGGTAACAGCGTCCTCCGCGGACGCCCTCGAATGGAGAGCCTCGACGAAATCGTCGAAGCGAAGCCCGTGACTGTTTCTGCGGCTGGCCAATCGCCAGCTTCCTGGAAAGGCGAGCCTCTTTCCCCGCGACTGGCTAACCCCGCGTTGCAGACAGACGGCGCTTGCGCGCCGCTGCTGAACGCGAGATCGTTCGACGGACGTCCTACGGGCCAGGAGTGGAAGAGATGGACCAAGAAGCTTGGGAGTCAGAAATCAGGCGAATGCAGCGCTCTGCAAGTCCGTGGCAGAGGATCGTGCGCAAGACGATGCTGCCGTGGTTGGGCTTCTGCTTGGCCTGTACCCACTCGCAAGGGAGTAACAGAGGTTCGGCAGACGCGGCGGATGTAAGACCAGACGACGCCCCTGCTCCCGGCGACACGTCGGCGAACAAGGCTGTGGACGAGCGTGAGGCTCTATCGCCGGATGGCGCTAGTACCTCAGCTTCGGAGGTCAGCGATTCCAGACCAGACGCTCGCCAAATCATCGACGGGCAATGCGGCGACAATCCGAGCGACCTTATGCAGGTTCTTGCAACGAGCCTCGGCTCATTGTTCTGCTCACGAACCGCATCGAACCAACCGGAAGGCTACATCAATTTCGACAGCGAAGGCCGGGTCACCTCCATTACAGGCTCTCGCGTTCCTCCAGACAAGGCAGCTTGGGTTGATTCTTTGGCTGCATATCGCTGGCCGTGCCTTGCTGGCCAAACCATCGCCTACGGCTGCAGCTGAGGGGCGGAGCGCCGTCGAACAAGCCGTTGCAGACTGATGGTCGGCCGCGGAAGGCCGCCCACCGCTTAACGGCAAGGCGTTCGGCAGACAGCGGGCTGCGCGTTCAACGATTGTCCGTCAACTTATTGGAACCTGGCTCAAGTACGCGCTCCATTGGGATGTATCGGATACCGTCATCCGTACTCTCGGGACCCGCGACCGAAAAGCCAAGCGCTTGGTAGACGGGGACGGCCACCGGTGAGGAATGAACCTCCAGCTTGGTGGCTCCGGATACGTCCCGACGGACTCGTTCCACGGCAGCGTCAAACAACTTCCTGCCGATACCCCGGCCCTGCAATTGAGGCAACACGAAAAACAAGGTGACGTGGTGGCCGTCGCGGATGGCACACATTCCGACCATGCGACCGTCAACCTTGGCGACGAAGGTGAAGCCTTGCCGACACGGAAGCGAGCACAGGTAGTCTGCGGTCACGACTTGGGTAAAGAGATCGCGACCCTGCTGGGAGTAGTCGGGGGCGACGGATGCTTCGAAGCTCTCCCGCACGACAGCTATTGCAGCGTGGGCCTCGAAGGGGTTCAATAGGGACAGTTCGATGTCCATGTATCTCATCCTAGCATCGCAGGGACTGCTGCCGAACAAGGCGTTGAACGCGACGGTCGGCCGCGGACGGCCGCCCGCGCGTTAACGCGTGCGCCCAGCATGAACGTCGTCTTGGGGGTGAAAGTCCCCCCGAAAGGAGACCATCCCGAACGAAGCGAACTGCAACTGCGAAAGGGCGACCAATCGTGGGGAGGAAGCAGGGAGCGAAACCGCGGGCCGATGAACAAAACCGGATAGGAGGCGGCGCCGAGCGGGGCGAGTGTGCCCGTTGCCACAAAGCCTCGATGGTCAAAGCTCCGGCTACGTAGATCCGGCGGTCGTGCGGGGAAGGAAGACGTTCTTACCTGGGGAGATCTCGCCTTGTGCCTGAAAGGGCGACGCCGCGAGGGCGGCGGGGCGAGAAGTCAGCAGAGGTCGTACTAGCGAAGTCGAAGCCGGGGCGGCAATAACACCGACGCCGGAAGTCTTTGGCGATGCGAAGGACCGAACGAGAAGGAGCGCGAAACGAACATGCGTCTCGGAGGCAAAAGGCCTCAGATGACCAGGCAACTGGAGCTACCGCTGGAGAATAGGGGTGAAGCCCCGACGGGAAAGCGAAGCGAGGAAGAGCCGACGGCGATGCATAAAAACGAGCGCTCGGGAGCGAGAATTTCGACCAGTCGGGTGTCGCCCGGCCGGTCACGCAACCTCAACTTCTCGAACCGCCCGGTGCGGACCCGCGTGCCGGGTAGTGTGGCAGGGGTCCCCGGTGTAATGATCCGGGGCCCCTATGCCGATCAAGGCGTTCGACAGACTCTCTTGTTGGGCTATGTTCAGGATGGCACACAGAGGGGGCTGTGCTCGGGCACACGCCGATTCGTTGACAGGAATTGAGAACGTCCCCACACTGGTGTGATGCTGCTCCTCTCCTTGAGAGGGTGTCCTATAGGGAAACTACGTAGAAATTTGCGTTTCCCTCAGGGTGGACGGAAATGGGTTCATGTCGACCCGATACCCTACCGACTTAACGGATGCGGAGTGGGAAATTCTTCGCCCGCAT
>Ga0224559_1000742_pt1 | contig 19925 bp, 16 predicted proteins | sample 714S33034metaG_FD_180676 | JGI IMG/M metagenome (GOLD analysis project Ga0224559, IMG submission 180676) | Peat soil microbial communities from Stordalen Mire, Sweden - 717 S3 30-34 | ecosystem: Environmental > Terrestrial > Soil > Wetlands > Peat | place: Sweden: Norrbotten County, Stordalen... | reverse complement strand
CGCTTGCGCCGCAAAGCCCGCAGATCTCGGTGCAGCCGGGAGCAACCGGAACCGTCCTGCTGAACTTGCAGTCTCTGAGCAACTTCAACGGTAATGTGGCCTTGAGTTGCGTTCCCTCCTCGACCGAGTTCGGTTGCAGTGTGAGTTCCTCGACGGCGCTGAACGGCGCGGCCACGGCGACACTGACGATCAATGCAACAGTGCAGACGGCCGGGCTGGTTCAACCGATGCGGAAAGGCCCCGCCCGTTGGCCGATGGCGGCTGGAATGCTGGCGTTTGTTCTCTTCCTGTCGGGCGGCCGGGCGCGGCGGATACTGGCGCGGAACCTGCTGCTCTGTATTGCTCTGCTGGCGGCTTTCAGCCTCTCCGGTTGCGGTGATGGCGGCGGCGGTAACAGCGGCGGTGGCGGAGGTGGTGGAGGCGGCGGCGCGAATAACACCCCGGTCGGCACATACAGCGTAGTGGTCACCGGCACGGCCAACGGCATCGTTCACAACACCAAGATCACCGTGGTGATTCCTTGAGGCAGGCAGATCACGGATGGCCCTGGTTGCTGTATACTGGATGAAGCCTCAAGAGGGCAGGGGAAGTCCTGTCTCACGGGCCATGCGGAGGGGTCAAACTCTCCGCCCAAAACGAGAAAAAAATGCCCAAGTTGAAGACCCATACGGGCGCGGCCAAGCGCTTCAGCAAGACTGGAACCGGCAAGATCAAGCGGCACCAGACGAAGACGCGGCACATCCTTACTTCGAAATCGCCAAAAGTGAAACGCAAGCTGGGCAAGACCCTGATGGTTTCCGATGGCGACTACAAGAAGGTAGCGCGCATGATTCCTTACGCCTGATCGTGGCGCCCCTCCGCGTGGAGAGGCTCTACCGGGCCCCGGCAAACGCGTTGCCCCGGCCCCCAATTGACGGATTGAATCCGGCCAATTGAGAGATCAAGGATTGCATAAAGCGAGTGAAGAGGCTTATAGCGCCACCCCAACCGGGAAAGCGCCTCCTGCCTCCAGCCGCATCACCGAACGCAAAATGGAGAAATTGTTATGCCCCGCGTAAAACGCAGTACCAAGCGGAATGACCGCCGCAAAAAGATTCTTGAGAGGGCAAGTGGATACTTCCTTACGAAGTCCAAGCTCTATCAGGCAGCCCAAGAGGCCGTCGAGCGCGGCCTGAAGTTCGCCTACACCGGGCGCAAGCAGAAGAAGCGCCAGTTCCGCTCGTTGTGGATCGTGCGCATCTCAGCCGCCGCCAAGCTGAACAACTTCAGCTACTCGCAGTTGATCAACGGCCTGAAGAAGGCCGGCGTCGAGCTGGACCGCAAGATCCTCTCCGACATCGCCATCCAGGACGCCGCCGGCTTCACCGGCCTCGTCAACCAGGCCAAAGCCGCCCTCGCCGCCGAGAAGAAGGCCGCGTAAGAGCAAGTCAGCCAGTCAACAAACGGCCCGGAGTCTTGAGGATTCCGGGCCGTTCTGCGTTTGAGAATAAATGAGGAAAAATCGGCTATACTCGCGTTTTCGACAATATATTGTCGATTATCGAAGCATAGAAGGCATTTTTTGAGCTATTCGTGGTTCTCAGAAGTTTGTGAGATAAATTCGGAAATCGTTTGACGAAAATAGGAGTACTGCTATAATCGCATTGTGAAAGCGTCTGCGCCATCGCGTTTTGCGGAGATTTCATGGGAGGGCGACTCTCGTCAGGTGGTAAGAGGCTGGCCCAAGCCGATTCGAGAAGATTTTGGTGTCGCCCTGGCAGAAATGCAAGAGGGCAGGTCCGGCGCATTGGCTGTTCGCCCCATGCCTTCCATCGCGCGGGGAGTTTTTGAGCTCAAGGACTCGGACGAGAGCAAATGGTATCGGATGATTTATCTTGCTCGCGTAGAAAATACAATTTTTATCCTCCACTGTTTCGAGAAGGATACAACAAAAACAGAGAAGCGCGATCTTGATACAGCTTTGCGGCGCTGGAAGCTGGTTCAACTGCGATTGCGAAAGGAGCGCAAGGATGAAAAGCAAAGCAAGCGTGGAAGCAGCCCCCTGCCGGACGCGGGGAAGCGTACTTGATGATCTCGGCTTCAGCCCCTCCGAAGCGCTGGAGATCAAGGTCAAGGCAGACATTTACCGCGATTTGCTGGGGTACATCAAGGAAAAGGGCTTTTCGCAGCAGGAACTGGGCGCGGCGCTGGGCATTCATCAGCCGGATGTGAGCAATCTGCTCAACGGCAAAGTTTCCCGGTTCAGAGTGGGCAAGCTGATCCAATTTGCCGGCAAATTGAATCTTGAAGCGCAAGTGAAGCTCGTCCATCCGAGGAAGAAGCCCAGCAGGTCGAAACTCGCTGAAGTCGCCGCTATAGCTTGATTTTCAAAAATCCTTGCTCTTACTGAGATTGTAGCGCACAAAAAAGGCCGCTCGCGGGGAGCGGCCAGCTTCGGAATATCCCAGGTACTATTCCGACTTTTCGGCTTTGTCCTTGTCCTTGGGTAGTTCGATGTAGACAAGCCAAAAACGAGTGGATTGCGGATGAGATTCGTCGATGCAAACGATGCGGAACTGATGCGGAGAGCCCACACGCAGTTCATGACCATCGGTAGAAACTCCCTTGTCGGAGACATTAAGTCCACCCTCCTTCTGCGCAGAGCAGGTGAGTCCGCTGTGCGTAACCGTGAGGGCGCCGACGGGTTGGCCATGATTACACTCCAGAACCTCGCCGTAACGAGAAAGCGGCTTGCGATAGAAGGCAAGAACCTGGTCAGCCAAATCGGTGGTTGCGTATTTGGCAACCATGAGCCGGAAATGAGTGTTGCCAAACGTGAAGCCAAGATCGGCGGTGCTGTCGTCGTCTGTATCTTTGACCAGGGTTGCGCCGGGATAAGCGGGCAGGCCGACCTCTGCCGCGCCGGCGTGCTTATTGGCATGAAGCTCAAGTTTGAAATCCGAGTCCTGCGCGACGGAGACTCTTCCGCCAAAAAGCGTTCCAACCACGACCAGCGCGAGGACTGGCAATTTGGGTAAGCAACGAAAAGACAGACACATGGAATCCCCACCTTTCTCTCCGGATTGAGTACGCAGGCGAAGGGTGCGAAGTTCCGTGACCTATAAGAACGGATTCCAATGCGCAAAAAGCCGAAGGGCCACTCGATTGGAGTGGCCCTCTGGATGGTAGTTTCGTTGAACATCTTACGCCGGCGAAGGCGAACCCTCCGGGAAGCCTGGTCCGCTGCGGCTTTCCGGCTTGAGAACCTGCTGCACGTCTGGACCGCCAACGTCCGAGGGAGTCGCAAGGGCTGAGCGCATTGGAGGCAGTTCCTTGCCTTCGATGAGCATCTTTACCTCTTCGGCGTCGATGGTCTCGCGTTCCAAGAGCGCTGCGGCAATGCGGTGCATAGCGTCTCCGTTCGCTTCGACCAGCCCATGGGCGGATTGGTAGGCCTCGTCAATCAGGCGGCGCACCTCCAGGTCGATCTGCCGGGCCGTCTCCTCGCTGAAGTCGCGGTGTTGCGAGATTTCGCGGCCCAGGAAGATTTGCTCCTCCTTCTTGCCGAAGGTGAGCGGACCCAGGCGGCTCATGCCGTACTCGCATACCATGCGCCGGGCCAGGTCGGTGGCGGTTTCAATGTCGCTGCCCGCCCCGGTGGACATCTGATTGAGGAAGATCTCCTCGGCCACGCGTCCACCGTAAGAGATCGCCAGATTGGCTTCCAGATATTCCTTGGTGTAGTTGTGCCGGTCGCCGGGCAGGAAGATTGTCACGCCCAGAGCCATGCCGCGGGGAATAATGGTGACTTTGTGGATGGGGTCGGAGTGCTCGCGTTTGAGCGAAACCAGCGCATGGCCGGCCTCGTGATAGGCGGTTACCCGCTTCTCTTCTTCGGTCAGCAGCATGGACTTGCGCTCGGCGCCCATCAGCACCTTGTCCTTGGCCAGCTCGAAGTCGTACATGGTGACCTGCTTGCGGTTCATGCGCGCCGCGCTCAGGGCGGCTTCGTTGACCATATTGGCCAGATCCGCGCCGCTAAAGCCGGGCGTACCGCGGGCCAGCACATTCAGATTGGTGTCTTCGGAGATGGGAACCTTTTTCACGTGAACGGCCAGAATCTCCTCGCGGCCGCGCACATCGGGAAGCCCCACCACCACGCGGCGGTCAAAGCGACCGGGGCGCAGCAGAGCAGGGTCCAGCACGTCGGGGCGATTCGTTGCAGCCACCAGAATCACGCCGTCATTGGATTCAAAGCCATCCATCTCGACGAGCAGTTGATTCAGCGTCTGTTCGCGCTCATCGTGCCCGCCACCCAGTCCAGCGCCGCGATGACGGCCAACCGCGTCGATTTCATCAATAAAGATGATACAAGGCGCATTCTTCTTGCCCTGTTCAAAGAGATCGCGGACGCGGCTTGCGCCCACGCCGACAAACATCTCCACAAAATCCGAGCCGGAGATGGAGAAGAAGGGAACATTCGCCTCGCCGGCCACGGCCCGCGCCAGCAGCGTCTTGCCGGTTCCCGGAGGGCCAACCAGCAGCACGCCCTTGGGAATCCGCCCGCCGAGCTTCTGGAACTTGGCCGGCTCCTTCAGGTACTCGATGATCTCCTTCAACTCTTCCTTGGCCTCATCCACGCCGGCCACATCCTTGAAGGTAATCTTCTTCTGCTGCATGGAGAGCAGGCGCGCGCGGCTTTTGCCAAAGGAGAGCGCCTTGTTGCCGCCCGACTGCATCTGGCGCATGAAGAAGAAGAAAACCACCGCGATCAGCAGGATCGGCAGCCCTTGGACCAGAATGAGAGTGATAATGTTGCTCTGCTCGGGCTTTTTGGAGAAGTGGGCATCGGAACCCAGAAACGCCGCTTCCAGCGGATCAAAGTGGTCGCCGACATGGGTGTGGAACTGCACCTTCGGCTTATCCTTCATGTGGCCGTGCAATTCGCCGCCCTGCACCTCGGCGTCAGCCACCTTCCCCTGCTTCACTTGATTGAACAGGTCGGAGTAAGAGACCTCCGCATCCTTGTCCCCCATGTTCGCGCCCTTCGTCACCGCGCCCCATAGGACGATGCCTACGGCGAAGATAAAGACCCAAAACATGGCTGTTTTAACGGTCGAATTCACCAGGATTCCTTTCTTCCAGAGTTGCCGATGCCTTCATACGGCTCCGGCAGCTCCAATTACACTTTAGACGCTCGTGCGTGCGTGAAAGTCACAGAAAATACTAGAACTCTCGGCGGCAGACACAACAATATCGCCGTCCAAAAGGGCAGTCTCTTCGATTGTACTCTCCAGCGGGGAGTTCTTGCAGCAGCCGCGGCAATGCCAAATGATCACGAAGAGATCAATCTTCGTTTGAAGTTCCGAAGTGGGAAGGCGCGGAGCTTTCATCCTCCAAAAGAGTTGATTCGACGCGAATTCCTTGAGCCGGCTCCAATTCTACCCCTTGCATCCAGACGATGCGGCCCTCGAATTCAACGACCGGCCAAAGCGCGCGGCGGGAGCCGGTCACCTTGAGGCGCTCCAGCACCTCTTTCACCTTGCGCGGGCCGGAGGAGTAGCGGAGCTGCACGCGGTCGCCGGGCTTCCAGTTGCGCAGCGTGGCGTCTCGGCCTTCGGTAGGCTCGGTTGGCTCGATCCGCAGCCGCAGCCCGAAGGCTTCGACTTCGCCGGGAATCGGGACGTTATACTCAGCCGCCGATTCCGCGCTCCCCTGCGCCGCCGGCAAAATGGAAAGCCGCAGCTCCCGCGGCGTTCGCTCGGCGCGCAATCCCAGGGCCAGCTCCCGTTTTTGACCGGCTTTGCCCGTCATGGCCAGCGCGCGCAAGGTTTCTGTCGAGGGAAAATCTATCGGCGCGCCCAGTTCTTCGGCGGCTAGCCGCAAGAGTCGCCGCTGGAGAGCCGGAGCTAGCTGGGCCAGACGAGCGGCTTCAATCGCCAGACCGTCGCTGGAAGCCCGACCGCCGCCTCGCACCGGACGGCCTCTCAGGATCAACTGCGGAGCGATCCAGGCAACCTCGGCGCTCCACCACGCCTCCTCATCGCGCGCCAACTCAGCCATTTGCGCCAGATGCTCGCGCAGACGCGGGTTCCAGCCTTCCAGCAACGGCAGCAGTTCATGGCGGATGCGATTGCGGGTGAAGGTCAGGTGGCGGTTGGAGGAGTCTTCCCGCCATCCTTGTCCCAGCGCGGCAAGATAAGCCTCAATTTCGGCCCGCGTAGCCGAGAGCAGCGGGCGCAGAATGCGGCCTTCGGGGAACGCAACGACCGGATGAATTCCGCTCAGGCCCTCGGTCCATGCGCCGCGCAGAAACTTGGCCAGAACCGTCTCGGCCTGATCGTCGCGGGTGTGCGCCGTGGCTACGGCTTCCACTTCGCCCGAAGCCATCAATTCCCGGAACCAGCGGTAACGCAGGCGGCGCGCGGCCTCCTCGACGGTCTCTTTCCGAGCCTTGGCTTCCGCCGAGCAGTCCACTCGCGCTTCATGAAAGGGCAGACCCAGCTCCGCCGCCAGCGCCCGCGCAAAGGCCAGATCAGTGTCGGCCTCCTCACCGCGCAGGCCATGATGCAAATGAGCGACGTGCAAGACCAGCCCCAACGGCCCGGCTTGCTCGGCCAGCACGCGGGTCAGCGCCACCGAATCCGCGCCGCCGGAGAGGCCCACGGCCAGACGCAAGCCCGGCTTGAGCAGAGTTGTGTCGATGGCCAGCGTTGCAGGCAAAGAGCGCATCCCTGAATCATAATGCGCCGAGTTGGGATGGAAGGAAAACCGGGCTTTCCTTGCAAGGCAATCGCCGGTCTTCTCCAAGGCGATCCGGCCGGCGGAGAACTTTCCCAGCCTCACACAGATAGTCGGTTACGTTTTGAAAGGGCACGACTTCAGTCGTGCCGTAAACGGCCCAAAACAAGCCGGGCTTTACAGGCTGCGGAAAAACTCGATTCTGGCCAGGTTTTGTAACAGGGCACGACTTTAGTCGTGCCGCAAGTGCCTGTGTTCAGCAAGAAGATGTCGGGCTTCACAGGCTGCGGAAAAACTCGATTCTGGCCAGGTTTTGTAACAGGGCACGACTTTAGTCGTGCCGCAAGTGCCTGATAATAAACATCGGGCTTTAGCCCCTGCTGGATGTTTTTCGGAGATTTCACCCTGTTCTTAGCCTTTTTCCGCAGCCTGTTCAGCCCCTGAGGGACGTATGTCCTGCGAATTCATCTCGCTCAACGGTCTCGTTAAACGACTCTATTTCCGGAGGCCTACACTTGTTCAGCAAGAAGATGTCGGGCTTCACAGGCTGCGGAAAAACTCGATTCTGGCCAGTTTTTGTAACAGGGCACGACTTTAGTCGTGCCGCAAGTGCCTGATAATAAACATCGGGCTTTAGCCCCTGCTGGATGTTTTTCAGGGATTTTACACTGTCCTTGGCCTTTTTCCGCAGCCTGTTCAGCCCCTGCGTCTATTTTTTCAGTTGTTCGCAATTCAGCAGCGGCCAAAGCCGGAGTCCATTTGGGCCATTTGCGGCACGACTAAAGTCGTGCCCTGACGCTTATCAACTAACCGAAGACAATTACGCAAGAGGCTCGGTAGTTTCTATTTGCATTTCCGGCCCATAGTCCTGCCAATAAACAATCCAATGGGCCAAATTTAGGTTTACTCTTCGATTTCGGGAATAATCAGCAGAATTTCGACTTTCACATTCTGTCCGTTCTGCTTGGCCGGTATGAACTGCCACTGATTGAGCTTGCTGAGCACAAACTGCGCCTGCGCGAACTGCGGCGGGAAGGCGATGGTCAGCGCCTCGAAGCGGCCCTCCAGATTGATATAGCCATGCACCATCAGCGCATCCGCATCGATCGATCCGGGAATGAGATTCGGCCGCACGATGTCATAAGCATAGGGCGCGATGACTTGAGAATTGCCGCCCGCATTCCCGGAGTGCGCGAGCGTGTATTCCAGAGGCCAGCTCTTCGGCAGGCCGACATTCACAAAAACGGAATAGGACATCTTTCCGCCCATCAGATCGGCCATCTCCGGATACTTGTCCTGGAGCGTGGAACCTACCACGACCGACCCATACTGGCCTTCTTTTGGCCGTGTAATATGCGCCGCGTGCGCGTAGTTTTCCAGCCCCACGCCTTTCTGCCCAGGAGCGGCCTGATTGCTGCCTGCGTTGGCTCCCGGAGCGGCCTTTTGGGCGCTGCCAGCATTGGTTCCTTGGGCGGCTTTGGCGTTGTTTGGCTGCGCCACGGACTTGCCTGCGGATTTATCCGCCGGTTTATCGGACTGTTTGCCTTGCCCGGCCTGCTCCTGAGGCTTTTCCGCAGCCAGCGTCCCTGCGGTGGGCTTGATGGCGGAGGAGTTGACGGGCGGCAGGTTGACGGAGCCTTTGTCCATGTGATGCTCGGAGAGTGACAGAATCGCGGTCGGAGTCGATTGCGCCGCGCCCTTGGTGCTGGTCAGCGGAGCGGGCGGCGTGGGCTTTGGTCCGGAAACAACGATGGGCGAGGTCGTGCCGGTAAGAATGGGCCGGGTATGAACAGCCAGAGCATTGGCGGAAAGTGGAACCTCGGCCAGATTCGGCTCGTCGTTTGGCCGCAGAACGGAGGGTTTGAAGTTGGTGACCATCGGCTTTGCGGGCGGGGGCGGAGAAATCGTCTTGACCGGCACGGGCTTGCCCGACCAGATCACCACCTTGGGCACGGGAATCTCCACATTGAGCGGAACCGGCTTGGGGATATCGGGCTGAATCAGCGTTTGCTTTCCCCGCGGGGCCTGAATCGCCAGGCGCAAGGCCGAGGGCGGCGGCTCCTCGCTTTTTGGAGCAGCAGGGGCGGCAGGAGCGGCATGGGCCTGCGAACGCTGCGGCTTCACCTCTTCGCGGGCACGCTGCATCTCCGATTCCAGGGATTCCAGGTCCAGATGGCGCACTACATAGCGCTCGGCAATCTTTGTGGGCTTGATCTTGGGGGTGGAGACAATTCCCAGAAAGACCAGGCCAACGACTGCAACATGGGCAAGGACCGAAAACAGGATCGAATACGGTTGCCGGTTCAGCTCGGGCTGCTCGGAGAACAGCGAGATCGTGGAGGAAGCCCTCATGCGCGGATGAATCCCCTCCCTGATGCGGCCTGATTCCATAAGGCGCGGATCGTCAGCCAAACCTGCTCTGCAGTGCTGAAATCCGAGAAATGCCTATCGCCCTCGCGCATGAGTCAATTATAATCGCCTCCAGCGTAGGCCTGAGAAGGTTCTGTTGGATAACCCTCTTGATACCTCCCGCTCGCGGAATCGCCCTTGCGGCTGTATTAGCATGGCCCTGAGGGAATACACTGAACACGCATTTGAACTTGTTGGATTGCCGGTTCACTCAACTCCCGTTTCGGCGTAGAATCGAAACTGGTTTTTCGGGCGCGGCAACTGCCACATGGGACAGAAAGGCGAAGCTGGCTGGGTAGCCAGTTCAGACAGGCTCACAAATGAACCGAAGACTACTCACGATCCTTGTTGTCGCTTTCATCATAGCGGGTATATTCACTTATATAGTGGCCCGCGTGATTCATAATCAGAGCACGGCGCAACGCGCTCCCGCCACGACGCGCGTGGTGGCGGCCAAGACCGACATCAAGCTCGGCGCTCTCCTTTCTCTGGACAATCTGACGACCGTCGAGATTGGAGGAACGGCCCCCAAAGGCGCCATTTTGGCCAAAGACGAGAGTACCGTCGTCAACCGCGGCGTTGTTTCTGACATTTACGAAGGTGAACCCATCATGGAGGCCCGTCTGGCCCAGGCGGGTTCTGGCGCTGGATTGGCGGCCACCATTCCGCAAGGCATGAGAGCCTGCGCGGTTAAAGTGGATGACGTGAGCAACGTATCGGGTTTCGCAACTCCGGGATTGCACGTGGATGTCATCATCTCCGGAACGCCTCCTGGCGCGCAGGCACAGTCCGCGACGCAAGTTCAGGTGTCGAAAACGCTGCTGCAGAACATCCAGGTCTTGTCTGCGGGCACGGAAATGACGAAGGATCCAGAAGGGAAGCCGAAGCCGGTAGCGGTTGTGAACCTGCTGGTTAGCCCGGAACAAGCTGAGATGTTGAGTTTGGCCAGCAATTTCTCCATCCGGCTGGTGCTGCGCAATCTCTTGGACACCAAGGTTTCGGACGTGCTCAGCACGGATACCAACGCCCTGTTTACCGGCGCGGTCGCCGCTTCGCCCAAGCCAACCAAACACATTATTGTGCCGAAGACCTCAGCGGCGGAGCCGTTTTCCATTGAAGTAATTAATGGCAGCAAAAGCACTCAAGAAAAATTTCCATCTACCGAGGGACACCAGTGAGAGCGAAGACAGTCGTTTCGATTGCATGTTTCAGCGCATGGGCCTTGTTCCTCTGCGCCGGGGCGGGCTTGCAGGCTCAAACCTCTCCGGCTCCATCCGATCCCGCAGTTGCCGCCTCACAGGACGCTTCCAACGATCTGTCCGTCTCGGTGGGCAAGACGGTTCTGGTCGATACCACCTGGCCGATCAAGAAAGTTGCCATCGGCACAGACGAAATTGCAGATGTTCATGGCACAAGTCCGACCGAGATCATGGTGCGGGGCAAGACCCCTGGAGAGACCAGCCTGATTGTCTGGGATACCCACGGCGGACGGCAGTTCTTCAACCTGTCGGTCCGGCCCAGTTCCGCGGCGTTGAACGACAGCCTGGATTCGATTCGACGCGAGTTGCGCACTGAGTTGCCCGGACAGCCTCTCAAGATCACCGCCGGCCCAGGAGTCATCTACCTGCGCGGAACCGTCAAGGATCTGGACAATGCGTCGCGGGCGGTCAAGATCGCATCGGCCGGCGGCAAGGTCATCAATCTTCTCAATGTCAATGTTCCCGATGGCGATCCGCAGATTCTGCTCAGGGTGCGCTTCATCAGTGTCGACCGTAGCAAGGAAACCAAGCTGGGTGTCAATCTCTCCAGCAAAGGCGCGCTCAATACCACCGGTAGCCTCACCACTGGAGAGTTTTCGGCGACTAACATCACAGTCTCGCCCATCGCCAATTTGGCCATGGGCTTAAGTATCGAGGCGATGACAACCAAGATAGGTGGCCAGGTTCTGTCCGAACCCAATCTGATCGCCGCCAACGGCAAGCAGGCCAGCATACTTGCCGGTGGGGAATTTCCTTATCCGATGGTGCAGGGTGGTTCGGGCGGATCTGGATCGTCGATTTCCATCATGTTCAAGGAATATGGCGTTCGCCTGAATTTCATTCCTACCATCACCCCCCGCGGAACCATCCGCCTCCAGGTTGCTCCGGAAGTCAGTTCACTGGATTTTGCCGATGCCGTTACGGTTTCCGGATATGAGGTTCCGGCCATTACCACCAGGAAAGTCATGACGGAAGTCGAACTCGCGGACGGTCAGAGCTTTGTCATCGGCGGCCTTTTGAACAATACCGAGTCGGAAACCTTCGATAAAATACCCTTTATAGGCGACATTCCGTTTATTGGAAAACTCTTCAGATCAACGGATAGGCAAAAGGCAAATACCGAGTTGATCGTCATTGTCACTCCGGAGGTTGTGGCTCCCATTCCGGCCGGCGAAGCTTTGCCGCAGCTCAAGTTCCCGGCAAAGTTCCTGCCGCCCAACTCCGGCATTCCGATGAATACTCCGGATGCCAAGACCGCGGCCAACACGCTGCCGCCTGCGCCGCAGACCATCACCATCGAAAAGTTGAAGGAAAGCCTGAAGCCGGAGACGCCGCTGGTGGTTGAGGGCGGCTCAGTTACCTTTGGCGGCTCCTCGACCGGCGGAGCTGCACCGGCTGCCGCAGCACCCGCGGATCAATAATCCAGAATCCTTCCAATTGCCCCTCCAGGCAGTTGGAAGGATTGCAAGAGGCACTGCATGGAGTTAGCGGCTGAAGCGAAAGGATTTCAGGCAACGGGATGAATCTCTTCCGTCGGTTTGCATCGGGCATCCGCCATATTTTTTCTCTGCGCGTCTCGGCTGAACCGGAGTTCCGCTTTTGCGTCACGAACCGGACGCGCAATACGGTGCTGGCCACCTGCATGGAAGTGGCCGACAGCGCCGCAAAACGCAACAAAGGCCTGCTCGGTCGCGAGCGTTTGGCGCCGGGAGAGGGATTGTGGATCTTCCCCTGCGAGTCCGTGCATACCTTCTGGATGCGGTTCCCCATCGACTTGGTCTATCTGGATCGCAAGAAGCGCATCCGCAAGCTGTGCGCCGATGTACCCGCATGGCGGCTCTCGGCCTGCCTTTCGGCCCACTCCGTTCTTGAGCTTCCCGCAGGCACGATCCGCGCCACCGGCACAGTGCGCGGAGATAATCTGGAATTCTCCGGCGCGCCGCTTGAAGAGTACACCCGATGAGTATTTCTGCTCTCCTAGAAAGAAACAACCTGTAGCGCCGGTCTCCAGACCGGCCGTCGTGTGGGCGTCCTCGCCCACACCAGTTTCATGCCTCGTGGGTCGGAAACACCGGTGGGGGACTCAAATCCTTCCGCATGGCGTGCAAGAATTCTCCCTTCAAGGTGTGGCGACCCGATTCTAAGAGAACAGGCTGAACCGCCACTCAACTTTCAACTATGGGGGGGAGATCCACCTGCGCGTCTGCCGGTAGTAGAGTTTCTGGCAGATCTTTGAAACTGACTGTGGCCAGCCCGCCTGAGAGGTTGCCGCAAGGTACCAGAGGAGCCAGCCGAGCGCCACCCAAATCATCCAAAGATTTAAGGCCTGAGGATAACGAAGGCTCAAAAAGAGCGCGACTTCCACCAGCGCGCTCAAAAAAGCCAACGCGATCAACAGGTTTCTGGAACGGGTAAGGAATACGGCCGACATCAGTGCCGGCAAGACCATGCCCTGATCGTAGATCCAGGCGTAGGGTGCCACGGCCAGCGAAACCAGCAGCAAGAGCGCGCCATTCCTCAGCCAATCCCAGTTCCGGCGGCGAGGCCAGAAATAGACCAGTGCCCAGACGCAGCCCAGCAGGGCGGGAAGAAATTGGAGCCAGACCGATGGCGGGCTGATCCAAAAGCGCAGCAGGGAACTCGGGCATGGAATCCATTCGCTTTCAATTCTCGAAGCGCGCGCCATCTGGGCATACTGCGCCCACGCCAGCGGGTCAATCAGGTAGGTGATTGCGCAAGCAGCGGTTATGGCGGCCACTACGCCGGCAACCAGCTTGTAAGATCTCGATACGAAGACCCACGCCAGCAGCACAACGCCAAAGGGTAGAAAGAGATGAGGCTTCAACGAACACAGCGAAAGCGCGGCTCCCGCCAGAAAAGGGCGCGTTCGGTGCAGACGAAGAAAGAGAACCAGCCCCGGCAACACCAGCAGTGAGGTTTGCCCGTAGAGTATGCAAACCAGCGCCGGCGCAAAGGAGAGTCCCAGCATATAGCGTTCGTTCCGGGGGCGGCCATAGAGAATCCAGAGCAGGTAAACCGAAGCCGCCAGACACGCCAGCAACAGCAAAAACCACAGAATCCATCCCGCGCGCGGGCTGAGGAAGCCAAGAAGATAGATCAGCGGCAGCGCCCACGGCGGGTTCCGCATGAAGCCAACCTTTTCCGCGGCGGGAAGTCCCGCGGAGCGCTCCAGCCCGGCGATGGCCGTCGCATCATAGGGATTGGCGTGATGCACAAACTGCTGGGCAGTGGCCCAATAGAAAATGTAATCGCGTGTAGCTGGCCCCCAAGACGACAGCAGCACTACGCAGAGGATTCCGACGGTAAAGCCAAAGCCTAGACCGCAAACAGTGACAAAAGGCAACACTGCGGCAGTTCGAAACAGCTTGTTCTTTGTGAGTGTCTCTCCGCTCTTCATCCTATCAGGCTCCGTGGTTCCGCTTTTTTGCAATGGCAGCGCATTGCTTGCTCTGGACGCTATTTTACCTCCATTGAAACACTTGCAAAATTCCATTGAGATTACAAGAAGTGTCAGTGTACGACTAAAGTCGTACCCAGACGCTTATCAGCTAACGGAAGACAATTCCGCAAGAGGCTCTCCTGTAAACAAGTTCAGAGAACGCGGGCTAAAGTGTAAACATCTGTTTACACTTTACCTCTAAACGCACAACTGCAACCTCTGTAAGCCATTGTTTTTTAAGGGGAATGTCTTTCACTCGCAAATGGCACGCCACTTGCTTGCCACACAGTATCCCGGCTCAGGCTGGGAAAATCAATTACGGGGAGATCACCTATGAACACCATGCTTCTCAAAATGTATGTGAAGTTCCAGGACCTGCTGAACCGTGAAGAAGGCCAGGATCTGGTTGAGTACGCGTTGGTTCTTGCTCTCATCGCCCTCGGCGCCACCGCGAGCATGAGGCTTATTGCCACCAACGTCAGCACCGCGTTCTCCAACATCGCCAGTGCTATCGGCACATAGTCAACGGCCTCAATCAATCCATCGCCCGGAGCGTCCAGCTTATGCCATGGCGGGAGAGGTTCCTGCATTCGTATTGGCGTGAAGAACGGTCCTCAGCGGAGGATGCAGTTCAAGCAAGGAGCATTGAGGCAGCCTTATGTGGTCCGAATCTCTGAAACGCGTTACCTGTTTGCGGTGCCGTTTGGCGCAAGAAAGCGGTCAAGACATTGTCGAGTACGCATTGGTCCTCTGTTTCATTGGATTCGTCGTCACAAGTGCGTCTTCGTCAATGGCTTACGTTCTCACAAAATCGTTGATCAATATCGCGGGCGCTATCGGCACATAGTCGATAGCGTCTGTCAGTTCGTTGCGGCGGAGTTTTGAACGTTTACTAGCTGTTATTGATCCGCGGGAGAGATGCAATGGGCGATTCAATTGCCCATCGCAACTCTCCCTTCTTTTTCCCCCGCTGGAACTGCAACAGCAAATCCTTCGACGGCGAGCGAAGGCAGTGTCCTTTCTGGCTCCATCCTCTCCATGGCAATTCTCCCGATGCAGCAGCATATAATGATACCGATATGCTCATAAACACAATTCCGGAACACGATTCCATGCGGCTGATGGTCATTGAGTCCGGTCTTGCGGCAATCATCTTTCTTTTGCCGCTGGGTTGGCCAAATATCGGCGCCAGGTGGTTCCCTTATATTGAAAGGCCATTCGCGCGGTTTGCGCGGAAAAAGAATTGGTCGGTTGCGGCGGTTGGTCTAACCGCTTTTCTGTTGCGTCTTGCCATACTTCCCATTTGCCCTATTCCATTGCCCTTTTGCACCGATGACTTCAGCTTTCTGCTTGCCGCGGACACCTTTCTGCACGGGCGGCTGACCAACCCAACGCCCGCCATGTGGGTCCATTTTGAAACCATTCATGTCTCCATGCAGCCTACGTATATGTCCATGTACTTTCCCGCGCAGGGGCTGCTGCTGGCGGCGGGCAAGGTGCTCTTTGGGCACCCGTGGTATGCCCTCTTGATTACCAGCGCTCTGATGTGCGCCGCCCTCTGCTGGATGCTGCAAGCATGGCTGCCGCCCACTTGGGCCTTGCTGGGAGGCATCGTGGCCATCCTGCACCTGGGCCTCTTCAGCTACTGGATCAATACCTACCATACCGCGGCCACAATCACCGCTCTCGGTGGAGCGCTGATCCTGGGCGCGCTTCCCCGCTTCAAAAAACATCCGCGGTATCTTTATAGTCTGCTGATGGGAATCGGTGTTGCGCTCATCGTGCTGGCTCGTCCCTATGAAGGCGTGCTTCTCTGTCTTCCGGTTGCCGGGTCTCTGGGATACTGGCTTTGCTTTGGGAAAAACCGGCCGTCGCCCGCGGCGGCGCTTCGTTTCATGACGCCGCCCCTGGCATTGATCGTGGCTGCCGTAGCATGGCTGGGCTACTATGATTACCGGGCCTTCGGAAGCCCCTTTACCTTGCCATATACGGTCAATCGAGCGACCTATGCAATGGCGCCCTATTTTGTCTGGCAGCATTTGCGGCCTGAGCCGGCCTACCGCAATGAAGAACTGCGGAGATTTTACGGCTATGAAGGCGAAGCCAAGTTTTTCTTGAAAGTGCATTCCCCCTACGGATTCATTCCCAACACCCTGCTGAAGGCCGTATTGGGGACCATGTTTTTTAGCGGGGCGGCATTGCTGATTCCTTTGATTATGCTGCGGCGCGTGCTTTTGGATCGCCGCACTCGATTCCTGGTGCTTTGCCTGCTTATCTTGATGGCCGGCTTGGTGATCGAGATCTACCTTCTCCCACACTATATAGCGCCTTTCACGGCGGTCTTCTATGCGCTGGGATTGCAGGCCATGCGCCACCTCCGGCTTTGGAAGTTTGCGGGCAAGCCTGTAGGACTGACATGGACGCGGCTGGCTGTCACCCTATGCGTCGTTATGGCTGGAGTGCGCGTATGTGCTCGTCCGTTGCATGTCGAGCCTCAGAAATTCCCGGCTTTCACCTGGAATTACGTGTGGTATGGTCCGGGCCATTTCGGAACGGAGCGGAATCAGGTTGAAACCGCGCTTGAAAAGCTCCCCGGCAAGCAGATCGCAATCGTCAGATATGCCCCGGATCATATTGATTTCGATGAGTGGGTCTACAATTCAGCGGACATCGATGGTTCCAAGGTCATCTGGGCGCAGGACATGGATGCAGCCAAAAATCTCGAACTCATTCACTACTACCAGGATAGGAAAGTCTGGCTCGTCGAGAGGGGTAGGAATTCAATTGCCGTTTCTCCCTATCCGGTAACAGACCAGGCAGCCGCCACTTTACATGATTGATCCGGCATGAAAGGATTGCCACACAAGAAACCTGTCATCCTGAGCGGAGCGGAGTTGAAGGATCTGCGGTTGCATTTCGGCTGCAATCAGCGATCCAGCCGGGGATTCAACTCCCCAAATAAGCCATTGCAGAATATAATGTTACCGATATGCTCATAAACACAATTCCGGAACACGATTCCATGCGGCTGATGATCATCGAATCCGGTCTCGCGGCAATTATTTTCCTTTTGCCTATGGGTTGGCCAAATATCGGCCGCAACTGGTTCCCGCGCATCGAAAGGCCACTGGCGCGGTTTGCGCGGAAAAAGAATTGGGCGGTTGCGGCGGTTGGGCTTGCCGCTTTGCTGTTGCGCCTTGCCATTCTTCCCATTTGCCCTATTCCCTTGCCCTTTTGCACCGATGACTTCAGCTTTCTGCTTGCCGCGGACACCTTTCTGCACGGGCGGCTGACCAACCCAACGCCCGCCATGTGGGTCCATTTTGAAACCATTCATGTCTCCATGCAGCCTACGTATATGTCCATGTACTTTCCCGCGCAGGGGCTGCTGCTGGCGGCGGGCAAGGCGCTCTTCGGGCATCCGTGGTACGGCCTTTTGATTACCAGCGCTCTGATGTGCGCCGCCCTCTGCTGGATGCTGCAAGCATGGCTGCCGCCCACATGGGCCTTGCTGGGAGGGGGGATCGCTATCCTGCAATTGGGCCTCTTCAGCTACTGGATCAATACCTACAATGCCGCAGGCACAATTACCGCTCTCGGTGGAGCGCTGGTCCTGGGCGCGCTTCCCCGCTTCAAAAAGCATCCCCGGCATCGGTATAGTCTGCTGATGGGAATCGGTGTTGCGCTCATCGCGCTGGCGCGTCCCTATGAAGGCGTGCTTCTCTGTCTTCCGGTTGCCGGGTCTCTGGGATACTGGCTTTGCTTTGAAAAAAACCGGCCGTCGCCCGCGACGGCGCTTCGTTTCATGACGCCGCCCCTGGCATTGATCGTGGCTGCCGTAGCATGGCTGGGCTACTACGATTACCGGGCCTTCGGAAGCCCCTTTACCTTGCCGTATACGGTCAATCGAGCGACCTATGCAATGGCGCCCTATTTTATCTGGCAGCATTTGCGGCCTGAGCCGGCCTACCGCAACGAAGAGCTGCGGAAATTTTACGGCTATGAAGGCGAAGTCAAGTTTTTTTTAGAGATACATTCCCCCTACGGATTCATTCCCAACGCATTGGTGAAGGCCGTGGAGGGAGTCCTGTTTTTCAGCGGGGCGGCATTGCTGATTCCATTGATTATGGCGCGGCGCGTGCTTTTGGATCGCCGCGTTCGCTTTCTGGTGCTTTGCTTGCTTATCCTAATGGCCGGCTTGGTGATTGAGAATTTCCTTATCCTACACTATTTGGCACCTTTCACGGCGGTCTTCTATGCGCTTGGATTGCAGGCCATGCGCCACCTCCGGCTTTGGAAGATGGCGGGCAAGCCGGTCGGCCTGGCATGGACGCGGCTGGCTGTCACTCTGTGCGTCGTAATGGCCGGAGTGAGGCTTTATGCCCGTCCATTGCATATCGAGCCTCAGAGATTCCCGGCTCTCACCTCGAATTACGTATGGTATGGCCCCAGCCATCTCGGAATTGAACGGAATCAGATCGAAACCGGATTGCAGAATCTCCCCGGCAAGCAGCTTGTAATCGTCAGATACGCCCCAGATCATATTGATGTCGATGGGTGGGTCTACAATTCAGCCGACATCGATAATTCCAAGGTCATCTGGGCGCAGGATATTGACCCAGCCAGCAACCTCGAACTCATGCGCTACTATAGGGATAGAAAAGTCTGGCTGGTGCAGAGGGGCAGGGACTCGGTCGCCATTTCTCCCTATCCCATCTTGGATCTGCCAACTGCCGTCGCGCCATGATCTCGCACATCCGCCAGCCAGCACACATCGTTTACTTTCAATTCGACTGGCAGGAGGTGTAACAGCTTGAGTGCATTCAAATTGCGAAGGATTAGTACTATCCTGGATTAACTCTGGAACAACGAGGACAGATTCAATTTGCTGTCCGCGTCCGTCCGCATAGCCGAAGGTCTTCTATGAACCGCATTCCTACTTTGGATGGATGGCGCGGCCTGGCGATTTCGCTAGTCCTTATCGATCACATCCAGGATTCTCTTATGCACCACTACTTTGCTCCGTGGAGCGAGACGGGGCAGCATGGCGTGACCATCTTTTTTGTGCTCAGCGGCTTTTTAATCACCTCAAAACTACTGGAAGGAAAAATCAGCCTCAAGCGCTTTTATCTGCGCCGCTTCTTCCGGTTGATGCCGGCGGCATGGACGTATCTAGCCTTTTTGCTGATTTTCGGCATATTGTCTGGAAGTCATCCAGTCTCTTTCACCCAATTGCTAGCCTGTTTGTTCTTTTATCGCAACTTCACCGGGACTGCCATCGACGGGGCTACCGGCCATTATTGGTCGCTCTCGCTGGAGGAGCAATTTTATCTGGTCTGGCCATGTATCATGCTGTTGGTTGGCGTGCGCCGCTGCCGGTGGATCGCGGTCGCGGGAGCAGCCGGATGCGCAATTTACCGGTTTTTTCATTGGGCCTACTACGATCGCATCCTCTTTGACTTCCAGACCCAGGTGCGTGCCGACGCGCTGCTGGTTGGCTGCCTTTTGGCCCTGCTGCTCGCCGACCGGCACCTGCTCCCCGCAATCGCCCGCTGGTCAGCCTTTCTCGCAATTCCCGCGCTGGCGGCGCTGGCCTTTTGCGTCGCCCGCTTTCATTCCTTGCCACCGCTCTGTGAATGCCTCTCCATTGCCTGCCTTCTTGCTGCAACCACGCTCCATCCCGCTTCTCCTTGGACACATCCGCTTGCATTTGCTCCACTTGCATGGCTCGGAACTGTTTCCTATAGCGTATATCTCTGGCAAGCGTTCTTTATGATCATCGGAGGTTTGTGGGCTATCTTCCTCTTCATGCCTCTCTTCGCTTTGGCCAGTTATTACTTCATGGAGCGCCCCTGGACACGTTTCGGACACAGACTGACAGGCCGCGTAGATTTGAGCCTTTGACTTTGCGCCCCTTTCCGTTTATAAATGTTGATGACATGGAAATCGATTCCATGCCGTAGATGCTGCTCTTGGTTCGGGCAGCGCAACTGATCACGGCAATCGCCAGGATGCTCGGGAAGGCGGTGAAACTCCGCCACTGCCCCGCAACTGTAAGCGCCCCGGTTCCGCGGCCC
>Ga0224559_1000741_pt1 | contig 19972 bp, 12 predicted proteins | sample 714S33034metaG_FD_180676 | JGI IMG/M metagenome (GOLD analysis project Ga0224559, IMG submission 180676) | Peat soil microbial communities from Stordalen Mire, Sweden - 717 S3 30-34 | ecosystem: Environmental > Terrestrial > Soil > Wetlands > Peat | place: Sweden: Norrbotten County, Stordalen... | reverse complement strand
GGAAATTGTCAGCAATTCCGCGACCTTCACCGTGACCGATTGCCAATCGTGCGCAGATACAGATATTTCCGCGATCACTGTTTCACCGGCTACGCAGACGGTTGCAACTCTGGGCATTGGGGAGCAGTTTGAGGCGCTCGGCAAGACCGTCAGCGGCGAAACCTCTCTTACCCGGGAAAGATCAAGTGGACTTCGAGCGTTCCGACCATTGCCACGGTCGACCCGACTTCCGGGGTGGCTACGACAGTCAGCGCCGGCACTACCTACATTACCGCAACTTTCACCAACAAGGATGGCTCTGGAGCCTCCGCAACCGCAACCCTCATCGTAGCGCCCTCCGGTTCACCCGAGCCTCTGACCTCGATGGCCGTCTCGCCAAGCCAGCAGACGTCCTTGGCGGTTGGCGATACGGCCAATTTCCAAGCGATTGCCACGACTAACGGTGGCCCAACAATCAATTTGACCAATCAGAGTCATACTGTCGATGGTCATGTGATTCAACCCGCCGTTTGGAGTTCGAGCAGTTCATCGGTGGCTACCATCAACTCGTCAACCGGCGTCGCCACAGCGGTATCGGCGGGGGTCGCCTTTATCACGGCCACTGCCTACAATCCTGACGGAACCATGGTCATAGGCTCGTCAACCTACACCGTGACGGTTTCATCCGGCACTTCCACGGAGCCTCTGGTCTCGCTGACCATCCAGCCCTCTTCTCAGGTTTCTCTGACCACCGGCGCCGCCGCCAACGTCAACTTCATTGCCATCGGAACCCTTGGCTCCGGAGGCACGGTGTTGCTGACCAACGCCGTGCAAACGGTCAAAGGACAGACCATCGACCCGGTGAGCTGGACTTCCAGCAATCCCTCCGTGGCCAGCATCTCCAGTTCGTCCGGCGTTGCCACGCCGAATAGCGCGGGAGCCACCGCCATCACAGCCGTCGTCACCAACCCCGACAAGACCCAGGTGACCGCAACGGTTCCTTACACCGTCACCGTGTCCAAGGCCACCGAGCCTTTGGTCTCGCTGGCCGTCTCTCCCACCGCGCAGTCGGTTCAGGTCGGCAACACGAGCGCCAATTTCATCGCCGTCGCCACCACCGGTTCAGGCACGACGGTGAACCTGACCGATCCCAAGACCTATACCGTCCCCGGAACTTTACCGGCTCAGATAATCAAGTGGGCGCAATGGACCTCCAGCGATCCCGCCGTGGCCGCCATTGATCCAAACACCGGAATCATCACAGCCAAGGCCGCTGGCGTTACCACCATCACCGCCATCGCCACCAACCCAGACAACACGGTGGTGTCGAACAGCGCCGCCTTGACGGTCACCGCCGTTTCCTCGGAACCGCTGGTTTCGCTGGCCGTCCTGCCAACCACTCAGACATCATTGGCCACCGGTAAAGCAGCCGACGTCAACTTTATCGCCATTGGAACCACCGCCTCCGGCGCCACGGTCAACATGACCAGCAAGCCGTACACCGATCCGGCGAGTTCAAAGATCATTCCCGTTGCGCAGTGGAGTTCCAGCAATCCCACCGTGGCCAGCTTTGCCTCTCCCACGGGCGGCGTGGCCACGCCGAATGGCGGCGGCACCACAGCCATCACGGCCATCGTCACCAATCCCGACGGCACAGTGGTGACCGGCAGCGCGGCTTACACCGTCACCGTTTCCACATCCACGGAACCGCTGGTTTCGCTGGCCGTCCTGCCAACGGCGCAGACCTCACTGGCCACCGGCACCGCCGCCAACGTGAATTTCATCGCCATTGGAACCACCTCTTACGGCGCTACGGTGAACATGACCACCAAGTCGTACACCGATCCGGTAAGTTTGAAGGTGATTCCGGTTGCGCAGTGGAGTTCCAGCAATCCAGCGGTGGCCAGCTTTGCTACTCCCACGGGAGGCGTCGCCACGCCGAATGCTACTGGCGCCACTGTCATCACGGCCATCGTCACCAATCCCGATGGAACCGTGGTCACCGGTAGCGCCGCTTACACCGTTACCGTTCCCGCAGTCACCGAACCTTACGTCTCTCTGGCCATTGTTCCGGCCTCGCAGACGCTGACGGTAGTCGGCCAGCAGACTCAATTCCTTGCCATCGGCACCACCGGCTCAGGCACCACCGTGGACCTGACCAGCGCCGCCACATGGAGTTGCAGTGATGTCGGCGGCACGGTCGTCAACCAGATCGGCACTACGAATGTCTTTTCAGCCGTCGGCAACGGCGCGGTCACCGTCACCGCCATTGTCCCGAATCCCGGCATCGGCTCCAAAGCAGCAGACGGCACATCGGTCACGGCTACCGGATCGCTCACTGTAGCGATTGGCACGCCGGAGCCGCTGCTTTCCCTGTCGATCCTGCCCAACTCCCAATCCGTTCCCGGAATCGGTCAGAAGCCGACGCAATTCCTGGCCATCGGTGACTTTGCAGCCTCTTCCTCCACTCCAGGCAGCCAGAACATGGCGAATATCACCACCTATACGGTCAACTGGTATTCGAGCAACCCGTCGGTGGCCACCATTGGCCTGACCACCGGCCTGGTTACCGCGACGGGCGAGGGCACAACCGCCATTACCGCCGTCGCCACCAACAACGCTGACAAGAGTGGAGCGACGGCCACGGCAACATTCACCGTCACCGGAGCCGCTGTTGAGCTGATTTCCGCTCTCTCCATCTACCCAGGCTCTCCGTCGCTGACGCTGCCGGTGATCGGATCCACGACCCCGGCCACTGTCAATTTCACGGCCATCGGGACCAACGGAAGCACCGGCCTGCAGACCGACGTCAACTCCCTGACCGGCATCCGATGGACCTCGACCAATCCGTTGGTGGCCACCATTGATAGCACCGGCAAGGCCACAGCGGTCAGCGCCGGCACAACCACCATCGGCGTTACCTATACCAATCCGGCCAGCGCCGGATCAGGCATCGTGACGGCTACTACAACGCTCACGATTGCGGGCGCAGCCTCGGAGCCGCTGGTCTCGCTGACCGTCCTTCCCGCAACCCAGACCTCCCTGACCACCGGCACCAGCGCCAACGTCAACTTCATCGCTATCGGCACCACCGCCTCCGGCGCCACGGTCAATATGACCACCTTGCCGTATACCGTTCCGGGGACATCGAAAGTTATTTCCGTGGCGCAGTGGAGTTCCAGCAACAAATTGGTAGCCAGCTTTGCTACTCTCACGGGCGGCGTCGCCACGCCGAATGGCAACGGCACGACCGCCATCACGGCCATCGTCACCAATCCCGACGGAACCGTAGTGACCGGCAGCGCGGCCTACACCGTCACGGTTCCGGCGACTACCGAGCCGTATGTTTCGCTGGCCATTGTTCCGGCCTCACAGACGCTCACTTCGGCAAGTCAGGTGGCGCAGTTCATCGCCATCGGCACCACGGGAAAGGGCGGCACGGTCGATCTCACCAGTAAAGCGACCTGGGGAAGCAGCAGCACTTCGGTTGCCAGTCCCGGTGTACTTCCTGGACAGTTCACACCGGGTTCCAACGGCGTCGCCGCCATCACGGCTACCTATAAAAACTCTTTAGCCAACGGCGATGCCTCCGATCTGACTTCGGTCACGGCCAGCGGCGCCATTACCGTTGCCATTCCAGCTACACAGGAGCCACTGCTTTCGATGTCTATCCTGCCGGGTTCGCAATCGGCTACGGTAGGTCAAACCACTCAATTCCAGGCGATGGGCGACTTCTCTTCCAGTTCTCCGGGGCCGGGCGCGGGCACACGGCAGCTGCCGGTCTCCAGCACTGTAACCGGTAATAGCTACAACTACACGGTGACGTGGTATTCGAGCAATCCGGCGGTGGCCACAGTTTGTACTCCGGCGGGGACGAATACCACAGCACTCTGCGCGACAACCCCCGGACTTGTTACAGCGGTGGGCCAGGGCACAACCGCGATAACGGCTATCGCCTCGGGCAACCCGGACGGCAGCGTGGTGACGGCCATGGCAACCTATACGGTGACCGGACCGTCGGCGAGCGCCATCACCAGCCTGTCCATCTTCCCTGCAACGCAGACGATTACGATGCCGGTGATCGGGCAAGCCGACCCCATCGTCAACTTTGTCGTGATCGGGACCAACGGAGCCGGTTTCCAGACCAATGAAACCACATCGGTCTCCTGGGTATCCAGCGATCCGGCAGTGGCCACGTTCTGCTACCCGGCCCCGCTTCCCGCCGGTTGGACCAACTCAACGGGCTGCCCATCCATCATCGATTCGGTGCTCGTGATCGGGGTTGGACCAGGCACCTCCACCCTCACGGCCTCCTACACAAATACCGTTGACAACACTATCACCGGCATTGTGACGGCGAATGCAAGCCTGACGGTTACAGGTTCAGCGGCGGAGCGGTTGCTTTCGCTGGCCATCAATCCCGACGCGCCCTCGGTGCCGTTCCCGACACAAAAGACTCAACTTTCCGCTATCGGAACCTTCTCGCAGGCTCCCGTCACGCAAGATTTGACGAAGACGGTCACCTGGGAATCCAGCAATCCGCTGATCGCCACGGTTTGCAATGCAACCGCAACCACAACTGTTCCAATCTCCTGTGCGACGACTCCCGGCTTGGTTACAGCAGTGGGCAAGGGCTCAGCCGCTATTACTGCCACGGATTCGACCACAAACTCGGACTACTCCTTGGTGTTTTCCACCGTGCCTTTCACGGTTTCGGGGGGAAGCGCTGAACAGATGTCCGCGCTGACCATCATTCCGGGTTCGCTGTCGCTCTCCGCGACCGGCCAGCCCGGTGGCCTGATTGCTCTGGGTACCTCCGGAAGTACCGGCCTGCTTGAGGATGTGACAGACTCGCTGCAGCTTGTGTGGATTTCCAGCAATCCAACCATTGCCACGGTTTGTACGGTTGCTGCCGGAAATGTCACCGCTCTCTGCCCAACAACGCCCGGGCAGGTCTCAGGAGTGAGTGCGGGTTCTACCGACATTACGGCTGAATTCATCAATCAGGCGGCCGTGGGTTCGACGCCCGCACAAGTCGTTACGGCTCAAGCGTCTGTCGATGTGACTTCGACGCCGGCGGCAGAGCCTCTGCTTTCCATTACCGCTTTGCCGACTTCGACCACCGATCAGGATTTGGAGGGGACCGCGCAGTACCTGGCATACGGAACCTTCTCCACGGCTCCTACTTTGCTGGACATCACCAATGGCTTTTTCCACCAGGGGTTCCCTGACGCTGCCTGCACCGCTGCGTATGCCTCCGCGAATGCCGCCACGGTCGCCGAGGACTCCGCCGCCAATCTCCCGGTAACGACTCTTCCACACGCCGAGTGCTCCTTTGTCCCGGTTACCTGGATTTCCACGGCTCCTTACATCTTCCCCATCAACTCCGCTGGAACGGCTGGAGCCACGGGGGGACTCTCGACGGCCGATGGTTCTGGAAGTACCGACATCTATGCGGTAGCGGCGAATCCGGACACCACGCTTGTTTACAGCCCGATTGTGGTCTTCAATTGCCCCTACGCGGCACCCACCTACGGCACAAAGCAAGACAATGGCGTGACGGTCCCCGACTATACCGTCATTCTCAACCCCGGCACCTGCAACACGCTTACGATCGCCGACTCGCTTTTGTCAACGCTGACCGTCTTCAACGCAGGCGTGAACACCACCGGATGGCTGATCACCGCGCCCTCCGCCACGGGAACGGCGGATGTGATCCATTGCGGCGGTTCCGTGGAACAAGCAACGCTGGAGGGATCTGTCTGCGAAGCGACGTATCCTAACGGCACGGAGGTGATCTTGACGGCGCCAGCGGAGCCGACAGCCTCGCCGGCAGTCAACTTCGGCGGATGGTCCGATGGCTGTACTCCGTGTACTCTTAGCGGTGGGGTATGCACAGCCATTGCAGCTCCTCCCTTCTACACTGCGGCAGGGCCAAACTACTGCAAAGTCACGGTTGGAGGAGATTGCACCCTCAATATCCACAGTGGCACTTACACCTGCGCCAACTCCTCCAACGTAGCCGTGGGAGCAATCTTCAATTAAGCCGTAACCAGCCAAACGCGCGAAAGCCGCCCTTCGGGGCGGCTTTCCTGCGTTTGGACGGAAGAATGCTGGGTACCCCACCCATTGTTCGTTCTTTGCACAATGGGTGGGAAACCAGTGTTGTCAGTGAAAAGTTGATTCAAGAACAACCACAGATTCTTCGACTCACCACCCCCAAACTGAAGTAGGTTTGGGGCCCCGTTCGCTCAGAATGACAGCTCACCTAAACAGAATTCTCCGGAAGAACTGCTTTATCGCACGCTGATGTTCCCGTCCACGTCCACCACCAGATCGTCTCCCTGCGTGTGCATGGAGTGGACGATCAGCTTGTCCAGGGTCACCTTGAAACCGGTGGCCGCGGTTGCGCCGGTGAGCGACTTGCGCAGCAGATCAGCGGCATTGATCTTCATGCTGGAAGGGAGCTGGCGGCTCAGGAAGGGCGTGAGCAGGAAGTTCAGCTCTTTCTGATCGACCACCTTGTCCAGGCGAGCATCGCGGAAGCCAATCGTCTCGCCCTCGCCGACCGGAGCCAGCGAGACCTCGGAAGCGGTGTTCAGAGAGATTCCAATGCAGGAGCCGCCGAAGCCTTTGCCCAGCTTGGCGTGAACCTTGAGCACCACCACCACGCGCTCCCCGGCAAAGCTGAGTTGCGCGTCGTCGGCATAAACAAAGCAGGCGGACTGCGCGCTGCCCTTGAGGTAATAGCGGCCATCAGGACCGCTGAAGAGTTGCTGCTTGAGGGTGCGCTGCAATACGTCGCGGCTCACCTTCAGTTCTACGGCGCGGGAAGGCGCCCCTGCGCTGGCCAGGAGCAGAAGGCTCCCCGCCAGCATTCGCCAGGATTGAGTCATAAGACTATGGTCCCACCAGAGGGCTACTCAATGCCAGTTTTGCCGGAAGGGAACAACAATTCTAAATGGAACTCCAATTCGTCCATCCCATAGGCAGCCCATCGGTCTGCTCCCGTAGGGAGCCGTCGAAAATAGCCCAGGGCAAGCATAGCGCAGCTCTGGGTAAGAGGCAAAGAGAAGGTGATTCACCCCGGGAGGGGATGAAAATAGCCCAGGGTGAAGCGCAGCGGAACCCTGGGTACGATGCAGAGAGAGGAGAGTTCGCCCCGGAGGGGCGAATCGAATGCTCCTTCAACGCTCAATCGCGCGTTTCGCACCGCCCCTCCGGGGCGGAAGTCTCTAACCCCGACGCTTTCCCAGGGTTTCACCCTGGGCTATTTTCGTTTCCTCCCTACGGGAGAAACTACGCTGCTTGCCCCCCGATTTCTCCCATTTAGAATTGCTGGAAAAGGAACGTGATTGCTCCGCCCAGCCCGTGGAGAGGAGACCAGTAGCGTATTCCTCGATAGGCTGTATAAATGTCACTTCTTGAGAAGGTCCAGTACGCCTGCAATCAGTTTGTAATGGCACTGCGTCTTATCAAAAAGATCGCCGAGGCTGATTGTTAGCAGGATTTCAGCGACCGCATCCATTCTCGGCGAATTGAGCGTTTGTTGAAGGAGCTTCGGTTCCCAAGCAATATCTGTTAACGGAAGGCAGTAGCGCGCATTCCATTTGCCGAAGTCGAACCGCCCTTCAATTCGAGGCCTATTGTTGAAATCCGTTGTTCTAATCCAAATCAAATTCTTGGGGCGAATCACACAGAGGGAATGCGGAATCGGCTCGTTCGCAATCGCGCTGTGTGGGATCTTACGGTCGGGGGTTCCAAAAATCAGGCTGAACGGACCGTTTGCATCCGCCAATTCTTTTACTCTTGTGACAAGCGGAGAATCATCATTCGCCTGGCATAGGACAGGATAAGGCTCCCTGCCAGACTCGCGTATGAGCGTCCAATTCTCAGGCTGACCATTATTTCCAACCGGCTCGTCAAGGTGCAGATGGATCACGTCGAGCGGGGCCATTATTCTAAGCTTCTGTGTCTTGTGATCTTTTACAACGATTTCGGCGTCCCCAAGCGCGCCGCGGTTCTTAGTCGGAACGGGGCGAATCCATTTGCCGGAATCGAGGTCGATTCCGGCGATGCAATTGCCGCCGTCCCTTCGTGAAACGGCGAGACACAAGAACCGGCACTCGTGCATATTCTGACCCTCTGTTCAAAGATGACGGATTGTCACATTTCCCCATTGCTGCTGTAAATACTCGAGCGCCAAGCGGCGATGGCAGTGCTCGGCGGTGGCTTCGCTACACAGCAGAACAGTCTTCTTCTGAAAGCTCTCTTTGGAAAGAAGCGATTCCACTCTGCGGGAGCGGATCAGCGCGAGATAGGCTTCGGTGTAATCCTCCCAGCTTCCCTTCTGCTTCTTGAAGGCGTCAAGCATCGGTTGCGTGGGGGCAAGCAGCGGCTCATGCTCGTAAGCCGCGCCGCAGATTTCGCTCAGAAAATAAGCCAGGTCGGCCTGCTTGGCAAAGGCGGCAAGCTGCGAGGTGTTATTCAGCCGCACATCCAGCAGGCGCTCGATGCCGTGAGCCTTCAGTGCGCCGAAAAACTCTCGTGCGCTTTTTTGGGTGAAACCGATGCTGTAGATCTCCATTGGTCCTCGTCTAGCTCTGCAAAAAGCGCAGGCTGTGTATCGATCAGCGGTTTGCCGGCTTCGGAGGCCACCGTCTCGTCGGAGTCCAGGCGGCCGTCGCCGCGAATGTGACTCATAGTATGGCCGCGCTCCGCGAGCACGCGCCCGATCAGCAAGCGGCGATGGCAGTGGGCTGGGTCTTCTTCGCCGCACACCAGCGCCACGCGGAAACGATGGATGCCGTTCTCCAGCCGCGCGATGCCTGCTTGAAAGAGTTCGTCGTCGCACAGCTTGCTGTACAGAACGTGGCCTTTGGCGTCGTAGTAGCTGGGATTGGCCGGACGCCCGCCCAGTTCCGCGCCAAGAAAAAGATAACGCAGCCCCGCCTTCTCCAGCGATTGCTGCATCAGCTCCCGGTCGAATTGCGGGACGTACTTCGAGTAGGGCGAACTGCGCACATCCACCACCACCTCGACCGCGTGCTGGCGCAGAAGTGCAAGCCATGCCTCGAAGGCGTGGTTGGAGTGGCCGATGGTAAAGAAACTGCTCATGCGCGTGCCTTTGCTCAAGAGAATACCACTGGACGGACGCAGGTGATGGACTCTAAGGAACCTCTGAACAAGTTCATTCGTACTGAAACCTTCCCTCAGGGGCTAAAGCCCGCGATGATTTGACTACTCTTGCGGCACGACTGAAGTCGTGCCCTTTCAAAACATCGACTTAATCAGAGGTCCCCTAAACGGGCGCTTTGACCTCCGGCCAATAGCGGAAGTTGCGCAAAGTGGCTTGGCCCCCGCCGCAAGCGTAGATGGCAGGGCGAACGTCCAGAAAGCCGTCGAGAACATTGTGGTGCAGGCCGGAGATTTCCGCCGATTCCGGTGTGCGCATCCAGCTTTGGCCAGGAATGCGGTAATAGAAATCAAGTTCCTGGCGGTCGTTGACGATGCGCAGCGTGGCTCTGGTTGCGCCGGGTTGGTGACGGCTGGGAATGAAGCCATTGGGGTTGCGCGCGCTGATTCCCTCCTGGGAGAAAACAATGCCGGCGGCGTGCTGAGGATTGTAGAAGGCCATCAATCCGGCCTCGCAGCCCGGCGAGAGTTCAACGTCAACCTCGACGGTGTACGAGTGGCCGCCAACGGGAGTGGTCAGAGCGGAGGTGTCGGCCAGCGATTTGCCGTTGGCTTTCAGGGTGAGTGCGCCGTTGCCGGTCGAGAAGCGGGTGGGATCAAACTCGCGCCAGAAGGCCCATTGGAGGCCAAGTTCGGCGCTGGTGAAATCGTCCGAAGGGTCAAGATAAGGCTGCTGACTTGTTCCGGGAATGGGCATGGGAATCGCCGCATCCGCCGTGACGCTGGGAGGAATGCGAAACCAGCCGTCGGGGGTCCACTCGACGGGCAGCAGCATCAACTGGCGGCCCAAGGTGCGGTAGCCGTTCTCGTAGGAGTGAACGGTGATGTACCATCTTCCATCCGGTGTATCGACCAGGCGGCCATGGCCGAGCGAGAGCCAGCGGTCGTCGCGGCTCGGGGTATGAACGATGGGGTTGTAGGGCGAGAACTCCCAGGGACCGTCGGCGTGGCGGCTGCGGGCGCTGACAACGGCGTGGCTGGTTCCCGGTCCGCCGGTTCCGCCTTCGCCTACGTTGAGATAAAAGTAGCCGTTGTGCTCCAGCAGCTTGGGGCCTTCCAGGCAGAGGCATTCCATGCGGATCGAGGCAGGAAAGGGCCAAGCGTCATAAACATCGCGCGGAGGAGTCTTCACCGACAGGCCATCCGCGTTGAGTTCGGCCATGCGACCGTGATTCATGTAGAGAAAGCGGCGGCCATTCTCGGCGATGTGCCCAGGATCGATAGCGTCAATGCCCAAACTGACAGGCTCGCTCCATGGTCCGGTTGGGTGATCGGCGTGAACCACATACAGGCGTAGGTCGGCCGGAAAATAGATGTAGAAATGGCCCTGGTATTCGCAGAGATAGGGCGCATATACGCTGCCGTAGTAGCGATGCAATGCGGCGGCGACGGGCCGCCAGTTGATCAGGTCGCGCGAGTGCCAGATGAGCAGCCCTGGAGCGTAGTCAAAGCTGGAGTGGGTCAGGTAAAAGTCGTTGCCGACGCGGATGGGACTGGCGTCGGGATGGTCTCCGCCCAGGATCGGATTGCGATAAACGTTGGCGCTCTGCGCATGGGCGAAGCGGGCCTGGGAGGCGAGGGCGAGAACTGCGGAGTTCAGAACAAAGCGGCGACGCGTGAGCATAATGAGGTCAGTGTAGCGCCGCGCAGTCAGTGAAGTACAGCGATAGCGCCACTCCTGTGCTTTGGGCAACGCGAAAATTTATCTGCATCCTGGGTGAATCAATGGCATCCAAGCGGATATGAAAAGGATATTTCTCTTCGCCGCAGCATTGTTGTTGAGTATTGGCATCGTGGCACAGGCCGCGCCACTTCCACAGGATGGGCCGCCGCCACCACCGCCGCCGAATCATCATCACCATCACCGCCATCACCGGCCGCCACCACCGCCAATGCCAATGCCACCGCCACCACCGCCAGGGCCATCGGGGCCGCCAGGGCCACCGCCGCCACCGCCAAGGTAGTCAGAGGCGGTCAGTTTGTTCCACGCGATCAGGGCCTAGACTCAGGTCTTTGGGGGAGTGTGACCGCGCGTTGGATTGGAGCGCCATCCGATCTCAACCGCCGAGGTACGCTCCCTCCGAGCCACCGTGTAGACTGGATAGGGTTGCCGGAGCATGATGACCCGCCGGTTTGCACGCATTCGCCGCTTTCGCTTCAACCTGCCGCAACGCATTGCGGCGGGGGCGCTGGTGGTGTTTCTGTTGCAAGGGCTGTGGATCACCGGCCATCAGACGCTCACAGAGCGCGACTACCACTATGCTGACTGCGGACGCAAAAGCTGGGAGCAGCCCACGCAGTTTGCCGCCGGATTGACCCCATGCGGCAGCACGCCCGACGGAATCCTGGCCTATCGGCTGGCCGGTCTGCCGCTGTCGCTTGATCTGCTCGCCGAACGCGGACTGGACAGCTTCCGCAAGCCCGAAGACCGCGTGGTGCAGACCGAAGGCTGGGTGAGTACCTGGGAACTGCGCCACCAACTCACCCACACCCTGCTGCTTTTGCGCCTGCCGTTCCTCGCCGCTGGATGTATGCTGGGCGCGGGGCTGTGGTGGGTGACGCGCCGGCTCTATGGCAATCTGGGCGGCTACACGGCGCTCACGCTATACTGCTTCTCTCCAGCGGTGCTGAAGGCCTGCGTCGCGCCTAATCCAGAACTGCTGGCCGCGCTGGGCATCTATGGCGGCGTCTACACCTGCATCGGCGTTGCTCACGCCATGCAGGGGCCGCGCCGGAAATGGCGTCCGCGCATTCTGCTGCTGACGGCAGCCTTTGGCTTGGCTGCGGCCGCGCACATGGCCGCGCTGCTTCTGGTGGCGCTGCTGGGTCTGGCGGCGATGCTCTGGATCGCCGAGGGGCGCAGAAGCCTGATTCCGCCGATCATACTCATCGCCGCCGCCGGAGCGCAGGCCTTCCTCTTCGTCTGTTGCAACTTGTCGCTGGCTGCTTTCAGCTCCCTTTTCCGTGCGCAGACGCTCCACCTCGGACTCTCGCTGGAGCCAGCCGCACGCTTCTTCACCGCCCCGTCCAACGCCGGAATCACAGTAGCCTCAGTCGCAGCTCTGCTCGTCTACCTGAGCGCCCGCCGCTCGCGCTACTTCGGAAACACAGTTCCGCTGCTCTGCGCTTCTGTCTTGCTTCCGCTGGTTCTGAACGGCAGCCCGTGGCTTTGGGCGCTGCCCTTTCTGCTCACTTTCATCGCCGGAGTCTTCGCCGACGCCTACGAATCGCCGCGCGGACGGTGGGCGATGGGCGCGGCAGCAGCCATCGCGCTTTTGCAGGTCATTCTCTGCATTCTGAGCTTGCCAAGATTGATATGAATGCGCGGCAAAAAATGCACTTGACGACATTAGGCATTCTGAAGCATACTGAACTCGTCTTGCCTTGGTTTTCCCATCCGCAAACGAGTGGGGAGTTTGTACAGGTAAGAAGGTAGCAAAACGCAGAGATGTGTTGTAGTTTGCATCAGGTCGGGTCGAGCCCCGTTTCAATCTCGTTGCCCTGGACAAACTGGATTCGAGACATCACGCGGGAGCCGAAAGGCTGCCTAGCTCAATTCAGGATTTCGACCATGGCAGTGAAAGGAATAGACAAGCAGTGGACGGTAGATTTCCACGATGAGTTTGCGCCAGAGTTTCGCAGATTCTCGAAGGAGATTCAAGACTCATTATTCACGCTTTTAATCAAGTTGAGACAGTTTGGACCTCAGCTTGGCCGGCCAGATGTCGACACGTTGAAGGGTGCGCAGCACCCGAACATGAAGGAACTTCGCTTCAGCATTGCCGATGAAGAGTGGAGGGTTGCCTTTGCTTTTGACCCCAAGCGCAAGGCCATTTTGCTTACTGGCGGAAGTAAATCAGGTATCTCCCAAAGGCGATTTTACGGGAGTTTGATTCGTGTGGCCGATGAACGGTATGAGCGCCATCTCGCAACAATCGCCAAAGAACGGAAAATGAAATGACAGTTTCACTCGAAGAAATGTTGGCGGAGTTACCTTCTGATCGGCGAGAACGAATTGAACAGCGTGCCGCCGAGATGATTGCTGAAGAATTGAACCTGCGTCAAGTGCGCCATTTGCGCAAGTTGACCCAAGCGCGTTTATCAAAAAAGCTCAAGATCGGTCAGGAAGGGGTCTCGCGCATCGAAAAGCGTTCGGACCTCTATCTCTCCACGCTGCGCAGCTACTTGGAAGGCGTGGGCGGCGAGTTGACGCTGATGGTCAAGTTTCCCGACAGGCCGCCGGTCATTCTGACCGGGTTCGGCGAAAAAACTGACCGCAAAAAGACGAAAAAGAAGGCCAAAATAACGGCCAAACCAAAGTCCGCCATGCGCCGCGCCGCATGAGAAAAACCAAGCACAGAAAGCAGCTCGTAAATCTTCCTATAAATCCAAGCAAAATAAGGACTTGTTTCTAACAGTCTGCCTTGCTAAAACCCGCCCCAAACGGGTAAAATAGAAGTACGCCCGCGGACATCGGCCCTGCCTTCACTGCTTCCCGTTCGCAGCCCCTCTCCGGGCCTAGAAATGACCTTATGCCAGACGATCTGAATCCTCTCCTCCCCCTCGAAGGCGGCACGCCGCCCAACCGCGGCACCAACTTTATCTCCATGAACATTGAGGAGGAGATGCGCCGCTCTTATCTCGCCTACTCGATGTCCGTCATCGTGGGCCGCGCCCTGCCGGACGCCCGTGACGGTCTCAAGCCCGTCCATCGCCGCATCCTCACCGCGATGGACCGCGAAGGCCTGCAGCACAACAAGCGCTATTCAAAGTGCGCAGGCGTGGTCGGCGAGTGCCTCAAAAAGTACCACCCCCACGGCGACTCTTCTGTTTATGACGCCCTCGTCCGCATGGCCCAGCCCTGGTCGCTACGCTATCCGCTCGTCGATGGCCAGGGCAACTTCGGCTCCGTTGATGGCGACCCGCCCGCCGCCTACCGTTACACCGAGTGCCGCATGGAGCGCATCGCCGAGGCCATGATGGCCGACATCGAGATGGAAACCGTCGATATGATGCCCAACTTCGACGAGACCACCGACGAGCCGACCGTCCTGCCCACGCGCATCCCCACGCTCATCGTCAACGGCTCGGCGGGCATCGCCGTCGGCATGGCCACCAACATTCCGCCGCACAATCTCACGGAAGTCATCAACGCCACCATCGCGCTGGTCAACGACCCCAACGCCGGCCTCGCGGAAGTCCTCAAGTACGTGCAAGGCCCCGACTTCCCCACCGGCGGCTTCCTCTACGGCAAATCCGGCATCCCCGCCGCCTACAGCACCGGTCGCGGCCGCTTCCTGATGCGCGCCCGCACCGCTCTCGAATCCCTGACCAAGGAAAAACAGGCGATCATCGTCACCGAGATCCCCTACCAGGTCAACAAATCCAAGCTCATCGAGCGCATCGCCGAACTGGTCACAGACAAAATCATCGATGACATCAGCGACGTGCGCGACGAATCCGACCGCGACGGAATGCGCATCGTCATCGAACTCAAGCGCGGCGCACAGCCGGAGATCGTCCTCAACCAGCTCTACAAGCACACTTCGATGCAAGAGAGCTTCTCGATGATCTTTCTCGCGGTGCTCAATGGCCAGCCGCGTGAGCTCTCGCTCGATCAGGCCATCCGCGCTTTCATCGATCATCGCGTCGATGTCGTGCAGCGCCGCACCGTCTTCCTGCTCCGCAAGGACCGCGCCCGCGAGCATATCCTCGAAGGCCTCAAAATCGCCCTCGACAACCTCGACACGGTCATCAAAATCATCCGCGGTTCCGGCTCGCGCGTCGAGGCCCGCGAGAACCTCTACGCCTGGGGCAAAGGCACATCCATCATCCTCAATCTGGACCGCGAGCGCCTGCCGGGCGAAGAAAAAGGCCTCACCCTCCGCCAGATCGACGCCATTCTCGAACTGCAACTCTATCGCCTCACCCAGCTCTCCATCGACGAGCTGCTCAACGAATTGAAACAGGTCCGCGAGCGCATCGCCGAGTACGAATCCATCCTGGCCAGCGAAGTCAAACTGCGCTCGGTCATCGTCAAGGAACTGGAAGAAGTCCGCGACAAATACGGTGACGCCCGCCGCACCCAGATCGTCGATGAATCCGCCGAACTGCAACTGGAAGACCTCATCGCCGATGAGCAGGTTGCCGTCACCGTCAGCCATCAGGGCTACCTCAAGCGGACACCCATCAGCATCTATCGCCAGCAGCGCCGCGGCGGCCAGGGCCGCATGGGCATGAAGACCCGCGATGAGGATTTCGTCGCGCAGCTCATTGTCGATTCCACCCACGCCTTCCTCTTGTGCTTCACCAACACCGGCCGTGTCTACTGGCTCAAAGTCTATGAGATTCCCGACGTCAGCGCGGCTGGCAAGGGCAAGTCGATGCAGAGCCTGCTCGACCTTCAGCCCGGAGAAAACGTCCGCGCCATCCTGCCCGTCCGCGATCTGGAAGAGGAGGGCAAGTTCATCTTCTTCACCACGCAGAAAGGCACCGTCAAGAAGACCCCGCTCAAGGACTTCAGCAACGTCATGGCCCGCGGCATCATCGCCATTGGTATCGATAAAGACGACGAGCTGGTCAAGGCGCGCATCACCGACGGCAGCCAGATCGTCTTCCTCGCCACGCATCTCGGCATGGCCATCCGCTTCGACGAGAACGATGTCCGCTCCATGGGCCGCCCTGCCTATGGCGTGCGCGGCATCGACCTCGCCAAAAACGATTACGTCGTCGGCGTCGCGGTCACTCCCAAGGAGCATGAACCCGGCGAGTACCGCATCCTGGCCATCACCGAAAACGGCTTCGGCAAGCGCACCGATGTCGAGGCCTATCGCCTGCAAACCCGCGGCGGCAAGGGCGTCAAGAACATGGCCGTCACCCCGCGCATTGGTCGCGTCAGCAGCATTCAACTGGTGGACGACGCCAGCGAGCTGATGGTCATCAGCCAATTCGGCAAGATCATCCGCATTGACACTAAAACCATCCGCGCCGCCGGCCGCGCCACTCAAGGCGTCCGCCTCCTCACCCTCGAGTCAGACGACAAAGTAGCCGCCGCCGTCATCATCCCGCCGGAGGAACTGAAAGACGACGACATCCAGCCAACGCTGTTGCAGTAAACTGTTCGTATATTTGGGAATGAATATGGGTGCCCCAGGTCTCGATTTTGAGACCTGGGCACACCAGATATCGTACATCTGCGAAGAGGAGAAAGCATGTCATTTCAGGCACCAATTAGTGTTTCGGATGTCATTTCGCGTATTCGTAGTCGGAGACTGCTGTTGCCCGCGATACAGCGGGAATTCGTATGGGAACCCTATAAAGTCGAATGGCTTTTCGACTCGTTGCTGCAAGGCTATCCGATTGGTAGCTTTTTGTTCTGGGAAATTCGTGATCAATCTGTAAAGTGCGACTACCGCTTTTATGAAGTTCTGAAGGAATTCCGTGAGCGTTATCAAACACACAATCCTGAATTCAATACCAATGGCCATATGGATTTCGATGCCGTACTCGACGGCCAACAGCGATTAACTGCTCTTTTTATCGGATTAACTGGAACATATGCATACAAAAAGCCGCGCGTATGGTGGGAAGATAACGAGCGTGTATTGCCGACACGAAAGCTTTATTTGAACCTTATTAGTGGACCGTCTTCCGAGGATGATAACGAGGCTGGAAGAAAATATGAGTTCAAATTCCTTACGGATGATGAGGTAAATGAGAATACGGAAAATTGGTTTAGGGTTGGTAGGATTCTGGATTTAACACAAGCATACGAGTTGAATCAAATGCTGATCAAAGAAGGTTACCAAGATAACGAGTTTGCCGCGAGAGCGCTCTCAAAATTGCATGCTGTCGTGCATACCGAGCGAATCATAAATTATTACGTCGTGACAAAGGCTGATATGGAACAGGCATTAAATGTCTTCGTTCGGGTGAATAGCGGTGGTGAACCTCTATCGCTTTCAGATATGCTTATGTCTACTGCGATTGCAAATTGGACGTCAAGAGACGCAAAAAAGGAAATTCTTGGTCTTGTGGATCAGGTTCGGGAGAGAGGCTTTTTTATCAGTAAGGATTTAATACTCAAGGCGTGCCTTTATCTATACAACTCAGACATTCGGTATAAAGTCTCTAATTTTACAGCCAATAAAGTGAAGGTTTTCGAGGATAACTGGGATGTTATCCATGAGAGCATTCTCGCTGTTTTTGACTTGGTTCACGAATTCGGGTACACCGAAAGCTCACTTACATCGAAGAACGCACTACTTCCCATCATTTATTGGGTTCACCATAAGGCAATTGCGAAGGGCCTAACTTCGCAGGTCCGGCTACGCGACGATAGAGAAACGATGCGTAGATGGTTGCATACGATGCTGCTAAAGGGAGTCTTCGGCACTCATGCCGATGCAATACTCTCAGCCATCCGTAAGGCATTTGTCGGAGACACATACGGAGAGCCATTTGTATTGCCGGGCATTGGGCAATTCCCAGCTACAGATATAGGAACAATCCTGCGGACGCAAGGAAAGGATCCTCAGGTAACGGACGAATTCATCGATTCTCTGCTCTATACAGAATATGAAGACAGACAGTCTTTCACCATTCTGGCGCTTCTTGCACCTAACCTCGACTACAAGAATGGGGATTTCAACAAGGATCACTTGCACCCGGCGATTGCTTTCAAAAATAGAGCACTCAGCACTGCAAATGTCCCGCCAGACGACTTGGATTTTTATAGGGACAGAAGAAATTGGAACAGCATTCTGAACTTAAGATACCTCGATGCTAATGAGAATAAATCAAAACAGGATTCGACTCTTGCTGATTGGGTGTCCAAGGAATCAGAGCGACAGAAGATTTCTAAGGCGAAATTCTGTACGGACCGCCAGTTACCGGACGATGTATCTTTGCTTGAATTTGCAAGATTTCGTGAATTCATTACTGGACGACGTGAAATTCTTCGTGCAAAGCTTCGCGAAATACTGTGAGACTTACGACATTTACTTGGCAGTTCGGAGACCACAAACCTCAGCCAGCGGGCTTGATCGGCTGTAAAGAAACGCAAGACGGAGGGAGACGGGGGTTTTAAACCCCGTAAAAAGCCCATCGAATCCTCGCGGGCTTCAGCCCCGGAAAAATCCCCCAGCAAGCCAGCCTTCCGCCCCTCCCGGAGGGAGGGTGCGAAAATAGCCCAGGATGAAATCCTGGGTCATAAGCCCATGCAGACCGCCGCGCCCCGTAGGGGCGCATCGAAACCCATCAACCCATCCAATCGCTCCGCGTTATCTTCCGGATCGTCTTGTCCATTGGCTTGCTCGGATCGTGGACAATGCCAATCTTCGCCCACGCCGCCACGCTCAGCTCCTGCGTCAACTCGATCCGCTCGCCGACCGAAAGATTTCTCCAGTTGCGCACCTTCTCCGCCAGATGCTCCGGCACATAATTGTAGTCAAAATCATTCTCGTCCATAGGCCGAGCCTCTGAGTACATTATAGTCCTTTTCCCGTTCGTACTGTTGGATATAAAGCGTTTAATATGTATAATATACAATACTTCAATACAATCGCGTGATTTTTTGCATATCATTCTTTAGCATCGTGATACTCTGAACCCATCTGCTCTGAGAATTGATAGGATTTCTTGCGCGGAACACTCTCGAATGAGGCAAAAAGGTACCCACCCCCCCGGGGGTCCGTTCTCCTTCCCTTCGCCTTTTCCACGAAGATTCGGAGCGCCGGGTCTCCCAGGTCTCATTTTTGCAACCTGGTGTGTCCGCGTAAAATGCTGATAGAGAGGGTAGGAAGTGGCAAGATTAGGAACAGAGAAACATCCCGCCATTGTGCGGGTAGCAACCGAGGAGAGAGCGCGCCAAATCGTAGAATTAGGCAATCGGCACGGGATTCAGTATATCGCACTCTTGTCCAAGACAGTTTTTCAGCTGTGATGGGTGAGGTCGAGGGACATCCTCGTGTAAACTTGAAGACAGTACAGGTATGGAAGGGGCATCGCTCTATAGCGATGACTGCCCGCTATGCGCACTTGGGAGTCTGTCGGTCATAAGGGTTTTGGATTTGGTAAACTTCCTAGAATCAACAACATATCAAAAGGAGTAGATTTTGCAAGTTGTTGATTCTAAAGGGTGGAAGATCTATGCCCGACGGACTCGTAGCTTGAGAGAGCCAATTGCGGGCAGTTGAGTGCCTGATGCTCAAGGGTACCGTCGGTCCAAGGTGGTTAGAAATTGGCTACCAGTACAATAAGCAGCAGGACGAGGCAAGCTGGACATCGCTGTAAACCATTGATATAGCGTATGTCATTCACACGTGGGTGGTTAGCTCAGCTGGTTAGAGCGCCTGCCTTACAAGCAGGAAGTCGGGGGTTCGAGTCCCTCACTGCCCACCAAGAACATATTCTATAGCATCCTAGAAAGTCCAATCCGGCCAATCAATTCACTGAAAACAAAGTATTTCTTTTCTTTTACCATCCCAAGCGGTACTATGGAAGCCAGGTCGCATTGGGGGTATCTTTGGGGGTGTCCGTCATGTACCCCCAATTTCGATACCCCCAGATACCCCCAAAACCCAGGAGGCAACCATGGAACTGACGGATACGGCAATCAAGCGTTCTCGTCCCTCTGAGAAGCCCTACAAGCTGGCCGACGGAAAAGGACTCTATCTTTTGGTCAATCCTACTGGCAGCAAGCTGTGGCGTTGGAAGTACCGGCATGAGGGCAAGGAAAAGCTCATGCCATTTGGCGCATACCCGGATGTATCGCTCGCCGATGTCCATCGTGAGGTGG
>Ga0224559_1000740_pt1 | contig 19994 bp, 21 predicted proteins | sample 714S33034metaG_FD_180676 | JGI IMG/M metagenome (GOLD analysis project Ga0224559, IMG submission 180676) | Peat soil microbial communities from Stordalen Mire, Sweden - 717 S3 30-34 | ecosystem: Environmental > Terrestrial > Soil > Wetlands > Peat | place: Sweden: Norrbotten County, Stordalen... | reverse complement strand
GCCCATTATGATTATATTACGCAAAATAAAATGTATTTTTAAAATAATAAAATAAACACCCATTCAAACACTCAAAACACAGCAGCAGAAACCTTCAAAAAAATAAAAAAATCTAAGGGGCTAAAAATTTGTAGTATTTAATGGTATGGGAATGATTGAAGATTGATCCAATTATTGATTGGGAATGGTTCAGAATGCGAAATCAACGCATAATGTACAAAAGAACATTAAAATAATGATCATATATAGTAATTAATATTTTTTTTTTAATCCTAATGTTATAGTAGACTCCCTCTATAATGGTGAGGATTTATTCGATCATATCCTCGCTGTGACGTGGTAGGAACCATTTAGTTGCAACAAAGGTTGGGATTATTGCACTTGAAACAACCACCCCTATAAGAACCGAGTACTGCACCTGATCTATATATCCTGCATTAAGACCAAAGAGGCTAGCTATAGTACCAAATGTTAACCCTGTACTCATTAAAAGGGTAAAATACATGCTTCCATTTTTTATATATTTATTGGCCAAGAAATAAACACCTATAAATTTAGCGATTATCTTTAGAGCAAATAATATTATAAACAGTCCCATAGATGCAAGTATTAATGAGAATGAAATCTTTAATCCACCAACAATAAAGAATATTGGAGTTATTACTGCGTACGATACTGTACGCAATCTAACCATTAAATCTTTGACCTTTGCCAATTGTTTAGACATTAAAAGTCCCAAAATAAATGCTGGAAGCACAGCCTCACTGTTACCGATAGCTGCAAAAAACATGAATATTACCAATAGTAAAAAAACATACTTAATTTCAGGTTCAATAACCTTATTCTTGAGTTTTTCATGATTAAAGATATAATGAGAATATTTAGATGCTATGATAATAACAGCTATTGAGATTACAACGAACAACAATGTATACAGATCAGGTTTTAAGAAGAGTATACTCAAAACAATAACTGTTGTCATATCTGTTACAAATGTAGCTGCTAATAATGTTTTTGCTAAATTAGCATCAGGAAGTTTAGTTTCCAATAGAACCGAGTATACAACAGCTAATGAAGTAGTTGAAAGTGCAATTCCGGCTATTAATGCTGCTTGTATGTTCCAGCCAGCTACAAAGTAGGTGAAAAGTAATACAAATATAAATGGTGTTAAAAATGAGAAGAAACCTATTAAAAAGCTTTCCTTATATTTCTCCCTCATTACTTGGGTATCAATCTCTGTACCGGCCATAAATGTAAGTAGTATGCCTCCAAAGGTTGCAAGTAAGGTCATCCAATCTTCTGGATGCAGTATTCCTAGATTTCCAAAAATAGCCCCTAAAATTAATTCAATTATAGCCACAGCCATTCCTAATCTCAGTGAAATTAAACTGGATAACAATATAACAATTATCAGTATTAAAATATTAGCTTGACTTAGTACATCTACTACCATGGTATCTCCAATAAATTATTTTGCTAGGAGTCATTAGCTATAAAATTAGCAGTTAAAGGCGAACCCCATCGCCATTATAAAAAGTTGACTTTTACCATATATATACAGTTTGGTGTGGATCATGATTTAATTGAATAAAACCAATTAAATTTACTTTTTGACTTCGTTAACAAACTTCTGTCTTAAAATTCTATGATTATTTCACCATCTTTTACTTCAAAATCGGCCATGTAATCATTATCTAACCATTTTGAGCTAATTCTTTTGTTAATTCGGCGAAATTTTCTACAACATCCTCTATAACATTTGTGTCTTCATGTCCTGCAGTATAAATCTGATATTCTTTTTGATTTAATTCACTTGCATTATTTTCAGTTGCGAATTCATTTAAAATATTATATTATTATCATCTATCATATCTGGTATCAATATCATAATGGTTCATTCAGAATTGTTATTTCCAATCCGTTAATCCTCAACCGTGTACAAAAACGTAATAAAAGTAGTTGAAGGAATATAGGATATTTCACCAGGTTTATCACCTAAAAAAGTGTTTTTCTTATTACATTCAATTTTTTTATTATTTAACTTTTCATCAATTAAGAATAGAACTTTTCATTTATTTATCCATAAGCTTTATATATTAATAGAGTTCAATATCAATTACTCGATATCGAAGAAGTGATAATTGATCTATATGGAGGAATTTAAAATATGAAAAATAGGCATTCTTGCTTGAATTTGTCCTTTGGCAAGTCCTAGTTCCTCATCATACGATTGCTTATACGGAAGAGACGATAATTAATCTTTAATTAAATTTATAATAAGTAAAAAATGATATAAAGCCAACATCTAATATCAAATTAACGATATTTTATCGGCTAAATGATAAATGGAGTTTGATAAATATGTGGGATAAATTAAATGATCTTCACCGAGATCTTCACCAAAATTTTCATGAAAGAATAGAGGAATTGCAGAACCTAGGAGGTTTAAGAATATGGATAATCCACATATTGGATGAAAATGGACCTCAAAATGGTGTAGAGATCATGGATGCTGTCCAGGCCCATCATGATGGATTACACAACTATGGACTCTTTAGGGATCATAAACACTCCAACCGACCTTCACCAGGTTCAGTGTATCCTATGCTTAAAAAAATGGTATCTGAAAATCTAATAAGCAAAAAAGAAGATGGCAGATATGATTTAACAGCAAAAGGGCAAGAAATGAGCGATAAAATATTTAAACGTTTTCAAGGGTTTCACGGAAAACATAAAAATCGAGGGCCATTAGCAATAGAAAACATTTTAACAGAAATTGATAACTATGTTTCTTACTTGGAAAATATTAAAAAAGAGAAACTTGTACCACATGAAGAATTAATTGGATTATTGAGTGAAAGGCTCAGAAATATACAAGAATCACTTCATGAGGATTAAATCACAGTTTTAATCTATTTTAACGTATATTAAATTCAAAATCAAATTAATAATAGGAGAATAAAATGACAGAAAACGCTATAGAGATGGAAAACCTCACTAAAAAGTTTGGCGATTTCACAGCAGTAGATAACTTATCTCTAGACATAAAGGAAAATGAGATATTTGGATTTTTAGGTCCAAACGGCGCCGGTAAAAGTACTACCATAAGGATGCTCTGTACATTATCTAATCCCACTTCTGGTTCTGCCAAAATAGCTGGTTACGACATTATCAAAGATCCTGCAAAAGTCAGAGAGAAAATTGGATTGGTTGCAGAAAAGATGATAATGTATGATAACCTTACGGCCGCAGAAAATCTACGATTTTTTGGGAGACTCTACGCAATACCCAAGCAAAAGCTTGAAGATAAAATTGACGAGTTGCTCGAGTTAGTTAACATGCAAGAATGGAAACATACACAGATCAATAAATTTTCAACCGGAATGAAACAACGTATAAACGTAATAAGAGCTCTGCTGCCGGAACCAAAGATAATCTTTATGGATGAACCTACACTTGGACTTGATCCACAGACTACATTTTCTATACGAGATATAACCCGAGATATTAACAAAAGCGGAGTAACGGTCATATTAACAACACATGCTATGATTGAAGCCGAAGCACTGAGCGATAGAATTGCAATAATTGATCATGGTAAGATTGCTGCTCTTGATACTCCACAAAACTTGAAGAATTTAATAGCAGATAGTGATGCATCTATATTTGGTGCTAAAATTACAAATCTGACACCTAAATTGATTGGAAAGATTAATTCAATCGATGTGGTTGATGCTGTTGCACAACAAGATGATCACAATTTGAAAATAAGTGCCAATGGTACAGATGCTCTTAACCAGATCATTGATGTTATCCGTCATGAAGGTGGTAACATTGCATCCATAACTAATAGCAATGAATCTACACTGGAAGACGTTTTTTTAGCAGTTACAGGTAAGACAATACGGGATCAGGCAAATGAAAAAGCAGCTCCAACGCGTCATGGGCACGAAAAAGCACCCAAAGCGAGGATAAGGTGATTTTTATGGGTATACTAAAAACATTAAATGATAGTTATTATGTATTTATTAAGGAAATGATCGAATTTAGACGTAATAAAATGGAACTAGCATCACTTGCTATCATGCCCTTAATTTTCTTAGTAATGTTTGGCTTCATTTTCCCAACTGGTGGCTCGCATGAAAATGTTCAAATGGGACTTGTCAACTTGGATCAAGGCGCCGGAAGTAATGAATTCATAACACAAATGGAAACTATGAATAACCAACTCGCAACTAGTAAAAATAGCAGTTATATGAGTTTTACTAATTATTCTAGTGTTGCTGCAGCTAAAACAGCAATAAGTCAAGGGAAAATACATGGTGCGTTTGTCATACCTCCGGGATTCTCAACTAATTTGACAAATAAACAACCTGGAAATGTTTTAATTTATGTGGATAACAGTAATCCTCAAAACGCCGCGTCGATTGAGCAAGTGTCATTAGGCACCATGAGTGGGTTGAATGGAGTATTGGCAGACACTAATGTTTTAAAGTTAAGTAGTATAACAAACCCTGTAATTAATCCTCAAGCTGTTATAGAACCATACACTCCGAATATTGTAACTACTATACCTGGTTCAACTAACTACTTCGATTTCCTTGCGCCGGGGCTGATGATCATGATCGGTATGATGGCTGTTATGATTGGTATTCCTGAAGCAATTTCTAAAGAAAAGGAAATGGGCACATTTGATGGAATGTTGTCAGCACCCATTAACCATCTTTCAGTTCTTCTTGGAAAAACCACAGCACTGTCCCTTAGAGGATTAATCCAAGTTATGTTCGTACTAATATTTGCCGTACTACTCTTTGGGGTGACGATACAAGGAAACCTGCTGCTGGCATTTCTCATGGTTGTCCTGGGTATTTTCAGTTTTATAGGAATAGGAATTATGGCCGTATCCATGGCTGGAAGCCAAGGAACAGGTACGCTGATTATGAACCTGATCATGTTTCCCATGATGTTTTTAAGTGGTATATTCTTCCCAGTATCACAAATGCCATGGTTTATGCAGGATATCTCAAATTTGATTCCTTTAACCTATGCAGCTGATGCTATGCGTAAAATAATGCTCTTAAATGCAAATTTAGCAGACGTATCTACCGATATAATTATATTATTGGCTTTCGGTGTTATTACAATGCTTATTGCATTACCATTGTTCAGTAGATCAATGAAACAATAGCTTCAGTTTTAAACATCTACTCAAGAATAAATGAAGAGCTCATAATGAAAACAAAAAGGAGAATCAAATATGTAAATTAATAGGGATAACTACCCTATATTTTTAATAGGAATGCCTCATGCAACGTGTTGAATTAAAGGGGTTGATCATAGTGCAAGCTTCAAACCCTGAAATAATAGCAATAGAACTGAAAAAATTATTTAAATAAAAAATTCATTTCTATAATAATAAAGGTGGTTTAAATGACAAATAACCTAGATATATCACTAAAATACTAATTTGGAGGAATAATATACAAACTATAGATCATACCATAAATTGAAATAATTACGATTAAATTAGTAAGATTTAATAAAACTCTTGACCATTGAATAATCTATAGAAATCACTCTTTTAGCAAATAATTTTAAATAAACTTTAAAATTACAATATATTCAGTAAAATAGCCCCAAAATGTGATATGGATCCAATCAAATCGTAATATGTTTTTATAATAAATTGTGGAATCGCTCGTTTGCAAGCTTGCATAATAACATGTAGGGGAAACGTTTTGCCATGTGGAAAAATCAATAAATAGAAATGTGCACTATTTGGCCTTGACGAATAATATAGCACTGTGCTTCCTTTCATAATTTAAATAATTATTAAGTATTTAATCAAGCGAGTAATCAATCATTGAACCTTAAAATAATAAAATAATTAAAAGGTTTTGATAATTTGGATACTTAACAGATCATGAATGCAATGATTGTATAATAACATAAATGCAACATGGATGATAAAAAAAATATAAATTAATAATATCATTTAATCGTTTTATCATAGTAAAAATTCAATTTAGAATGATAATAATTCAATAAAAAAGTATGTTAAACTTCACTATAAAGGTGACAAAATACTCACTTTTATGGTATGAAAACTACATGGACCAATTACGAGATAAAAATGTACATCCATAGGTAATGTTTAAAATTTTCACTTGATCTCAAATAAAATTTTTATCAATTATAAAATTATTGCTGTTATTTTTATAGATAGAGCTTCATTATTGTAGATACTTTCAACATAAACTAAAAAATAAAGAAATAAAGATAAAAAAGTTTTTTATCTTGAATAGTTTAACCTCTGCTTGCTTCTTCCTCACTGGTCATATAATTATAGGCTAACGCAGCAAGAATAGCTCCTACAATAGGTCCTATTATGTATATAGGATAGTACATCCATAAATTAGTACCTGCAAGTAGGGTATTTCCTAAATAAGGACCAAAAGTTCTTGCAGGATTTAAAGATCCTCCAGAAATATTTCCAACTGTAATAATAACACCTGCAACAGTCAGACCAATAATAAGTCCTGCAAATCCTGATGGTGCCCTCTTATCAACTGCAACACCCATTATTGCCATCATCAAAAGGAATGTACCCACTACTTCGGCCAGTATAGCCTGAAGATAACCAATTCCCGGAAATGGTGCTGTAGCACCCAGACCACCAACAGTAACAGCTCCCATACCCACAATTAATGCAAAGAGTAAACTGGCAACAGATGCACCTGCAAGCTGTGAAATGATGTAAGGCACTACATCACGACCAGGAAACTTTTTAACAGTCCAAAGAGCTATTGTAACAGCAGGATTTATATGACAACCAGAAACATTTCCCAGGGCATATATACAAGTTGATATTGCAATACCAAAGGCCAAACCAATTGCCAGCCAGTCCCCTAGTCCTCCAAGAGTTCCGATTCCAATGTTAAATGCATTTGGTGGTGCAGCTCCCTTGGATATCATGAGTGTAATTGCAGCAGCACCTGCACCCATAAAAACTAAAAAAAAGGTGCCTATGAATTCAGCAAGACATCTCTTTTGAATATTTGCCATTTTATCCACCCTTTAATGCTGCATAACATTCAGGACATAAAATTCTAGGCATGTTTTTTTGAACCTTTTCAGAGGGAAATGGATATCCTCCCTCCCATAAGGTAACATCTTCCCGTATCAAATGGTCCTCACACAACGCCATTCCACATACTATACAAATGGCTACTGCTTCTTTATCCTTACCTTCCATTGCATCGATGTAACATTTCATAATTGAACACCGTCCCTCATTTTTTTTAATGGTTAACAACTACTATTTTTCACCGATTAGACTGCTTCTTTCCACTGGCATGCACAGTGTCTGAAATCAACAAGACATGCTGATGCACAGTTTTTACAAACTCTTGCTGGTGATGCTGGTTTTTCTTTATGAAGAGCTATGATGTTAGTCATCATGGTTGCTGTAACAGGTTCGCTTGTTAATAAACAAGGATAATCTGCTAGTCGCATAAGTGCAGAGAAACGTACCGATATTGCACATGCAGGATATGCATAACGTTGAGGATTCATTATCACGCTGTTTTTATGTATAGGATCAAGATCAACCCGGTAACCTGCTACTTCAGGTTTCAATTTCCCAATTGACCCGTTTTTCATCCGTCTTTCTTTGTCCATGTACTTCCATCCCCTGTAAATCATATCCATAAAGTCACAGTTATGGAGTTCTGCAGCTGCACCACGTGTAGGATAAAGTTGAACATAATTATGGAATCTTTTTGTCAAGAGATCAACTATCATAGGGGCATTAAAACCATCTAGTTCTAACATGTATTCTACAGCACAAGCGGATGAACCTGTTGCAAGTGAAAGAGGTTCATATTCATTTTTAAAGTCAGGAATGGCTTTATTTAATGTTGATGCCATGACTTCAGTTGTAGCCTCTATAACTGCCATTATAACATCATCTTTACACATGTTGAAAGTGGACTGTGCAATATGGTGTGATATATCACCTACACAGTAAGCAGGTACAGTGACTATGTTACCATAGTGTACATTGTCTTCTACAGCGTTCATTACCGTTTTTTCCATTTTCTTCTTATATTCTGCCATGTATTTTCTTACATCAAATGATTCGTGGCCCATGGAATCCATAAGTTTAGCCTGTGCCTCCACTGGACTATCATAAATATATTGAATCATTTCAACTTCGCTTTTCACAGCATCTGTTAATGTGTGACCCTCTTCTACTTGGGTGGTGAAAACCTCCCCAATACCGTAGGAAGTGTTCATACCCCATGATTTAGCAGATAATATGGCCTGTTTATGAGCTGCAGGTATGTCTACATGTTTTAGGATCCTGTTTACAATGTTACTTGTACTTCCTGGTATGAGTGCAAAATCAACAACACAAGTAGGACCATAAAAACCACCGTACCTTCTTACAACTTCTCTGCCTATTAGTGCTTCAGCTTTTCCAACACCCTCTATAAATTTGTCAATACTGGCTCTAAAAGAGTCATCATTTTCATAGAGTATTTCAAGTACAGCAGGAGTCTGGTAATGTTCTACAAATGGGTCATCTTCAGGTCTTATAGTATCGGTTAAACTTACAAGTGCGTTGTAATGTGTTTTAACCGAATTTACATGTAAGTCAATAACAGATTTACTCTGACCATCAGCTACAGTCATTTCATTTACTACATCTAAATAAGGTTTGGTATCGGTTATTTTAAATTTTCCGCCCCTTTTTTTACTTATTGTATCCACATCTGCTCTTTGTGCCGCAAGGGCTTCCTTTACCATCTTTTCGTATATTTCAGACATTTATTATCACCCATTATTATATATCATTTAAACACCTTATAATTTTTTGAGTGTTATAGGACCATTTATGTCTTATAACAGTGTTTAGCAATTGAAAATATCAATAGAATTAATGAAAAATAACCTGTTATTTATTGATACAACAATGGTTTTGATAACAATTTAAAAAAAGCATACAGCAGAACAGATTTCAATTAAAATAAATTCCAATTATATCAATGGTCATCAAAAAACATGAATCCCCCATTTAATAAAAAATATATGTTTAAACTATCTTTTTCACGATCCAAATTTTTTTAAATAAATTTATATGTTTTTTTAGTGATATTAATAGTAAAGGAGGAATTATTTTGTCGAATGAACATCCTAGAATGAAGTTCTTCATCAGAAATTTAGAAAATAACCAGTGGAGAGTTCGTGAAGAATCTGCAGAAGCTTTAGGTGAAATTGGTGATAAACTAGCCGTTGAACCATTAATAAAATCTTTGAATGATGATGATTGGCATGTTCGAGAGGCAGCATCACTATCGCTTGGAATTTTAGACGATGATCGTGCTGTTGTTCCTTTGTTGAATATGTTAAATGATGACAAAGCCAGTGTAAGGTATGGGGCAGCCCTAGCTTTATCATCTGTTGGAGATGTTACCGCAATTAAACAGCTTAAATTTGCTTCTAAAGATGATAGTTTGATGGTAAGACAAATTGCAGAGTTTGCTATCAAAGAGATTGATCAAAGAAGGAATTTGTGAAAATAAAATCAGTTAATATCTTTTTACTAAATTAAGTCATAAGAGCTATTAATGAACTTTAATTAATTATAGAGGTGGTTTAGATGATTAGAACTCTAGTTGTATACAGCAGTAAATATGGATCAACAAGGGATGCAGCTAATATAATTTCCCTAATAAATGGGCCTGCAATGTATTGTAGTGTGGATGAATTCAAACCCGAGTACAAAGAATTTGAAAATATTGTAATTGGATCTCCACTCATCCAAGAAAAACTGGAATCATCAATAATTGAATTTGCTAAGAATAACAGGAATTGGTTAAAGGAGAAACCTGTATCACTCTTCTGTACATGTCTCGACAAAAATGGAGGTTTAGATCAGCTGAGATCCCTCGAAAAATTAATTGGAATCAAAGCTGTAAGTATGAAGGCCCTTGGGGGCAGGTTAATCATTGATAAACTTGATGAAACAGATCTTGAATTGATTAAAAAATTTTTAGCCCTTGTAAATCTACCCTTTGAAGATATGGACTTTTATAAAGAGGAAGAGATAATCGAGTATTCTATGAAGCTTAAATATCTGGCAGAAAAAATTATTGTTCCTGTTGAACATGACAAGCTAAAAATAGTTATAGATGAATTTTTAAGTTCTCATAATACTTGTACCGTAGCAACATGCCACTTAGATAGTGTAAGATCAACACCAATTGAATATAACTACTACAATGGGTTCTTATATCTTTTAACAGAAGGTGGAGAGAAGTTTGCTAAATTATTATTAAATAAAAATGTTTCTGTATCAGTTTATGAAGACTTTAATGGAATGAACAATCTCAAGGGTATGCAAATAACAGGTCATGCATTATTGATTGATGATAATAATGAAGAATTTAATAGTGTATTGGAGTTTAAGGGTCTTAATGTGGAATTTATTAAATCTATGCCAATTAAAATGAATATGGTCAAGATTGTTCCCGATAAAATTGAATTTTTAAATTCACAATTCAAAAACGATGGGTACGATGCAAAACAGATCTATAATTATTAGATTTGGCTATTATTCATAATTTTATAATCAATTCTTTTGTTAGTAGGTTATTGTAGAAATTTACATGGAAAAATTAAGATGTAAAGAAATAAATACTCGGATTCTAATATAACATTAATGTATTTAATATATTTACATAGGAGGTAATAAATATGGCTGAAGAAAGAAATGTGCTGTTAGGTATTCTAGCAATACTTTTAGGTCTAGTAGTAATAGCTTTTCCATTGATTTCCGTATTTGTTCTAAGTAGTATTGTTGGTATTGGATTAATATTTGTTGGTGTCTGGTTACTTGCCCAGAGCTTCCATGTTTGGAGCACAAACAAAGGTGTGAGTATTCTTGCATTAATTTTAGGAGTTTTAGGTATTTTTGTAGGTATTGGTTTATTTGGAAAAATACTTGCATTCAGTATACTTGTAGGTTTGATCATATATATTGGTGGACTTTTCCTCATAATATCAGGAATAATATCTTTAATATCTGGTCAGGGAAATGCTGGTAGATGGGGTGGAATTTTAGGTATAATCATGGGTATACTCTATATTATTGTAGGACTATACGCATTCAACCCATTATATCTTGCATTATTAATAGGTCTTTGGCTTATACTAAGTGGAATATTCCTTATATTTTCACCGCCAGCAGCAAAAGTAGAAAGCTAGAATTAAAATAATAAACTAATTTTTTTTTTAATTTTTTTTTTGGATCAAAATTCCTTAAATTTATCGTGGATTAATAAAATTAAAATATTTTAATGTATATAATAATTGTATATAATGAACTATTTTACTATTTTATTTAAATATAACAGATAAAATCTGTTTATAGGTGTTTATAAATGACAAAGAATTGATAATTAGAATCGAGATTTTTTAAAAAATAGCATTAGAAAGGGTATACACCAAAAAGTAAACAGAATCATATAAAAATTAAGTTTATAAAAAATGAGATAAATTATAAATGGACATTAAGGAAGAAATTATTTCAATCTTTTCTCAAATCTAAAAACCTTAGAATAAGGACTATTATACGATATACACATTATTTAACCCAATATTTAACTTTTTAAAGAAAATACCTACTGAATTAATTTCAGAGGCTGAAAAAGAAGAGGAATCTGACAATGGAACAACTGTTCATGATTCAGCACCATCAACTGGGAGTGTGTCTGCTATAAACAATAACATAGTTAAATCTGATGACGATCAACCAGAAGGAACACAGACAATATATTTGAATGAATAACATATCTAATAATGATAATTCAAATGTAAATCAAAGTTATGTGCCTCCAAATGATTTAGACAATGATACTATAATTTCTATTAATACTACTATTACTGCTTAATTCTTTCTTTTCTCTTTTTTATTAGGAACTTATTTTTGTCCTTATCAAAATAAAATCTGATTAGTTTATTTTAGAATTAGGAAGTAAATGGCAGGAATGGGATTTTATTTTAAATTTCAAGGCCAAAAAAAAATAAGAAATACTTTTTTTTGGTCTTATAAATCAAGTAGACATTTCTCCCTACCCCTTAATATCATATTATATCTATGTTCTCTTTAGAATTTTGTGTGATTAATTTAGGGTGAGGAGCAGGGAGTAATTTTCCACATTTTGGGGGACCAATTCGGGGAGAATTGGTAAAAAGAGAAGAAAACTACATCCCTACTCCTCATAATTATATTGGTTAAGATTATATTTAGAATTTTTGTATATGACTTTTTTAAAATATGGGGAAAGAGACAGGACAATAGTTTTCAATAACTTAGGAATATTTGAAAAGGTGGCCGGGATAATAGCAGAAGCAATCAAACACAACGTATCATTAACAGTTCATGAAACAAAATATATAGACCTCGGATGGACAGGAATTGCAACATCAAAGCAGGAATGGCCATAATAGTTCATGGAATCTGTGCAGGATGGCCAACCTATTATAAAGTCTATAAAAGCGAACACTATGTCGACATCATAGGAATAAACCTGACAACACAACAAGTACAAATAGCAGATCCCGACAGAGGAATAATTGAATATTCCATGGATGAGTTTAAAGAAGGAATGTTATTGAATAAGTCAAGCTGTTCTAATTGTTATTTCAAAAAAATGAGTATTATGATTAATTTTTTTTGATTATTATACATAGTTTTTTAAATAAGTAATATTTAAGGTAATACAACTATCAATAAATTTTTTTAAAGGAATATTATTCATTTGATTGAAGATGCCAAGTAATCCCAATATAAAAATTGAAGATTTATACAGTAAAATTTATTCATCTATGAATGAAGGGGTGGCTATTCATAGAATTATTTTTAATGACAATAATATCCCTGTAAACTATGAAGTAATTGATTTAAACCCTGCATTTGAAGAAATCTTAGGAATTAATAAAAAAGACATATTGCGAAAAAATAGCTCAGATCTATATGGTACTACCGAACCACCTTACTTAGAAATATATAGTAAAGTTTCTCAAACAGGAATCCCAACTCATTTTGAAACATACTTTGAAGCTATGGACAAATACTTCAGCATAAATGTTTTTTCCCCATCAAAAGGGATTTTCGTAACTATATTTGAAGATATTACAGAACGTAAGAAAAATGAAGAAACTTTAATAGAAAATCAAAGAACTCTTGAAACTTTAATAAGTAATTTACCGGGTGTAGCTTACAAATGCCGGAATGATCCACAGTGGACAATGGAATTTGTTAGTGACGGTTGTTTTCAATTAACAGGGCATCAAGCTGAAGATTTAATTATGAATAAAAAAATATCTTACAATGATTTAATTCATCCTGATGATCGTCAAATGGTTTGGGAGACCATTCAAACATCTTTAAAAGAAAATAAACCATTTAAAATAATTTATAGAATAATCACATCTGAACTCGAAAATCGATATGTATGGGAACAAGGTAGAGGCATATTCTCATCTGATGGGAATTTAATGGTATTAGAAGGTTTTATCACAGATATTACTGATCGTATAACCAATGAAGAAGAAATTAAAAAATCAGAAGCTTATTATAAAACTATTTTTGAAAACACAGGTACTGCAACAATAATAATTGAAAACAATACTATAATTTCACTTGCTAATAGTGAATTTGAAAAACTTTCCGGATATTCCAAGGAAGAACTTGAAGGTAAAAAGAAATGGACAGATCTAATTTTTGAAAAAGATAAAGAAAATGTTATGGATTATATTAGTTCAAAAAGAAGTAAAAAATCAACTCCGAAAAATTATGAAATTAGGTTGATCAATAAGCATTCTTTGATCCGAGATGTTTATGTAACTGTTACATTACTTCCTTATACTCAAAAAAGATTAATATCTCTCTTAGATATTACTGATAAAAAAGAGTCAAGAAAAGCTTTAAAGGAAAGTCAAAAAAAATACAGAGATTTAGCTGAATTATTACCACAACCAATTTTTGAAACTAATTTAGACGGAAATATAACATTTACCAATCGTATCGGGTTGAAAATATTTGGCTATACTCAAGAAGATTTAGATACCGAATTGAATATGTTACACTTTTTAGATCCTAAAGATCATCTTAGGGCAATGAAAAATACTCAGAGAAGCTTAAGGGAAGAACTGTCTGTTGAAGGATATACTGCACTGAAAAAAGATGGTACCACTTTTCCAATATTTGTATATTCTAATGCAATTAAACAAAGTGGTAAAGTGGTAGGATCTAGAGGAGTTATAGTGGATCTTACAGATATTAAAAATATAGAAAATAATCTGAAAGCATCTCTCAATGAGAAAGAGATTCTTTTAAGGGAAGTACATCATCGAGTTAAAAATAATATGCAGATTATATCCAGTTTATTAAATTTACAAACAGAATATGTGGATGATGAAGAAGCGGTGAATGTTTTAAAAGAAAGTCAAAACAGGGTTAGATCGATGGCAATTATTCATGAAAAATTGTATCAGTCTAAAGATTTAACGCATATTAATTTTGTAGATTATATCCAAAGTTTAGTATTAAACTTATTTTATTCTTATGACATTGACAATACACAGATCAAACCTATACTTAAAATAGAGAATATAAGTTTGAATATTGAAACAGCAGTTCCATGTGGTCTGATTATAAGTGAACTCATATCTAATAGTTTAAAATACGCATTTCCAAATAGAATGAATGGAGAAATAATTGTATCTCTTAAATCTGAAAAAAATACTTATCAACTACTCATCAGCGATGATGGCATAGGATTGCCAGAAGATACCAACTTTAACAATATAAAAACTCTTGGTCTTTTATTGGTAAACAGCTTAACAGAACAAATTGATGGAGACATCATGATCAATCGGAACCATGGAACTGAGTATAAAATAAACTTTAAAGAACAAATATACAAAGAACGCATATAAAATTTTTTTTCCATAAATCATAATTACAAATATCTCAACTAAATAATATTAGCAATATTTTTTACTTTTTTTTAATGTTTCCAAATGTAAATTTACAATTAGGACATTTAAAATAGGTTTCCTTAGTTTCTATAACTGTATAACATTCCATTAAGCCTTCATAACTACAATTTGAACATTTTTTAGTTTCTTGCAATTTATTGGCCCTCAGTTTTATTTTTTAGATTAAATAATTCAACATGCTTAACATAGAAATTTGTGAATTTATAAGTCTTATCATTGATTATTTGTTCTAAATCCTCATCTAATGGTTTATGAATATCGGGTATTGATAATATAATTTTAATTAATAATATTTTTCGAAATGTATCATATTCTGAATCAATAGTAGTAATTGAGTAGTTATGATTAATTTCTAACTTAAAATTGTCCAATCTATCTTTAATGAAATCATAAAAGTCTTTATTAATCCTCACATCCTCAAATTTGAGTAATATATCTGTTGTAATCTTTGTTCTATCTAATATTTCATAGGAAATATTTCTTATCAAAGATACCATTCCCCACACATTAATTAATTTTCATAAATAATAAACATACTATGGAAAACATAAGAATATAATTAAACTGTAATGATTTGAAAAAATTAGAAGTTAAAAAAAAAATAATTTAATGATATTATCTTATTTGTTTAACTGCCATTTCAATATCTGATGCATAAACAGTTTTTCTTCCAGCGTGTTTTGCAAGTAACACAGCTTGTTTAGAAATGTCTTCTCCACACTGTTCTAAAACGGTTACTAATGCTTCTTTTGCATCTTCACTTACTCTAGGTGCACCTGCATTTTTTATTATTCTTCCTATTGGAGCTATTGGTAGTTCAGTCATATTTTATCACCATATATAGTTTGTAATCTCAGTTTATTTAAATACATCGAATTTTAATGGATTTACATAACTATATACTCGTTTTATTAAGAATTCGTGATGTAAATCACAAAAAACTAGTCGTACAGTGCAAGTGTAAAATTAATATTATTGTTTATTCAAATGAATACATCTTTTAATAATTAAATCGATTTTAAGGTTTCATTTAACCCAAAAACTATAAATAATGTCCCAATTCCAATTATTGAATAATATAACGTATTATGATCCATAGAAATAAGGATGACTCCAAATAAAATTAATAGGAATCCTATGAAATAATATCTTATAGAATTTTCAGTAAATTTTTCTGATTTCATAATTATTTTTTGGTATATTAATATCCTAACAATTATTTATTATCACCACTTATAATCTAAACTTCATATCAGATAAATTTTTATTGAAAAGAAAATTTAAGTGAACCATAATCAAAAAAACCCCGTCCTATAGAAATTTGGATCCTAAATATTCAAAAATCCATAGTTTTTAGATTTCCAAATTGATGATTACATTCAGGACAAATGCATTTTTCCCCAATATCCCCTAATGCACTAATACATTCCATTGACCCTTTAAATCCACATTTTGGGCATTGTTTAATTTTTTTCATAACTTTAGTCTCCTATTTAGTTAACTATCTACATTATTTTAATTTCTTGAAATAAACATATTTGATCGTAAGAATAATAATTTACAAAATAATGAATTACTTTTAATTAAAAAAAAAACTGATTTCTAAAGAGGAATTACATCTACTCTTGGACTATGTTCTTCTGATTTGTATTTAAAATAAATCATTGTACTGAATGGTATTACAATATGGTCCATTTCGGATTTATCTTGTGCAATTTCAATTATTCTATCTTCTGAATTTATGTTAATTGATGTAACATTATGTTTTCCAGTTTCATAGACTTTATTACAGTCTAATGTAGATATTTTTAATTTAACAGCCCATGTCATAATTATCACCAATTAACTAATTAATCTTAATAACAGATAAATTTTTATTAAAAGGATCAAAATTTTTTAAACTTAATATTAAACTATAATATCTATTTCATTGTAAATTTTTATCCATACCCCTATTTCATCCCAGTTCCTGTAACCAATCCTTTGACACCATTTAAAATTTTTTAATTCATTACAAAATATCTCCAATTATTTTAATTTCTTCTGGTTGTCAAACCGTAGAAATTATAACCCTAGATAGATAATCATTGCCCACAATCTAATAACCTAACTTTCTAAAAAAAAAGATGAATTTGTAACATATCTAGCACCTGTTGGTAAAATTATAAAAAAGGAATATAGTAAAATCTGTAATATCTTTATTTAAATTATTTCTTAACCATTATTATATGGGCTATGACCATTCCACTCAAGAATATGAATGTTATCAAAGCTGTTCCATTTATTGCACGGTTAATTATAAATAAACCTAGTATTGCTTGGGATGCAAATGCTGTTAATGAACCTATTAAGAGAGCTTCTCTTCCTAGGTAATTTTTATTTCCCTTCTCTCTTTTATCTCTGTAATCAGCAAGTATTTTTAATCCTATTGCAATTACAAAAGTACACCAGATTAATAAAAGGATCAATACAATGTATCCAAAGTCAAATGCATATCCAAAGATACCTGGTACAAAATAATCTATAATATCTTTTTTAGTTACAAGTGTACCGAAGAATATTTGATATGGAAGTCCGAAGGCTAGAATAATAAATACTGGTAAAGCAATATAACCACTGCTACTACCTGTATCGGTTACTCCCCAATATGCGCTTCCTTGTACATGACCGAAAAGTGTTGTGTTTTTTAGAACCAGTTGAAGACTCGGTGCTGCATTCTGAATAATCCTGTCGATCCTTACAATTGGACTGAGTATTGACATTGATAATATTCTTGACAATAATTCTAAGGATGTGAAACCTACAATGATTACTCCTGTAACCGCTATAACCCTTTTAGCAGTTAAAAATGATTTTTGTCTGAAAGATTTTGAAATTATGAAAAATCCGAATATTAGACCTATAATCCATAATATAAGGAAATCTCTGTGGACAAGTCCACCAACAATTGTTATGAGTATAATTAAAAGGAATATAAATCTTTTAATACTCAATACTCCTATACCCACTTCACTCATTGTTGATAACGCAGCCCATGCAGATACAATAGCCATCAATGCTATAGGTCCATATGTATGCGTAAACTCATGCAATCCCAATACTGGTATGAATAATGCTAATGCATCAAAACTAAAAAGTAATGTAAGTCCTATAGCTAACACTAAGGAGAATAACATGACACGACTTAATGATATTTTTATTAAATTGAAAAAGATTATTATCGCGATCTGCATAAGAATTGCAAATTCTAGAATAAATTCAAGATTATTTTGTGCTATTAAAACCATTTATACACCTAGATCTGGTAGAATATTTATAAAACATAATTTTCTTTAAAAAAATGTTTATGGAATATAATTATAATGGCGCTAACATATATAAAAATATCTAATTACATCAATATATTTGATATGTAATTAAAAGATATATATCTTTTGATTAAACCATATAACTCCAATAATAACATTATTAAGGGCAATTACAAAATTATATACGATTTAAGATAAATTTCTGATATTATATTTTGATATTTTAATAGTATTTTTGTATCATATAAAGATATAATTTATATTAATTAACTATTCAACACATCACTATTTCTGCTTCCTGAAAGGTTAATCAAGTAAATCAGCAAAAGAAAGTATTAAAAAAATCATTAAATGCACCTTCAATTTGTTTGAAAGAAACCAATTTATACGCAGAATCTTTGAAAGCAAAGATTTTGATTTCATGCTACTTAAACTACCCTACAAAAAAACTTGAAAATCATCAAAAAAACGACACATTACGAGTTTTAAATACTATAGCTATAATTATATTTATTGCAGCATTATTGGCATTAATTGTAGGAATAACAATATTTGTTCCAGGAACACCACTAGATATGATATGGACCCTAAAAAATTCATTTCAAATTGGATTTAGAAGTTCATCTACAGGGATAATCTTCGGATATTTCATTGTTATCCTAGGATTAATATTAATATCTGCAGTATGGGGATTATTAAAAAGAATGAAATGGGCATGGTGGGTAGTTTTAATAGTATTTTTAATTAACGGAATTGGAGATGTCATATCAGTTGTATTTAGAGGGGGAATTAACGGGATATCTAAAATAATAATTATATCAGCATTCATAATTTACCTAATAAGACCAAATATAAAAATATATTTTGAAAAAAATAGGATATAAATAGAAATTCAATTTAATTATTAGCTCAAAATATTAATTGAATTGAATTCCTATAATTTTATTATAAGCTAAAAATATTCTATTTTGCTATGTTTTAAAAATTTAAAAATATATCTTGTATCCCTACCTTAAAAAAAAAAAATCTTTGTCATATATCAAAATAAATTATTTATTAAAGAATGGGTTCAGATTAGGGTGTAAATATGGAATAAATATTTAACTAAAAATTTTAATATCCAATAATAGGTCAATGGAATAATCAGATTAATTAATACTTGAACATAGTTAAAATCTAAATAACCATTAGGGGTGAAATTTTTATGATAATAATGCATTTAAGGAGGGTATAATAGCAGTCATTGTTATAGTAGCAGTATTTGAACTATAAAGATTTAAAAAATGGATATACTTTTAATCTATTCATTTGTAATAAAATTGATTGAAGGAATATACATGTTTTTCTAATATTTAATTTTATTTCCAAATAATAACATTTAAAATATTTTCAATCTATTTTTTTAAAAAGAGATACAAGGATTCTAATTAATGGGAAGAAATAGAAATTCCTTATGAATTATATTAATTAATGAACATTTCCACAATAAAACCGGGTTAATATGATAGAGAATAAAATAAAAACCTTGAGACAAGCTGCAAAGGTTTCAACAATGCAGGAATCTGATGAAATATGGTGTGTTATTGCCGGGAATGAAGAGATGGTTAATAACAT
>Ga0224559_1000739_pt1 | contig 20002 bp, 18 predicted proteins | sample 714S33034metaG_FD_180676 | JGI IMG/M metagenome (GOLD analysis project Ga0224559, IMG submission 180676) | Peat soil microbial communities from Stordalen Mire, Sweden - 717 S3 30-34 | ecosystem: Environmental > Terrestrial > Soil > Wetlands > Peat | place: Sweden: Norrbotten County, Stordalen... | reverse complement strand
TGATCTGCGCGATGTGACTGGCCTGGGAGAGCAGATCATTTTCCAAAAACGCATTGATGGTCCGGGCATTGGTTGCTTCTTCATCGGCGCGCTGGCTCTCGGATACTGCCCGGTTGCGCTCGTCGGCGGCGGCCTTTTCTGCAGCCAGAGCGCGGTCGCGATCAGTCTGCGCCGCGTGCTGCGCGCTGGCCGCATAGTCTCGCTGCACCAGGGCTTCCTTCTCCGCCTTGCGTGCGCTCCGAGCCGACACCGAGGTAAAAATAATGCCCGCAACCAGCGAAAATACAGCAATGGCAAGCGCCGCGCTCTGAATCCTGTAGCGCAGGATGAGTTTGGCCGACCGGCGCCACCACGGCTGGGCTACCGCGCTGACCGGAAGGCCATCCAGCCAAGCGCGCAGGTCGGCCGCCAGCGCGTACACCGTGGAATAGCGTTGAGCGGGATTCTTCTGCAGCGCCTGCAAGATGACGGCGTCCAGTTCGCCGTGCAGCTCGCGCCGCCAGGAACCAGCCACGCTGCTCGGCAACGGCGGCTCTTGTTCGCAAATGGCTTGCAGAGCCGCCAGCGGATTCGATTCCGGCGCAACGAAGGGATGACGCCCGGTAAAGAGCTTGTAAAACAGCACGCCCAGAGCAAAAACATCCGTGGCCGTGGACATCCGCTCGCCGCGCACCTGCTCCGGGCTGGCGCATTCGGGCGTCAGCAGCCGCGCGGTTGTCTCTTGATGCTCGCCGTTTTCCGCAATCAGCTTGGCGATGCCAAAATCAAGCAGCTTCGGCGAGCCATCCGCAGTGACAAATATGTTGGCCGGCTTCAGGTCGCGGTGAATGATCAGATGGCTGTGCGCGTACTCCACCGCCGCGCAAACCTCCAGACAAAGTTCCATGCGCTGGCGCAGATCAAGCTGGTTGCGCTCGCACCATTGGTCAATAGGCTCGCCCTCGATATACTCCATCACCAGAAAGGGCGACCCATCCTCCAGCATTCCGCCATCCAGCAACCGGGCGATGCTGGGATGATTCAACGAAGCCAGAATCTGCCGCTCTTCACGGAAGCGGCGCTGATCGCGATCAGAATACAAGCTGGCGCGCAGCAGCTTGAGGGCGGCGAGCTGCTCGAACTGTCCATCGGCCCGCTCCGCCTCCCACACAACTCCCATGCCGCCGTGGCCAATCTCGCGGAGCAGCCGCCATGCTCCGGCACGGCGTCCCGTAAATGCGGATGCGGCATCACCTTCATCCTCTGGCAGCAGAGCGGTAACACCTTCGAGAAAATCCGGAAACTCCAGATAGTTGGCCAGCAGCGATCGCGCTTCCGCAATCACCTCGATGGGATCGGATTTCGCTGCGAAGAACCCCTCCCGCTCGGAGGGAGCCAGTTCCAGCGCGGCGGTGAAGAGCTCTTTGGAGCGCTTCCAGACCTCATTCTGCATGGCGCTTTCCGCCCTCGATTAGCCGCCTGCGAATCCAGGTTTTGGCGACTTTCCATTCTCGATTCACCGTGCTCTCCGAAATGCCCAGCGCCTCGGCCGTCTCCGGAATGCTGAGGCCGCTGAAATAGCGCAGCTCGACGATGCGTCCCTGGGCAGGATCGAGCTGTTCCAGCTCCTCCAGCGCCGCATTCAACTCCAGAACCTCGACATCGGGTGGATTGGAGATGGCGTCGGAGTCGGTCAGAGAAAATGGCACGGCTCCGCCGCCACGCTTGGCGCTCTTTTTGGCGCGCGCATAGTCGATCAGGATGGTCCGCATCAGCCGCGAAACAAAGGCAAAAAAATGCGCCCGGTCGGTCCAACTGGCTTTCTGCGCCTGCGCCAGCCGCAACCACGCCTCGTTGACTACGGCCGTGCATTGCAGCGTCGAGGAACGGTTCTCCCGCCGGCAATGGTACATGGCAATCCGCCGCAGCTCGGGATAGGCCAGATCGGCCAGACGCTCCGCCGCGGCAGCATCCCCGCTCTTCCAGTCGCGCAGCAGAGCGGTGATATTCATCGAGGAGCCTGGTTCTCCCCCGGATTTTAAGTTTTCTCCCATGCCGATGAAAACAGATTATCGTATACAGCGACGGGAATAACAACTGAAATCCAAGAAAGATAGCTTTTGATCCGCGTTGCGCAAGAGAACCATAGCGCCGCTACTGCTGTTGTGGCATTCGACTTCACGATGATCCTCAGCTTGACTGGTAATAGCAGGACTGTAGCGCCGGTCTCTAGACCGGCTGTCGTGCGGGCGTCCTCGCCCGCACTCGTCCAGGACAAACTACCAAATCATGCAGTCCAGGCGCGAATTGAATTGCGTATTTTCGCCGTTCCCGCGCTTACTTGCGGACAAACTCCACGCGCCGGTTGTTGGCTTTGCCTTCGGGCGTGCTGTTGGAGTCAAGCGGCTTGGAGGAGCCGAATCCAGCGGTGGTGAGTCGGCCCGCATCGATACTGAACTGCGCAACAAGAATGCTCTTGACCGCTTCCGCGCGGCGCTTGGAAAGATCCATATTGTGGGCGGCGTTGCCGGTCGCGTCGGAATGGCCGTCGATTTCAAAGTTCAGATCCGTCGCTTGCATCAGGCCCTTGGCGATGGATTGAATGACGGCAGCCGACTCCGGCTTCACGCGATCGCTATCGGTATCAAATAGGATTCCGTGGGTAACGAACTTTCCGCTGGAGGCGATGGTCTGGCTGAAGTCGGGCGTGGATTCGGCGAAGCGGACGCGGCGGAGGGCCATCGTAGTCTCGCGGGTCCAAAAATTCATATCCAGCGAGGCGATGTCGCTCACCTCTACCTGATTGAAATCGAAGACGCGATCACCATTGACGTAGAAGCGGACGCGGCCGTTCTGAACCCACATGGCGACTTTGACAGGTTTGTTCCATTCCGTGATGAGAGACTTTTGGCCCAGCGCTTCCTTGGCATCCCACAAACCGAGGCGCCATTCAACAGCCTTTTTGTCCTCGGTGACATTGTCGAAGCCGATCCATATCTTGAATAACCATTCCTCTCTTCCGGATTTGGAGTGAAAGTAGTAGTTAATCGACCCGCAGCCGTTAAGAATGCCGGGCTTTAGTTCTTCGCAGACCATTTCCATTTCCATGGTGAAGTTCTTGGGCAGACTCGTAAGGTTGGGAAAGATGTCGTATCTGTCGCCAATGAGGGCCAGTTCGCGAGTCTTTCCCGCCACGCGCAACTCCGGCGTGGCACCGCGGATCTTCCAGTGGGGCGGGGCGTCGTCGCCCGCCATGTCGGAGAAGTCGTCGAAGAAGACCGTCTTCTCGCCGGGCATGAATTCGGCCTTGATGGCGGTGAAGTTGGGCTGATCGCCGCCGCCGCCAGCATCGGCGGCAGGCGGCGTTACGGAGGAGACCGATTGAGGCACCGAGGGTGCGCTGGAGGCGTGCGATGCCTGAATCGTAGTAGGAGCCGCCATCGGAGCAGCGGATACGCCAACGCCCGCGCCCGGCGAGGTGCCCGGCGTCACGGCGTGGTCGCCGACCTGGAAGCCGGAGCCGCTGACCACATTGCAAACCGACGAGGTGTCGTCCACATCGACCGCCTGGATGGTGCCGACTGTGGTGGTGAGGCGGCGGATCACCTGTCCCGTGGCCGGATCCTTGATCTCGCGGCCCACCCGAACCACCGTCAGTTGATCGCCGGAATGGATGCCGGCGCGCGCCCCGGCGTTGAGGATGATCTGGCCTCCGTCCACGGCGGCAATCAGCGCGTCAATCTTGACGGCGCGGACGGGCAGGCGGCCTGTTTGCGTACCTAGATCGGCGGCCAGCGCCTCCACGGCTTTCTTGGTCGCTTCGCCGATGATCGTGCTCTGGAAGTTACTGGAACCGAAATCGACGTTGCCGCCGCCCATGCCCCCCCAGTTGCCCCCGCCGCCGCCCAGCGCAAGGCCGGAGCGGCTCGACTGGCCCTTGCCTTCAGCGGCTGCCAAAATCTCGGCAGTGTCGATATTGATGATGCGGGCATTGATGACAACGTTGGCCTTGGAGTTGGAGTGGCCAACGCTGCCCAGGCCAAAACCGCGGAAGTTGCCCCCGCCGCCGCCCACGCTCTGCTTGCTGGTTTCGTTGCCAAACTCGGTGATGGTTCCGACGATAATATAGTCCACGCCGAGAATCTTGGCGATGCGGGCGGCCGTGGTAGGATCGGCGCGGTTGGAGTTGGAAAAATTCTGCTCCGCCAGAACCTTGTCCAGCGAAGAACGGTCGATGACCGAGAATGTGCCGTTCTTGACCAGGTTGGTCACCAGCAGCGCGGAGATCCCCTTGCCGATATCCACGTTGGTTCCGAAAATTGAGGACGAGACACTTTCGACAGTTCCGTAGTCGAAGTCAAGCACGGCAACGCGCGGCCTGCGTGCCGCGGCGTTTTGTGCTTGAAGCGGAAGGGGCGCGCCTATTCCCAGTGTTATCAACAGGGCAACGGCGGAAAATAGGTTTTTCATTTTCATGGTGTATCCTCGCGCAAACAGTGTACTCGTGAAAAAATACAGAATGCAAGACAAAGATTTTGCCGTGCTGTGGAAGCTCCTTGTGGCGGAACAAGCCTGAAGGCAGGCAGCCCCGGAGATTTCCCGGTCTCAGAGCGCGAATCCTCTCGCATTGGGAACAAATTTTCCGTTCCACCTTGCAGAGCGTAAAGCAACGCAAAACCGGGTCAGGAATTTGCTTTTTTATTCGGATGAGCCTTTTTACAATTCCATTTGGATTGAAATTATCCTAAAAACGGCAGTTAAAAACAGCCTGGTTCGCCACTGCAAGTTAAAACAGGAATACTCTGCCGCTAACCCGCTAACTCGCAATTTCCGCGAAGCGGAAGCTAACTGGCTGTTTTTGTTTTATATACGCACTTTTTGCAGCCTTGTTCAACGGCAGTATTGGGGGAGCGCCCAAGGGGTGTTTCGGTGAAACTCTGTACAGATCCGCATCTGACCAAAATGGTGATTCTTTCAATGTTTGCAAGTCTTTTGTTGCGAATTAGATGGCCTTTATAACCACGCCTCAACCGCCGTTTTTAGGATTATGCGTTAGTGTACTTTGCCGGGTATTTTCCGCAATCTGTGTAGCAAGGACTCAATGGATGCGCTCCGGCGTTCCGCGCCGCGTCCCTGAAACGCCGCGAAAAACGGTAGCCATCCCGCCGGGAGTTCCATCCTTGGCACCTTCTTGTCCTTGTGCCAAGTGTGGGATACCGCGATCCTCGACCAACCGGAAAACATTGCCAGTTACGAATCCGTCCCGCAAGACATCGGATTGGGCGATACTGTGCGCATCTCGCGCGTGTTGCACGGCGCACAGCAATGGCCGGATGAGATGCCCGATAGACCGCCGGTTGAATTAGCATGAGAGCATGACTACGACGATTCGCCCCGCGACCCGCGCCGATGTGCCACGGATACTGGCTTTCATTCGCGCGTTGGCTGCTTATGAGCGCGCGCCGGAGGCAGTGACCGCGACCGAAGAGAGCCTGGAGCGGGAGGGATTTGGGCCTAATCCTTTTTATTTCTGCCTGATCGCCGAACGCGACGGGCAGACGGCTGGCTATGCGCTTTATTTCTACAAATACTCGACCTGGGTGGGGCCGGGCATTTACCTGGAAGACATTTTTGTCGAGCCGGAGCTGCGCGGACTGGGGATCGGCAAGTTGCTGCTGGAGCGGGTGGCGGCAATTGCCGTGGAAAAGGGCTGCGCGCGGCTGGAGTGGGCGGTGCTGGATTGGAATACGCTGGCAATTGAGTTTTATCAGGTGATGGGCGGAGAGTTTCTGGATGAGTGGCGAAATGTTCGGGTGAGCGGAGAGGCGCTGCAGCGGCTTGCTGGAACAATCCGATAAAGAGATTTGCAGATCATTTTCGCCAACCTGCTACCCTGAACTCTGGCCGGTCTTATGGGGAGGGACCGACCGAATTGAGGCCGTTTCAGCCCCCTTCCCCCCCTATTTACTGTGAAAATGTGAAACTGTGAAGATACGGATCATCGGCGGAGGATTAGCGGGGCCGGAGGCGGCGCTGACGGCTGCGCGGCTGGGCTGCACCGTGGATCTGTATGAGATGCGGGCGGTAATCGACGGCAAGCCACGGCTGACTCCGGCGCACCAGACGGCCGACTTCGGCGAGCTGGTCTGCTCCAACTCGCTCAAAAGCGAATCGCCGAACACCGCGCCTTGGCTGCTGAAGCAGGAGATGCGCCGTGCGGGATCGGCGCTGATGCGATTCGCTGACGAGACGGCGGTTCCGGCAGGGCACGCTCTGGCGGTGGATCGCGTCGAGTTTTCGCGGCGGATTGCCGAGGCGATTGCTGCTGAACCGCGGATTCGCGTGGTGCGGGAAGAGGTGACACGGTTGGACCCGGCGGACGGGGAGTACGCGCTCACGATCCTCGCCACCGGCCCGCTGACCTCGGATGCGCTGAGCGCCGAGATTGAGCGCATCACCGGCTCCGGCCACCTGGCATTCTTTGACTCGATCTCGCCGATCGTCGAAGCGGATTCGATTGACATGGAGCGGGTGTACTTTGCCGCGCGCTGGGACAAGGGAACTGCGGATTACATTAACTGCCCGATGGATCGCGCGGAGTTCGATTGCTTTTTGGATGCGCTGCTCACGGCCGAGGCTGCCGAGACCAGGGACTGGGAGACGGCCGATTACTTTGAGGGCTGTCTGCCGATTGAGGTGCTTGCCCGGCGGGGGCGCGATACACTGCGCTTTGGCCCGATGAAGCCGGTGGGGCTGCGTGATCCGCGCACCGGGCGGACGCCATGGGCCGTGGTGCAACTGCGCAAGGAGAATCTGCGCGCTGACAGTTATAATCTGGTGGGTTTTCAGAATCATCTGAAGTTCGGCGAACAGGCGCGGGTGCTGCGGCTGATTCCCGGCCTGGAGAATGCGCGCTTCCTGCGCTATGGGCAGATTCATCGCAATACTTATGTCTGCGCGCCGGCGCTGCTGGATGAAACTCTTCGGCTGAAATGCTCGCCGGGAGTGATGCTGGCCGGGCAGTTATCGGGCGTGGAGGGTTACACGGAGTCGATTGCTACCGGATTGCTGGCCGGGATTTACGCGGCGGCGATTGCGCGCGGCGAAGAACTCAAACCTGCGCCACGAAGCTGCGCGCTTGGCTCGCTGGTGCATTACATCACTCATGCGGAAGCGAAGAACTTCCAGCCGGCGAACATGACCTTCGACCTGCTGGAACCGCTGGAAGAGGAGTTGCGCAAGAAGGTGCGCGACAAGAAGGAACGCCACCGCTTGCAGTGCGAGCGGGCGCTGGCGGCGTTTGATGCTTGGCGGGCGGCAATAGGGTGACCGTTCTTTGCCTGGAGTCGGATCATCAAAAACACTATACAATTTATACCGAAGTAGGCATAATGAAAGAATGAGGCAAAACGAAGGCCGTTGCACTGGATTGGTTCCGCAAAGAAGGACTTGCTGGCCATTCCGGATCAAGTGCAGCAGAGCTTTGGCTTCGCCTTGTATCAAGCGCAGATCGGTTTGCTACATCCCAACGCGAAATCGCTCAAGGGTTTCGGCTCGGCAGGAATTCTGGAGATTGTCGAAGATTGGCGCGGCGATTCCTATCGGGCAGTTTACACTGTGCGCTTTGCGCAAGCGGTCTACGTCTTGCACTGTTTCCAGAAGAAGTCGAAGCACGGAATCGAGACTCCCGCCGCGGAGATGGATTTGATTCGCAAGCGATTGAAGGAAGCCGAGACGCTGGCTAAAGGAGTAACGCCATGAACAATCCAGAAGAGAGCATGAATGTCTATGAGCAGTTGGGCTTTCCCGATGCGGAAGCGATGCTGGTCAAGGCGCAGCTGGTTACGCATATCGCGGAGATTCTGCGCCAGCGCGGATGGAGCCAGCAGCAGGCGGCGAAGGTTTTGGGCCTGACTCAGCCCAAGCTCTCCAAGATGCTGCGCGGCCAATTTCGCGGCATCAGCGAGATGAAGATGATGGACTGCCTGCTGCGGCTGGGGCGCGCCGTCAAAATTGTGGTTGGCCCAGAGATCGATGCCGACGACGAACGCATTGAAGTAGTAGCGGCGTGAAAGGCGCGACTATGAACAGAGGTAACTCAGAGCCGCTGACGCCGGAGTTGCAGGCCGAACTGAATGCACTGGCCACGATGCCGGACAGCGAGATCGATACGACCGAGATGCCGCTCATCAATGATTGGAGCCATGCGGTTCGCGGCCCGTTCTACCGCCCCATCAAGCGCCCCCTTTCGTTGCGCGTGGACGCCGACATTATTGACGGGTTCCAACGCCAGGGCCAGGGCTATCAAACCCGCATGAATTTTGCTCTGCGCGAGTATGTCGAGCGGCATAGCGAACTGCAATAACGTTGACTGCTGGCAGGGGAACTTTGCACCTAGGTTTTTCGTAACGCTGTGATACGCTGTGCTTTTCCAGGAAAGGATGCCTATGCGCCCCGTTTCCGCTCCGGATTCCGTTTCGCTCGCCATTCAACGCACCAAGGAGTTTCTCTTCCGGCCATTCCGCTGGGGAACCTATCTGAAGCTTGGCCTGGTCGCCATGATCACCGAGGGGATCGGGAGCAATCTCCATTCCTCGACGCACAGCGGTCCGTCGACCGTTCACGGACCCGTGATCAATTCGCTATACGACATCCCTCCATTCTGGATCGCGGCGATTGTGGCAGGCGTATTGGCCGTGATGGTTCTGTCCGTCGTGGTGTTCTACCTAGTCACGCGGCTGCGCTTTGCCTTCTTTCATTGCCTGATTCACAACACCAGCGAGATAGGCCCCGGATGGCGACTCTATCGGACGCAGGCGATGCGCTTCTTTGGGCTGAATCTAGGGGTGGGATTCAGCTATCTTCTGCTGCTGGCTTTGGCCGCGCTTCCCTTCGTAGCTGGGTTCGTGAAATTGGCTCATGAGACTCCTACCGGCGGCACGCCTGATTTCGGGCTGCTGCTCGCTCTAATCTTGCCCCTGATTCCCATCATTTTGCTGCTGGTGCTGGTTGCATTTGCACTTGATGTGATTTTGCGCGATTGGATGCTGCCGCATTATGCCCTCGAGAATGCAACCGCCGGCGAAGCGTGGCACGAGGTGTGGGAACAGATCAAGGCGGAGAAAGGCCAGTTTGCCGTCTACGCGCTGCTGCGATTCATCCTTCCCATCGCTGCGACGATTGGTTTGTTTATCGTATTCCTGATTCCGGGACTGATGCTGGCTGGCGCAGGCGCTGCGATTGGCTACGCGATTCACTCGGCCTTCGCGGATGCGACCGGCGCGTCCGTGGTGGTGGGCGTTCTTATCCAGGTCTTCTTCGGAGTGATTGCCTTCGCATTCGCGCTGCTGGCCGGCATCTGCCTGGGAGGGCCGTTGAGCACGGGGCTGCGCGAGTATGCGCTTGCCTTCTACGGCGGCCGCTACCAAGCACTGGGTGAGATTCTGTACCCGCCGCCTCCGCCAATCGCTCCGGGTGTTCTTTAAGCGACGGTGGACAACCCCTTCTGCGAGACCAGCGACAGCAGCTTGAGCGAGGTGCCTTGCGGGCGCTTCTCACCACGCTCCCACTGGCTAATAAGACCAGTTGTCACATTAAGATAGCGCGCGAAGACCGCCTGACTTGCTCCTTCGCGCAAACGAAGGGCGCGAATCTCATCAGGAGCAAGCGGCTGAACCGGCGTCAGGCAAAGCTCGTCAAACTCACGCATTGTCCGCTTGTCCATCAGCCCATCGGAATGAAGACCTTCGGCTGTCTCGTGAATCGACGCCATCAGGCCGCTACGATACTGCTTCGCTGTTGCCATCATTACCCTGCCTTATTCAAAAAGTATAGCACTTAGTATTACAATATTCCGCAGTTATTGATCCGACCTTGAATATTTGCTTTTTGGCCTCCCACCCATTTCGCAAAGAACGCGAAATGGATGGGGCACGGTGCATTCAATCTTTGTTCAGATCAATATTTGCAGGACAGTTGGACCATGGGAACCTTTCCGGCTCCGTCAGTGTCCAAGTAGAGAGGGGATGCTGGTAGCGTGGAGCCAGGGCGGCGGCGTGTACCCTTGAAGGTGGGAGCGTGCGGATGCGGAAGATTCTTGTTTTGGCTTGTTCGGCAATGTTGGCGGGGGGCGCGGTTGCGGCTCTTGCGCAGGGAACGGCTCCGCAGAATGCGACGCGCCTAATACTTCCGCCGGTTCCCAAGGCGCTGCTGCCTCTGGATTTTGCCGGATGGGTGGCGGCGAGTGCGCCGAAGAAGGTTTCCGACGCGGTTGTGGCGGATGCGGCCAACGCAGCAGCGCTTAAAGAGTATGAGTTTACCGGCGCTGAACTGGGCGAGTACAAGCGCGGCAGCGAGACGCTGAGCGTGCGTGCGCTGCGCTTCCACGACGCCAGCGGCGCCTACGGGGCTTATTCCTTCTATCGGCAGAATGGCTGGCCAAAGGAAGAGATTGGCACTGGCGCTACCTCGAACCACAACCGAGTGCTCTTCTGGGTGGGCGACACCCTGGTGGATGCGACGTTCTCGCAAATTGGGGCGATGAGCGGCTCGGAACTGCGCGAACTGGCGGCCGGATTGCCGCAACCGGAAGGGGGCAAGGCGCTGACGCCGCCGATTCTGGCCAATCTGCCCAAGTCTGAATTGGACGGGCAGACCACGCACTATGGGGTTGGTCCAACGAGCTACAGCGGCGCGGGCGGCGTGCTGCCGGCTGATCTGGTGGGCTTTGATCGCGGCGCGGAGGCGGTCACCGCGAACTACTCGCTGCACTCCGGGTCGGCGACGCTGACCATCATCGACTATCCAACTCCGCAGATGGCCGCAGCACAGGAGACGAAGATTCGCGCTTACATTGACGCCTGCAAGCACGCCGGCAAGCAGGAGCAGGCCGGCTGGACCAAAGGCTTGCAGGACTCGGATCTGGCCTCGCTCGAGGTCAAGCGCAGCGGGCCGCTGGTGGCGCTGGTCAGCGGAGACGCCATTCCCGACGAAAGCCACAAATTGCTGGCTGCGGTGCATTTCGAGGCCGACCTGACATCGATGCAGCAACCGGCTGAGAACGAAGTGCTCAAGACCGGAAAACTGCTGCTGGGGATCGCTGTCCTGGTGCTGGTCATCTGCGGCGTGTCGCTCTTGCTGGCATTCTTCCTGGGCGGCTTCCGCGTGCTCTACCGGAAGGCGCGCGGCTTGCCGGCCTCTTCGGTCTTCGATGAGGAGTTCATCCGGCTGGATCTGCGGGAGTGAGAGCGGGCGGAAAAATCTCGGAGATAACGGGAACACTTCCATGAATTTCAGACAACAGGCGATGATTACCGGAGAAAAAGGTGAATATTAGACGAAGATGGCTCCTGTGGATCGCTTTTGATGGATTTTGTAAATGATTGATTATACGCATCTTATTTTCGCCTCGATTTGTCCTTGACACTGCCTTCCCCCGCTCCTACTATGCAGCCAGAAAGTTCTGATGGTTTTGCCTCTGTTGGAACTATTCTCCCTGAGGAAAGAGCTGCCCTGTTGCCGGGCGGCTCTTTCCGTCTCTGAGGAAGACTGGAGAGTCTGGTTCTGTTCTTCATGAACAAGAAGATTTCGCGGTGCTCCTCCGGGGTGGATTTTGATGCAGCTCATTCATTCCAGCCGAAACTTGACGACGCGAGTCGATTGCGCCTTATGAACGTGCCGATTTCGGGTTTGAGGATTCCCATCCATTCCGCAAAAACGCAGAACGGATGGGGCACGGGCGGCGAGCAGACGCGCTCCCGGTTCGTGGTTTGCCGGGCTGTCTTCCTCCTCTTGGCCGGAGGGGTTACTTGCCGCCGTACAAGGCGGTTAGCTTGTCGATGTATTCGTCAATCCAGGCCTGGCCCTGCGCTTGGGATTTATACAGATTAGTGACCTGGATGGAGACGAGTTTGCCGGGCTGATAGGGCACCTTGTTGGGAAAATAACCCGTCCATGTCCCGTTGTAGTAGACAAATTTTCCAGGGCATGGAGCGTGGTAACCGGCGATCTGCTCGGTATCCTTGCGCCACTCCAGAACTCCATTCTTGTATGCGATCTTGCTGACCGGCTCGTCAAGGCTCATACCGTAACTCTTGGCGGGATCCTGGGGTGTAACCTGAACTGTTCCCTGACCCAGGAACGCTATGGTCCAGGAATAGCTGAAGCCGATCTTTCGAAGGGTGGGGCAGCCGGGTACATCTTCATTAGCCTTGCTCCCCCCGGTGGCGTCGGCTGCGCCACTGGCGCGTATCTGCGCCTGTGCCTGCGCGGCAGCTGGATCAGACTGAAAACCGCTGGGAAGTGCTGGCAGTGGCGGTGCCGGGGTTTGGCTCATCATGGTTGGAACGGCAGCACCCAGCAAGACGCCCAGACTCAGTGCAAGCATCGTTTTCATCGTTCTCCTTTTCTCAAGCTATTGATTGCTGTGAACTTCACACACATTAGAGCGTTTCTCCTATTGCTGTAGAGGTGACTTGAATCCCACCCTAGCCGCAAAAACAAGAACGCGGCGAGGGTGGGGTACCCAGCAAAAACCCGGTGTTACTTGCCGCCGGATTTCACGGTTGCGTCGCCGGTGGTTTTGCCGGTATTCAGGTCGGTGTGGCCGGAGCCTTCGACCTCGATGGTGCTCTTGCCGTGCGCGCTGATGCCATCGGCTGTCCACTCGCCCTGCGCCTGCGTGGTGCATCCGGCGGGCGGGGCGAGCAGCGCCAGGTCCGGCTTTTCAAAGCGCAGCGACTTCACTTCTTGAATCAATAGTGGAGCGCTGCCGGGAACCAGTATCTCGGCCTTGAGCGGATAGTTGCCGTTCAGGGCGGCCCAGACTCTGGTTATACCCATATCGCCGGGCAACTCCGCCATGCGAGCGGCAATGCCGTTCACATTTTCCGCGCGCACAAAGTGCTTGTTGAAGGCGGCCAGGTCGTCGGCAGAGGGCGCGGGAGTGGCCGGCGGATCGTACATGGCGGGCATGGCGAGCACCGTATAACTCATCCACGAGCAGGTGTTTTTGGCTACGTCGAGAGTGTAAGCCTTGTGAGCGGCCAGATCGAACCAATGGCGCGTATGCACCGGCTTGGCCTGCGCGGATTTTGGCGTCACTGTTACATCAACGAATTCCCTGGGGCCGAAGCGGGAGAGACTGATCTCCGCCGAGGAGTCGGCGGTCATCGCCTCAAGCGCCATACGCGAGGTCATGGAAAGGGTGTAGGACTGGGGAACAAAGGTCTGGGCCGGCAGGATGAGAACGAGGAGGGTTGCAACGAGCGCCGGAAACAGAGCGCGGATTTTTTGAGCGTACATGATCTGCTCACCGCAGCTTTCTTCGCCCTGACGAGCCGCAGGACGATATGGGTTGATGGTTCTCCAGGAGACAATTCCGGTTCAGGTCAAGATCACATGGATAGTAGAAGCGATTTGATGGAAATGCAAGCGGCTTTTCGTGAGGGCCGTGCGCATCCGACCCTAGCCGCGAGAAAATGGCTCGGCGAGGGCGGGGTACCCGACTTGGTTCTGCTCCCTGACGCAACGAGGCCCACGGCTGACCGTGGGCCTCGTTGACATGGCGGACTTGGCTGCGATTCTATTGTTTGTGTTCATCCTTGGGTGCGGGCTTGTTTGCTGTTTTCGCCGCGGGCTTCGGTTCGGCCTTGGGCGCGACCTTCGGTGGGGCTGCGGGCTTGGGCTCGACCTTCGGTTCCGCCTTCGGTGGGGCTACAGGCTTGGGCTCAGCCTTCGGCGGGGCTGCGGGCTTGGGCTCAGCCTTCGGCGGGGCTGCGGGCTTGGGCTCAGCTTTGGGTGGGGCCACAGGCTTAGGTTCGACCTTCGGTTCAACCTTGGGTGGGGCTACAGGCTTGGGCTCGACCTTCGATGGGGCTACAGGCTTAGGTTCGACCTTCGGTTCAACCTTCTGCACATTCTTCACCTCTGGAGGAGGAGCGTGCTTCTCTTCGGCCAGCGGCTTTTCGGCAGCCAGATGAGCCGGATGCCCGCCGTTGGCCTTGGCGTAAGAAGTCTTGTCAGCTTTGGCGGTTTCAATGTGCTGCTTCTGGAATGTGGTCGGAGGCGTGTGCGTCTCTTTTACAGCAGCCGCTTCCTCAGGCGTGGGATCGTGGCGAATGCCGTTGGGGCCGCCGGCAAAGGCTACATGATTGGGATTGACGACGACGCCTCTATCCACACGCTCTCGATCCTCGAAGACAGCGCCTCTAAAGCGATCGTCATGGCGGTCCACGTGGATTACAGCGGTGTTATAGGCAAAGACGCCGCCGCGCCACTCGCCGCCGGCAAAGCCGACGCCACCAAAGCCAAAGCCATAGTTGACGCCGCCGTAGTAGCCAACGTGGGTGCCCCAATAGCCTTCATGGAAGTAGTAGCGGCCGCCGGACCAGCCCCAGTAGCCGGGGGTCCAGAGTCCACCGGCGAAGGGAGCTGGAACCCAGGCGCCTGGGATCCAGTAAAAGCCAGACCGACCGAGGTGCCAATAGCCCGGCGTCCAGATCAGATTCGGGGCGGGTGGGGGGGGCTGCTCATAGACCGGCAGCGGCGGCGGCGCTTCTTCGGTGTAGACGGCACCAGGTTCGGCAACATCAACGGCATCGGGAGCAGGGAAGTTAACCCGATACTCCGACGCTGGCACCCAGTGCGCGCCGTCCCAGATAAAAGTTCCAGTGCGGGCGGTACCCGCTGGCATTTGGCCGAGCGCCTGCTGCGAAGCAGCAGCAATGAAGACTATCAGCGCCAGCAGAAGCCAGCGCGCGGAACGCAGAGATTGCATAGGCGAATCCTCCAGTATTTTGGCGGCAAAGACCTTTGAACTGCGTCCATTGGCCGCGCTTGTTAGGTTGAAACACACTCCCCCGGCAAAAGTTGCTCGGGCAAAGGGGAAAACAATTCACAGGCAACGCGCGTACTGCGACGCAGCCGACTTGGCTGGCACAGAGAAGCCACACCTCCGCTGCGCACAGCTTGGAAACCAGTATAACGCCAAGACTTCATCATCTTTACCTGTTTTTCCATCGAAAAATAGAAAAGAGGATGAGCTTCCAATCGATCATAGCTCCGATGCAAAGAAGCCCACGGCTGATCGTGGGCCTCTTTGATTTGAAGGCTGTGACTTTGCTACTTCTGTTTGGGTTCCTTGCTGGGCGCTGGACGTGCTGCGGGAGCTGGGCGCGGCTGTGGCGCGGGACGCGATTGAGGGGCTGGACGCGCCGCTGGGGCTGGACGCGCTGCGGGAGCTGGGCGCGGCTGTGGCGCGGACGCAGCCTTGGGCGTTCCCTTGGGCTCAGCCATTGGCTTGGGTGCTGCTTTTGGCTCTGCCTTCGGAGCCGCCTTCGGTTCAGTCTTTAGTTGAGCGCTGGGCTTGGCTTCTGACTTTGGAGCTGCTTTTGGCTCTGCCTTCGGAGCCGCCTTCGGTTCAGTCTTTAGTTGAGCGCTGGGCTTGGCTTCTGACTTTGGAGCTGCTTTTGGCTCTGCCTTCGGAGCCGCCTTCGGTTCAGTCTTTAGTTGAGCGTTGGGCTTGGCTTCTGACTTTGGTGCTGCTTTTGGCTCTGCCTTCGGAGCCGCCTTCGGTTCAGTCTTTAGTTGAGCGTTGGGCTTGACTTCTGACTTTGGAGCTGCTTTTGGCTCTGCCTTCGGAGCGGCCTTTGGCTCAGTCTTCGCCGGGGTTTTGGCTTCCGTCTTTGCCGTCGGCGTGGCGGCGTGCTTTTCCACGGAGAGGGGCTTTTCTACAGCCAGAGTCTTTGGGTGACCGGCATTGGCCTTGGCGAAGGAAGTCTTGTCGGTTCTGGCGGCTGAAACGTGCTGCGTCTGGACGCTGGTTGGAGCGGTATGCGTTTCGTGTTCGACAGCCCGCTCCTGGGGGCTGGCGGTGTGCTGAATGCCGCCGGGACCGCCGTTGTAGGCGACATGGCCGGGGTTGGCGACGGTGTTCCGCTCGACAATAGTCCGGTCAATATAGGTGGTGTGGATGATGGTCTCATTCACATGGACGACGGCGGTATTATAAGCAAAGGAGTTGCCGCGCCACTCGCCGCCGGCAAAGCCGATGCCTCCGTAGCCGAAGCCGTAGTTCACGCCGCCGTAGTAGCCGACGTGGCGGCCCCAGTAGCCGTGATGAAAGCCGTAACGGCCGCCGGACCAGCCCCAGTAGTTGGGCGTCCACAGCGCGCCCTCATAGGGAGCCGGAACCCAGGCGCCGGGCACCCAGTAATAGTCGCCCTGATCTTGATCGTAGGCCCAGTAGCCCGGCGTCCACATCAGGTTGGGCTCAGGGCAGATGGGTTGCACATAGACCGGCAGCGCGGGAGGAGCAAAGCCGACGCTGATGACAACCTGAGAGTACGAAGAGGCGGGAATCAGAGAGAGCAGAAGCGTCAGCAAAAGCCAGCGCGTGGAGCGGAAGATTTGCATCGAAAGAACCTCCAGGTTCTTCGGCGCCTGCTCCGCTCAAGGAAATCGACTTTTTCCCGCGCGGGGCGAGGACCGGGGTACTTCGCAGCAAGAGTACCGGTTAGTTCTCGTCCCGTTCTGCTCAAAATTGCACAGTTTGCTCTGGAAAAATCAAGCGTGGACCGGGAGGTCCACGTTACAGCCGGTCAGGAGGCCGGCGCTACCATTTGCGGATTGGCTCTTAAACTCGACCACTCAGTAGCGGTAGCTGAGACCTATGCCGACCACGTGGCGGGCTTCCAGATTCACCGGCACAGGAGAATAAGGCTGCGCAGGTATGCCTGTTGGGACCAGCGTCGTGCCGATGTTTCCTGCTACCTGGCCGACGCCGATGTCGATACTGAAGTGTGGATGTTCGCGCTGCGTCACACGGATGGCATAGTCCAGCGTTGTGGGCAGATGCGCATTGTCGTGAGCCGCATACGTTGGAGGAGCCAGCAAGACGTTATTCAGATTCTTCGATGTCTTGGGTTCCTGAGTGAATCCCGCCGAGGGCACGGCCACGATTCCACGGGCAATGGGCAGCGGAATGCCAAGACCGCCAAAGAGCCGTCCGCCGAAACGCGTACTCTGTCCGCCAATGCCAAAAATCGTGGCATTGGTAGCCTTCCAGCCGATGTTGGCCAGGAAAGGGACTGGTTTTTTAGCCCAGGTCTTGGTCACAGCCACATAGACATCCCCGTTTGTATACGCTTTTGGCGCCTCAACGATTCCAAATTCCGAGGAAAGCAGCGAAAGGTACGCACTGCCGCTCACAAACTTATCGCCGGTGCGGACCACTCCGCCGACGGCAACTCCCGGCGTCCATGGACCGAACTGCCCATCCTTAACCCCCACCACCTTGCCGTGAAAGACATTCATGCCGGAATAATTCCAGAGCTGACTGAGGTCCAAACCTGTGGTTTCATTGCCGAGCTGGTGGATGCTGCGGGAATAGCCGGCCTCAGCGCGATTGGCGAAGCCTTCGGTAAGGCTGACTGTTTCAATCTTGCCAATGACTGCGGCAGCACCGATGAAGTGAACGCCGACGGCGGGATGGGAAAAGACATGGCCCTTGTCGGTAAAGACGACGTAGGCCGTGGGCGTGAGGAAGCCGCCGGTCTGGCCTTCGAGCGTCAGGTGCTGGGCGTTGATTTGCCGGGTTGTAAGCAGTGTGGCTGCTAAAAATCCGCAAACGGCAAGTTTGTGAGTGTTGCGAAGATTCACTTTTAACTCCAGTGGAGTACAGTCGCCTGTCTCCGGTGATATGCGTCACTTATTCCCTTGTAACATAAGCAATGCAGCTTCGTCTCCCACTTTCTTTGAGTGATAAACTCAACCCATGGCGCGCGGTCTGTTTCTCACCCTCGAAGGCTTGGACGGCTCCGGTAAAACCACGCAAATCAACCGCTTGGCGGCATGGCTGAAAAAGCGCGGCTATGACCCTCTGGTGACCCGCCAGCCGGGCGGCACGGCGACCGGCGACCGCATCCGCGCGCTGGTGCTGGACTCGCGTTCGACGGGACTGACGCCGATGGCCGAGATGGCCCTGATGTTTGCCGATCGTGCCCAGGCCATCGCCGAGGTGATTCAACCCGCTCTGGCAGTCGGGCGGATCGTTCTCTGCGACCGTTTTACCGACTCGACTGAGGCCTACCAAGGCGGCGGACGAGAGCTGGGTTCTGAGACAGTTCTAGAACTGCATCGGCTGATCTGCGGCAATCTCCAGCCGGACCTGACGCTGCTGCTGTTGCCGGACTTGGGTGCATCGCTGCGCCGCGCCCGCCGCCGCAATCAGCGCACCGCTGAGGAGAAAGGCCCGGACGAAGGCCGCTTTGAGCAGGAGCAGGACGCATTTTATGGCCGTGTCTGGCAAAAGTTCCGCGAGATCGCGCGGCGTGAGCCGGAGCGCGTGGTCATGATCGAAGGCGACCTGACCATCGACGAAGTCCACGAGCAGATTGTCGAGGCCGTCGCCGAGCGGCTGGCGCTTTTGAAGGGAAGTCAATAGAGCGCAATTTTTTGTGATTTCATTCGAGATTTGAGCGATAATTGCTATAGAGGTCTTTCATGGCTACCCCCAGTGTCTTGATTTCTAATACATCCGGAACCAGGCCCCTGGCTGAGGAGTTGACGCAAGCCTTGCTCGATAAAGGCATTCAGGCTTGGGCGGGCTTCAAGGATCTTCAATTTGGCCAGCAATGGCAGGTGGAACTAGAACGCGCTATTGAAAAAGCTGAAGTCTTTCTTTTTCTAGTGGACCCCAAAGGCCGCGTAACTCCGTGGTTAGAAGCTGAATGGCAGCTCATGCTCGCAAATGCGTGGACCAACACTGGAAAAAGAGTACTTCCCGTAGTCGTCGGTTCTTCTGAACCGCCCCCGTTTCTTCGTAACTGGGTCTCGCTCAATGTCAATCCAACTGCCGAGCCTCTAACTTGGACGCACCGTGTCGTCGAGGCGATTGAGGCCACTCATTCGCCAACAATGCGCGGTTTGACGCCGAAAAGTAAACGTGAGCGGGCAAAGCGTCTCAGCGAGATCGGTAAGGCAGTCAAGGCGCTTGATCAGCAGCCAACGAATAGGCTGCGCACGGTTATGGGATAGTGAGTTCACGAATGCGTCCGCGTCTCGGCCATGGCAAGCTGGTGCTTGACCCCTCAAGATCGGTGTTTATCAACTGTCCATTCGACGCGGAGTATGCGCCCATTTTCGACGCGATTGTCTTTGCCACAGTTTGTTATGGTTTCATGCCGCGAAGTGCGCTGGAAAGCGGTACTGTAGCTGAGCCGCGTCTGGCAAGAATTACTCGCGCCATGTTTGACAGCCGATATTCGATCCATGACCTTTCGCGTTGTACCGGAGAGGGGGACGAGAATTTTGCGCGATTCAATATGCCCCTCGAACTTGGAATCGCAATGGCGCGGCGCTTTGCCGGACCAGCCCCGGAGCATGATTGGCTGGTACTCGTCCCCAAGGGTCATGCATATCTGCGCTTTATCTCGGATTTGGCGGCCTACGATCCTATTACTCATGATGGCTCTATTGAAAGCGTTACCGTTGGAGTAAGTGCATGGCTGGCCACGCGCGAAGAGGCTGTTCCCTCCATTACCCCCAAAGAAATTCTTGCCGCATTACCCGATTTTCAGGCCAAAAAGCGCGAACTTGCAAAAGCCTGGCATCAATATCCACCTTGGCCCGATGTTGTCTTGGCCGCCATTGAGGTTGCAAAAGCAATTGGCTGATCGGATTTGAATGGCTCGCCTCCTGGCCGCCGGAGTTTCCGCGTGAAGTGCCTGCTAACCCCGATTGGTGGAATATAATCTTGCGGAAGCCAGTTTCTTTTCAAATAACCTCAACTGAGAGAACTTATGAACCCGAAATATCACGCATTGATCGCAGTTGCCGCGCTGTTATTCGCCGCGCCTTCGCTTCACGCCAAGGCCTCCGAGTCCGAAATCCTTCAGCAGCTCAAAATCTACCGTTCCATCCCCGCTGCCGAGCGCCCTCCGATCTTTCTCCGGCTGGCGGCGGAGATCAGCGCCCTTCCTGCCGGCGCGAAGAAAGTCGAGCGTGTCGGCCAGCAAACCCTGCA
>Ga0224559_1000738_pt1 | contig 20044 bp, 33 predicted proteins | sample 714S33034metaG_FD_180676 | JGI IMG/M metagenome (GOLD analysis project Ga0224559, IMG submission 180676) | Peat soil microbial communities from Stordalen Mire, Sweden - 717 S3 30-34 | ecosystem: Environmental > Terrestrial > Soil > Wetlands > Peat | place: Sweden: Norrbotten County, Stordalen... | reverse complement strand
GGGCTTCTACCTCTCGCTCTACAGCATCAATGCGATCGCCTAAAACTTCAAGAGTTTTGATTTGGGCGATGATTTCTTGAATTGTGGCGATAATCACAAAAATTTCCGCAATTTTGCTGGCGACTCCCAATATCTTGCCAAGGGCTTCTCCTGCTACCTTTTGAGCACCTTGACTAATGCCTATTGCTTCCAAGGCTTTTGAAAAAGCATTACCAGCAGCAGCAAGAGCCTTGTTTGCGACACCTTCAACGGCTGAAATTCTACTGCCTATAGATTCACTTAAAGCTGATATTGATTTACGAACACCATCAACTTCCGATTTAGCCGCTTTCTCGGAAACCGCATTACTAATGCCACCCTCAGCAGTAGTCGCCCTCTGTACTTCAACGCGCACGCCTTCTTGGGTTGCAGCGACGCGAGCCTCAAATTGTCTAATTATCTCGGTTTGTTTTTCCAGAGCTAGTCTATTCAGTTCGGCTTGTCTTGCCGCTAAGTCGGCGGCTATCTTAGCGTCTGTCTGTTGAGAAAGTCTCAAAGTCTCCGCATCTTGAGCAGCTTTTTTTTCTGCTTCTAAACGGAGTGCAGCTTCACTCCGTTGGGCTGCTAGTTCTTGTTGTCTAAGTTCAAGTTCTGCTGCCATTTGGGCATCCTTTGCGGCTTTTAGTTCCGCTTCTATTTGCCTAACTTGTTGGGCTAATCCTGACTCTAAACTTGCTTCTTTTTGTAAAGCACTAACCGCTTTTGTGTCAGCCCCTTTAGCTGTTCCGCTAGCCAAATTAGCAATTCTTTTGGCTTCAGCTATTTCAGCATTTACCCCAATGAATTGTCCAAAAGTTTTTTGAGAGAATTGATCGAAAGTTCCTTTAGATACAAATTTTGATACAAGTCCAGCAATAGCGGCGGCAATTGCAGTAGCAATATCTGGTTGCAATGCTGAACGAGTCGATTGAATTAATTCATTTTTATCGACTGGTTGAATTGCCGCTATTTGTGCGCGTAATTGCGCGATTTGACCCGCTAAAGCCGCACAATCGTCAGCCATTATTTTTTAACCTCTTTAATTGATTACTGATATTTTGCAGGCTTTCACTCGTGGCAGTACAGTCATTACAGCAGTAACCAGGGTAAGTATCGGAGTGACACTCACACGTCCCCGGCGGGCAATTGCCGCAAGTCACGACGTAGGTCACCGGGCAATTACCCTGTGTTTTAAAAAGTGTTTTACCTTCACTAGAAATAGTGAGAGTGCAAGTTCCACCACCACTACTAACAGCACCAGGACAATTAACCGCATTATTAATGACTACAGGTGAAGTTATATTAGCAAGTAATACAAGTCCACTCGTATCACCGAGCAGAGTTGCAGAGGTTTTAGCAAAAGAAGTTTGTCCACACGGGATTACGGCTATATAATCCCCTGCGTAGGGTCCAGTGGAAATATGAATTATTTGGTAATCGATTACTACCGTTTGAATAGTTCCATACGCTCCTTGCGGCGAATTGAAATTAATTTGATATCCTCGCGGATCGTAATTTGAAGTCGTATTAAATGGTGTGGTTCCGGTAACAACATCAATTGGTGAAACTGATGATTGATACGTGATACCCGCTTCACCGTTGAATTTGTAATCGATGCGTGGTTTATCCCCAGGCTTGCAATTACTCATGTCGATATAGTTCCAATGTTTACGGGAGTAGAAACGGGCTGATCGATGAGATAACCATATAATTCTATTTCCCCTAAACAAAAATAATCAGCACCAGAGGAATCAACACCAGTTTGCAGCAATTTGAAATATGAATAACTAACAGATGAAAGGACTGGCAAAGATAGCCATTGGTCAACAGCATTGAGCGACACATTATTACTTTGAGTATCCAAAGTAGTCCATGTATTGCCATCATTGCTGCCCTGTAATTTCCAATTTCTTGGGTAATAATCTGTATTTAATGCCCTACTCTTAATTGAATAATAATTACAAGTTAATCCGTAGGTTCCTAGATTAAATTCAATCCAACTACCGCCCGATGGACTTGTCCAAAAGTCACTACTACTTCGATCGGTTAATTGACCAACATTGCCATACGCAACTGAACTAGCAGTTACGGTTAATTGATTCCCTGATGGATTTGACCAAGCACTAACGCCTAGATTAGTTCCCAAATAATAAAACGTGCCGTTGGCATCGCCGTTACTCACAAAATTTCTAGCCTTGGGAAGAGATGGTGAAGTACCTGTAGTGCCTGTACCACCAGTTGTGCTAGCACTACCAAAATATGCTTGTAAATCGCTCGCGGCGATACATTTTAAAGCGTCATCACTCGCGGTTTGAACCACGAAAAGGTCACCATCCGAAACGCTCGTTATTTGTGGATATTGATTAATTTGCATATGGTGATAACTCACTCACTAAAAAGCAAAAATTTACTTTCCCTGGTGGAAATAAAAAACCCCAAAATTGTACCCATGTATTTGTGTAGTAGAGGTGATTATCGTAAGTGATTGGAACGTTTTTTTCATCCACCACAAAAGCACCATTTTGGTCTGTCAATTGACCTTCATACCGTTGATGAACAGTATTGATAATCGCCGCAAGTAAACTATCAGCAGTATTCACAGGCAAGGCGGTTAAGCCGAGTAGATCACTTTTCTGAATGGTAATAGTCGTAGATGTTTCTACCACATTCAGTCCAAATAATTCTTGTAGCTTCAGGAGCGCCATATTTAGTAATTATTTGGATTGAAGTTTCCACTGAATATTGAATAGAAGTTAATAGTTTTTGGCAGTAACAGGTAATCCACACTGCTTACTGTCACGATCGACTTATACCCATCACCGATACCAACAGTTTGGGTAGGGTCGGTCTGTGCAGCCGTGTCAGGTGCGTTAGTTTCCGCGAATGCGATTATTGCCGCCAAAATACTATCAGCAGTGTTTGCGGATGCAGGAATAAACGGCGTAGCAGATCCCACGATCGCTAAATCAGCTTTATGGATTGTCAGTGTTGTAGCATCCTGTGTTGCAGACGCACCAAAAATTTGTTGCAGATTCAAAACAGCCATAGACGGATTTTATTGAAGAGAATAACTCCGTTGTATGTTTTATTAAAAAATAAGTAAAGATTCCAGTTTTATTAAAAGTAGAATACCTTAGAGATTCTACTGACTAAGTTTCAGTAACATACTGATTAATATTAGAAAAAGGTTCCGCTTTAACCATGTAAGAAGATTAAAGCGGAATTTTGGCTTAAAAGACTAGTGAATATTCCTAGTTAAGATTTATGCTGCTGCTGCTGCCAAGGTATCGGAGGGTAGTGATGTAACTGGTAAAGCTGCGTTGGCTTCATCAATTAGAGATTGGATGTGAGGGCTATCAGCCAAAATTGCTGAAGCCGTTGCGTCATCTGCGCCGAGCAGTGTTGCTATTTGTGCCAAAGCGTTATCTCTAGCTGTCTGGGTTGCGGAAAGTTGAGCAATCAGGTTTCTGATTATCTCTGAAAATTTGTTGAGCAGCAAAGCTTGAGATGCAAGGGCATCGTCTGTTTTGGTCATAATATTTGATCCGTAAATTGCGTGTGCTTCGGTTTTAGCACACGCGATCGCATTTCCTCTCCTGAAAAGTGTGATCGCAGTCTTGGCAATACCACCTGGGGATATTGCCATCCTTGCGCTTATTCCAGCCATTGCGGTAAGTGCGCCATCCGAAACATCGGGGGCACTGAGCGCGGTTTAGGTTTTTGGTCATGTACATTGGTTAAGTCCTGGGCGGCTCGCTTAATTTATTAGCCCTCACATCCATAAAATTTCCAGGCGATAACTCGATTTGCCATTTCCCATTACCACCGCCAACAACTTTTACAAGTACCCCGCCGTACATAGCATCTTTGTACATTTGAGGTTTCCACGGCTGCTGCTTCTCAAGCCATTCTTTAGCTATTCTTTTCGCTCCTTCCTCAAAATCACCTGCTGCCAGGAGTTCTACCTTAATTTCGCCTTGTCCGCCCGTTGGCCATTTCCACTTCATCGAGCATTCGTAACCACAGAGGTTATTCGCTTTATTGAAAATCTTTGCTTCTGGCTTGGCAGTACAAAGGATGTCCCCTAAGTGGCTAGCAATATGAAGACTGAGGAGCGAAGGATTTATCAGCCAAAAATCGAAATCTTTTTTAGTGCTAATGGTGTTGAGGTTTTGAGCGGGTTCATCAATCGGCGAGAACCGATCTTGATTTTCTGTTTTTTCCTCTACATAATTTGTAGTTACTTCATCGCCACCCGTCACCGCCTTATCTGGTAAGGCTTCTGACCCGTCACCTGACCCGTCACCTGACCCGTCACCTGACCCGTCACCTGACCCGTCACCACCCGTCACCCGTTCCAGAAGCGAATAATCGTAAGTAGGCAGGTGGTCATCAAAAGCAGTACGTAGTCGCAAACCCTTAATAAACTTGCCGGTCTTTGTGTGCTGTTTTTCGACTGTCCATTTTAAGATTGTGTGGCAAAGCTCGATTAGGTCGGGGGTAAAAACTTTACTACTTTTGGCTAAATCGCCAGAAGCTTGGCAGTGGCGGACATAAGAGCCGAACAAGGTATGAACTTGTTCCCCATTAGCACCCTCGTTTCTATCGTTCCCAACTGGAGTGACAGCGTTTAGATCATAAATAACTCTGTCGTTAATCCAAGAAGCTACAGAATCGCCCTTCATCTGGTTGTTCCAGAATTCCAAGGTACATTCAGGGATCTCTTTCTTGCCCCCCAGGATAGCAGTGACGTGTGAATCACTGAGCGAGAGTAAGTGGTTAGTGAATGCTGCTAATTCTGGCTCAAATACATTCGATAGCTGTTGGCGTCTAGCTTCGGGAACAGTATTGTTACAGGGAACTGTGATGGTTCGACGTTTGGCGCGGCTGCTGCTACCACCACTGAAAATGGGGAAATTTGAGACAACTAAGGTCATGCCCTGGTAATCAAAGTTGAAAGATTTCTTTCTCTTCTCCTCAGCCCTCACCTGATCTTCACCGGTTAAACTGAGAAATCTGCCGACACTTCCTCTATAAGGATCTTCATCCGGGAATATCACCAGCCGTTTCCCAAAAGCGTTGGCTCCCTCAAACTGGTTACTGCACCAAATGGGGAGATTGGTTACTAAAACGTTTTGCTTTCCAACCAACTCAGTGAGCAATCTGGTGAATGTTCCTTTACCTGTTCCTCCTAATCCAATCAGGTGAAGAAATTTCTGTAAGTCGTATCGTCCTTTGATGACGGCGTTGCAGTAGCAAATTAGTAATTCCTTGATATCAGCATTGCCAGCTGATAGGTGTTCTAGGAATCTGTTGATATTTTCCCAGCTTCCAGCTTCGCCAGAGTAATCTCTGGGAAGACACCACGTCAGCCGATATTCCGGTGAGTGTGGCAATAGCTTGCCGGTGCTAATTTCTGCTACCCCATTCCGAAATGGCAGGAATTCGCGGGATGAAACTTGGTTCCATTCGCGTTCGATCAGTTCGTGGCGTAGTATTTTGACGATGCCCGTGACATAATCGGGGCCAAAATTGCAAGCACCTTCATCGTTAATAATTTTGTAGATTAAGGATTCTACGTATTCTGGTGATTCATTAGACCAAACCCCGTCAAAATCCGCCGCGTATCTGCGCCATTGCTTTGTTTCATTGTCAAATGCCAACCTTTCACGATAACCATCGGCTATTTTTCGCGCCATCTGGTCAGGCGGTGGGTTTTTCTGTTTCTCTGACTTCGAGTCGGAGACGTTGCCACTTGATTGAAATTGCTTTTCTAATCGGGCAACCGCTTTATTGTACGCTGAGTCAAAAGCACCAAATCCTTTATTCACGATGAGATCATCAACTCCTTTGCCATCTGCCGATGCCCATACAATATCTTCTTTGTAGGTCTTAAATCCATCCCTATCTAGAACATCTCCCAAAGCTCGTTTAGCAGCATTTACCCGATGTCTGGTTTTTTCTTTGCTGTCACGATCCAGAGCGAATAACCAAATGGCATCTTCCTGGTTAAATCGGTGCAAATCTGGAGTTAGCTTTTCTCTGCCGCCACAGCTACAGCCATAAAGAGGCAGTAGGACGTAACCCTGACTGAGCATGGATAAGCCTTTTTTGCCCCCTTCGCCGATGATGCGGGGAATGGAAGAAGTCTCAAACCATTCCCAAAAACTACCATCAATTGGCACTTCTACCCCATACCGAGAAGCAATGCGCTTTCTTGTAGATGGGGGAATGGGGGGGAGATAAACGCGATCACCATTGCCTGTTGGAGCCAAATATTTGTACGGTCGCTGCTTGTCTTCGTCCCAGATAGATAAGATAGCTTGCCAAACTGTGCCGTCTTCGTTCATGAAGAAGGCGGCGTACATTGGCTCTTTGACTTGTTGGGTAAATCGGGTAAACGTCCAATTTAATGCCTCATGGATCGGGGTGGTAATTTCTCCGCCATAGTCAAATTCTTGGTCTTCATGAAATTCGATGCAGTGTTTAAATAGCTTTGGATCGATGCCACTGCCATCAATAAAGGCAGTTTCAATAAACTCTTTAAATTCGTCAAAGGATTGGAATCTATTCTTTTTATTAACCTGCTGATATTCAGCACTTAACACCGAAGAACCTTGCTGCAAGAGGGTTTCGCTAATCATTTATCCCTCCAAATGTGGTATTGTTAAAAAAATTATTCTCTTTTTTGTATTTAATTGTTTTTTGTTGAGCGGTGTGGTGACATCCGCTCTTTTTTTTTGTATTTTTATACATGGCTCCCTTATGTGTGACGGGTGGTGACGGATTGGTGACGGGTGGTGACGGATTGGTGACGGGTCGGTGACGGGTCAGGTGACGGGTCAGGTGACGGGTCAGGATTTTTACTGTGTAAAGCGTTGACGGTTTAATCATTTTTTTCCGATTTTATAAGCGATTGCGATCGCACTTTTGATTTCAACTTTAGGTCATGTATTGCTAACTACGGGGGAAAACTACGCACTGACTGTTTAAAAACCTCTTCAGAGGAAAGCGATCGCCGTTTTTCTAATTCATCTAGCAGATTGATGATCTGCTCGGCGGCGAAGGACCGATCGTAATGGGGTAGTCCAGGTGCTGCCATTGCCGTGAGTAGAAATTGGATTCGTTCGGGGTGATCAACAGTCACTGTTGGGGCTAAGTCCAGCATCAGTCTTCCATAGGCTCTTACTTGTTTGTGGGTCAGTTTACTTCCTTCCTTGTTATCCCTGATTTGTTCAAGGAAATAAATCATTGCCTTGGTCGATTCGCTAAAGCCAAACATTAGATTTTAGGGAGTTAGGGAGTTAGGGAGTAGGGGTATCGGTCAGTTGCAGGAAAAGCAGAAAGTTGTCTAGTTCCTCTTCCGTCAACTGGAGCCGCGATCGCTTCCCAAAACATTTCACTAAATGGTCTCGACCTTGGACTTCTGTCCAGCCAAGCCGCTGCATCTCGGCATCTGTCTTGGCTATTAGGGTGTCGAAGTTTGGGTATGGTGGTTTGAACATTGGGCATTGGGCATTGGGTGTTCGGCGTGGGAATCCTGGATGCATCATTTTTAAGAAGTGCGATCGCAGTTAGCAGTTAGGAGTAACAGGGGTGAAATCAACGTAATAATCATCGCCCGGCGTAAACTGAGCATCTGTTACGGGGACTAGGAGTTTGATGAGAGCGCGTGGCGCTGCTGTCCACGGGGCTTCCTCTTCGGTCGCGTCAATGATCGAAGGCATGAAGGTAACTGTTGCTGTTTGGCTTCTGGGGTGAAAATTATTGTCTTTACAGGTGAATTTCAGTTTGAGCATTGGTTTTGGTAATTGAATTGGCGATCGCAGTAGGGAGTTAGGAGTTAGGAGTAACAGGGGTGAAGTCTACGTAATAGTCAGTCCCCACACGAAATTGCTCTGATGCCTGTGGGTTGGTGATTTGGAGTGATATCTGACCGGCTGGCGTCGCCTTCCAGAAAGTCAGGTTTTCTTCACTAGGCGGGTTGGTGGTCACAGGATGAAGGATAACCATCGCTATCTGGGTTTCTCGGTCAGGTAAGTTTTGTTCACAGGTGAATTTAGCTCTGATGGTCATTGGTTTTATTCCTTAGTAATTGGTAGTTAACGCCGATCGCGTTCCAAGTCGCTAATTATTTTTTCTAAATACCAACCGTATTGTTTGCCAGGGCAAGCTTGCTTTTGTTGCAGTAACAAACGTTCGGCGGCGGCATCATCTCCTTGCAGCATTCCCAGAAGTCGTGAATACATTTGGTAATCTCTGAGTTCGTCAATGCCCTGCTCCAAGTTGTAAATAACTTTTGCCAAATACCAGTTATCGTGTCTGCCGGGAAATACTCGTCGCTGTTGCAGCAGTAATTGCTTGGCGGTAGAAACATCGCCGTGCAATATCTCTAGGAGTTGGGCTTGTAGTTGGCGATTCCTGGGGTTGGTGAGATAGGTCTCGGAGTATTTGGGTTGTTGCTGGGGAGAGGATTCAGCTTTGTAGCTTTGCGCTTGTTTCATTTTTTTAAAGAACTCAACGATGAGCCAACCTAATGCCCAAGCTATGAGATAGCGGATTATGTCGAATACAATTTCCATGAGGATTGAAAGGTAGATGTTCAATCCCACCATGCGGGGATTCTCGAAGCGAAAGCATCGGAGAATTCCCGCATTTGTTTTTGGATTTTCGAGTATTGGTATTCATTACTTAGGTATCAACTTTTACTAAAGACGATCGCACCTCGACATCTAACAGTCACAAATGCGTCGCCTGCTGATGAGTAGGCGACATATCCATGAAAAACCGTCCTACCTATACTGGTAGGACGGTTTTTACGACACCTCCTGAAGTTGATGATTTAGTTGAACTTGAATCGTTTCAAATTGCTGAATACGAGATTCTATTTGATCAATTTCAAGCTCAAGACTTTTAATGGTTGCTTTCTTTATTGCTACCTGATCGCGGTATTCATCGATTAGGTCTTTAACAACTCCCCCATCCGTTTCGCTTCCGAGTCTGAGGTAACTTGCCCTCTGGCAATGCGTTCTATTAACTCGCTGCGGCTGACTCCCAGCAGATTGGCTTTGATATCCAGCAACTCTACGCCTTCCGGCGTAAGCGTCACCGTCACATCCTTCTTTTTCATGCCATGCACGGCAGTCTTGGCTTTTCGTCCCATTGATTTGATTACCCATGTGAACCACCTCTATTTTACCCGTGTTAACCTTGCCTCTTTTCCCCATGCAATGCTAGCATAGTTATATCACATGGGTAAACACTTCGATATTGGCATAAATTAGATAGAGATAGCAGCCTACCGCCACTGAGGCAATACAAAGACCTGCTAGTGCTGAGTTACCCAAAGACAACTTACCCAGGGGAAAACCAACATGAAAGTCACAGTCAAAGAACTAATTGAGAAGCTGCATGACTACCCGGCAGATGCGGAGATTGCGATCGAAGAGCTAGATGACGATCAGGAATATTTCATCGCCAGCTTTGCCCCAGGCGACAACAAAGTGACGATTGTAATCACCGATGAGGAGGAAGAAGAGGATGAGGCGTTTGACCCGGAACGCGATTCGTAACTAAACTTTCGACGCCAGGGCTAAATAATTCCTGGCAAATTAAAACTCCAGAGCGCATATCTGCCCCGGAGTCCTTTCACAAACTTATTACAGAGATTAGAAAAGGACAGCTTAACAGATGTCTAGTCAAAAGAGCAAAAAGGCGATCGCAATGGAAGAACTAACCCCGAAACAATTGCTTTTAGCTAGAGATTGGATCAAAGACTGCTGCCCTGGCTGGTGCGACTTAGATAAGGAAGAGGTTAATGAGTTAACAGATACCGAGGTGACAAGAGGAATTAGAAGACATTTTTCTGGGGGAATTAGTGAATTCAAAAGCAATACGCCAGAAGAATAGCAAAAGGCGATCGTCCTACCTTACTAGAGCGATCGCCGAGTAAATAAAAATCAAAAAGTTAAGGAGATTATACCAGTGACCAAGCCGCTAGGCTACTACACCAGCTACACCCCAGGCGATGACTCATTCCTAGAAAAGGTGCAAGAGGAGTATGGTAGCACCTTCGAGAAAATGACCAAGCGAGAGAAGCTTTCTATCTTAATGATCTTGGCATCAAATATTGGCGCTCAACTAGACGGCGGTGTGCGCGGTGAGATTTACGCTGTTGCTAGAGAAATGGCAGATCAACTTTCACTCGCCGACCAAACCGGAATCATGGAAGCAATTATCTCTCAAGTCAGATGGGGGCAGAATGCAGATGCAGAACCTGTACACCACTCCTGACGCGGCCAAAGCAACCGGCATCCCCGAAAGCACGATCCGCAGTTGGTTACGCCGACATCCTGAAGTGTTTCAGTTTGATGTTCACGTTGTCAAGGATGAACACGGGCAGAACCTCTGGACTGAAGCGGGAATTGCACTGCTGCACACCCGACGTGCAACGAAAACTGCAACTGACGACGATGCAAATTTTGATGCAGAATCCGATGCACCCGACTTACTCGAATCGCTCCTAGAGTCGGATGCACAGCGACTAGCAATCGAATATTGGCGACTGCTACCGGGGCGAACACTGCAACGCATTAAACAGATGCGGGACAATCCCACACCTGAAGAACGCCAAATAGTGCAATTGTCAGTCCGCGCTGCCATCAACGCCGGCACAGAGCATCTACTCTTACCCAGCTATCAGAGGTTGCTACCGGAGGGAGATGAAACAGAGTAAACAGGAATCCAGTAGTAAGGTTGTCCCATTCACCGGTGAATTTTACCCAACTGCACCAGAAGCCACACCAGTTGGAAATAACGTTGCGGCTTATTTGGTAATCATCGCAGCTGCGCTCGTTGCTGGGTTGAGCATGGGTGCGATCGCCACTTACCAAAGCGTGGATCAAGTGCAATTGCGCCAGATGAAAGCGCAAAGTCAACAGTTAGAAAAAGTCAAAAATCAAGTTTGTAGATAGGAGTAAATAATGGGAATCCTGGCACGTATCACCAGCGCTGGTAAATCGAATAACGCAAAAACTAATTCCTCGCTTTCTACCGGCGGACATGGAATTGATAAAGAGCAGGTGCTGTCTCCCACAGACCCGACTGTAATTAACCCGATGAACGCCGGATCTTGGGCTTCAGTCCGAACTGCCCCGGTGAATGGGGAACCGCGCTACTTCAAAAAGCCGGAAGCGGACGCACTCAAACGTCTAGCCACCCAAAAAAGAGAAGAAGCCCGTCACGCGCAGAGGGCTTACAAATCTCTCAAGAGGATGGAGCAGTCGGACGCTCAGGTACACACTGCTCATCGTAACTATATTAAAGGAGTAGCTGACGGCGAACTGACTAAAAAGCGGTCTGATGCCAGCACCGCCAGACACCTACACGCGCTGCGCCCTGAATATGCCAAGCTCGGTTTTGGCTTAGACCGCGCTGACAACAAAGCCCAACAGCGAATTGAAGAACTAAAAGCCAAAATCAAGGATAAATACTAATGGCAAAGGCGGTACACCTGGGGGCTTGGTTCCTTTTGGGGTGTATCGCCTCTAGTTCTGTGGCTTGGCTAGGGGCGTTACATCCGGCTTTATTTCGGGTGATGTGGGTGATTTACATTATGTGTGCGGTCGGGCTTGGTGTGGCGTTAGTTACTGATGATGCGGTGAGAACTTTTCTGAAATTATCTGAGCCAGATTATTATGCCTTGCTAATTGCGATCGCAGTTTCGATTGTTTTGGGGGGAATGCTTTCGTGGCTGATAGGTGGTTAAAAACTAATTGTCTCGCGGCCAGTGCGATCGCTTTTTGGCTAGCTGCACTTTCTCCTCTGCCCCAAATTGGCAAGGGAATCAGCTACAGCTTGGCGCTTGTCTCATCAGTGCAATTAGTTGGCGAATCACGGCGACTCATTGCTCAAGAGTCCAGACGTGCAGCACTTTTTGCAATGAATCAAGAATTAGAACAGCTAGAAATTGGGCTGCACACCCAACAGCAAGAGGAAGCACTGTATGAAGTTTACGGTGCATCACCAGCGACTTACCCACCGGAAGTCAAGGATGAGTTAACCAAATCGCTAGAACACTTATATAAAGAGCCAAGTGCAGATTACACCGGAGAAACTTCCGCTTCCACTTCCGACGATAAAGCCTTTTATTTGGCAGTGCGGGGACTGGTGGAAGCCAAGGGCGAGACTTACGTGATTGAGCAAATTTTAAAGATGGGTGGGCGTCGCTGGGAAGAAGGCAAGCGACGATTGCAACAAATTTTAGATGAAGGACAACAAAATGAGTGGTAAATATAAAATCACTTTGCCTAATGCCAGCAAGATTATGAACGTACAAGAAAGTTTTGAAATGAGTCAGGGTGAATTAGAAGTGCATTTTCCCAAGGAAGTAAAAATTCTTGAAAACTCCCCGTGCAGCGCTGTTAGCATAGCCTACCCGAATGGTGAAGGCTCGATAATTATTGAGACGCCTGCCCAATAGTTAATTCAAAAGCGATCGCGTTAGTCGTAAACGCGATCGCAATTGATTAATCGACCCAAACACTTCAAGTGAACAAGTAAGAAATATCACACAACTATGGCAGCTATTGACCGAGGGAAGGAAATTATCAAGGAGGCGATTCGAGCGTCTCAAGCGGGTTTAGTGGCTCGAATCCCAGTTGCAGATGAAGCCAATTTAGTTGTATTTGAACGAGCCTTGAGAGCGGCAGATATTCAGCGAATGCTTATCCAAAAAGGGGTTAGGGTTGAATTTTATTTTCCTGAAGCACCAGTAGAGCAAGCTAAAAAACTGATGCTGAAATTTATTAATGAAGCTCCAGCAGGTATCCGTGAAATTGTTTTACCGTACCGATCGCGTGACTGTGCTGATGCACAAGCCGCCCTTGAATTGCCTGAAGTACAAGCAGCCTTAATTCGTCGAGGTATCACCGCTCAAATACAGCGAATTGATGATAAGCCATCAATTATTGTCGCCAGTATCGACCAAGTGATAAACGGTGAATTGGACAGATATTTGAGGGAACGGGAATGAGTCATGAACTTGTCGAATTAGATTTTTGTTGTCCAGAGTGCAATTGCAGTCAGTGGGAACATGATAAAGATAATGGGCTTTATTTCTGTGGGCGTTGCGGTTACGTTATGGGGTTTGATGAAGATGATCCAGATTATGACGAAGAACCTCTAGACCTGGGGACGTGCTGTGGCTGCGGTTGCACTGGGGAAACAGTCCAAAATCTCATCATGTTGCAAAAGAAAGCTCCCGTACCTGGAACTGGCTGGGGTTGCGTGGTCTGCGGCGTACCGAGCGATGGAGCTGTTGCTGTTGTCTGCAATGATTGCTTGAGGCGGGATGTGATTAAAGAAGTTATTTATGGCTATCCAACCGAGAAGAAACGGTATTCACTAGCCGCACTAACGGAATTTTTTGACCACAGAGACATACCCCACGGCTAATGAATGATGCACTTGCCAAAATTAACGATCGCCTCAAACTTGCTCAAATTGGGGTATCTGTGGAGCAAATCAGCAACCGTTTTTACTTGAGAGCGACACTGCCACCAAAACCCAAATCCACCAAAACCCAACCCTACCAGCAACGGATCGCCCTCGGAATCTATGCCAGCACAGAAGGATTCAAACGAGCCGAAGCTGAAGCAAGGCTTTTGGGCGGGTTAATTGCCTGCAAAAATTTTCAGTGGGAAGCTTACCTAAAAGTCCCCGCCGGGGAATCGCTGGCAGTTGAAACCATTGAAAATGTGATCCAACGATTTGAGAAATATTATTTTCAAACCAGAGATCGCAACCAGCAAAGCCAGACAACTTGGCGGATAGATTACTGGGGAGTGTTTCAGAAGCTGCCCCAATGGGAAATTCTCAGTTCTGAAAATATTTTAAAAATTGTGACAGGAACTTTACCAGATACCAAAACCCGGAAGCGTACCTGTATGGCGCTGGCAGCCTTGGCTAAATTTGCAAGCGTCGAAGTTAACCTCAAACCCTACAAAGGAAAATACAACCCGCGCTCAGTTACTCCCAGGGACTTGCCAACGGATCTGACCATCGCCAAACATTTTTATCAGATTGAATCAGAGGCTTGGCGCTGGGTGTATGGGATGCTGGCAACTTACGGACTGCGGAATCATGAAATATTTCGGCTTGACCTGGGAGCGATCGCAGATGGTGACTATGTTGTCAGCGTGGGCGAAAATTCTAAAACTGGTTCGCGTCGCATCTGGCCTTGTTATCCAGAATGGTTTGAGGAATTTCAACTACAAAATGTAGTTTTACCAAAAGTTGACCTAAACCAAGCAAATCACGCCCTGGGTCATGTTGTTACGGTTTGGTTTAACCGCCATTCTATTCCCTTTGCCCCTTATAATTTGCGCCACTGCTGGGCGATTCGAGCCTTGGAATTTGGGCTAGACATCTCGCTGGCAGCCCAACAGATGGGGCATTCTGCCAAGGTTCATAGCGAACTGTATCACCACTGGATTAGCCACAAACACCACCAAAGGGCTTTTGAATTAATGTCTCATAAGTCCGAACGCCCCCAGGTTCCCCGGATTTTGGGTCATGAAAAGCGGTAAAATTTTTTGACTAAACTTTGACTAAGCAGAATTTATGAGTGGTAGTCAAAAATCCTTAGTGTTGCGTTGTTTTAAGATGCCAGGAACCGGACTTGAACCGGTGACACGAGGATTTTCAGTCCCAAGGAATTTTGCTTAAAACTCGCCCCCTCTCGATGTTTCTTATGATAAATATCAAAAAATTGCCTAAACCTTGCCTAAAAAAGCGCAAAATTCTATGAGTGAAGCTACACCAGACCGCATCGACCGCATCGAAGCTGCCTTAGATAGGCAAGTCGCCGTCAACGCCGATTTGCGGACATCAGTTGAACAACTGCGGGCTACGACTGAAGAACTGCGGGCTACGACTGAAGAACTGCGGGCTACCACTGAAGCTCTACTCCAAATCGCCACAATTCACCAACAAAATTTCGAGCAACTCTCATTTGAACTCAATACCGACCGGCTTGAATGGCGAACCCAAATCGAGCGCATCTGGGGATACCTTTCGGAGCGCGGCAACGGTTAAGATGGGGTATAACTTGCATTTGCTCTCTTCTTCGTAGCGGTGAGTAGTAAGTTACTAGAGTGAATCCCCAAATGAAAGCAAAAGTTAAAGTTGGAAAAATTCACGCAGAGGGGACGTGCTTCAAGTGTGGTAAGTACTCCGACCTCAACCTTTTGGGTAAAGAGTTACTTTGTCCAGTCTGCTACAAAAAGTTTCAGTTACCCTGAATCCCCAATAGATCACTCTGTCTTGTTACCGCCATTATTACGAATCATGTAGGCTTTGATTTCTCGCACTTGATTATCGACTTCCCTGATCTGATGCTCTAATTCATTGAAGCCGGTAGCTAGACCGCTTGAGATGTCATGCTGATTGTTAACTAGGTGATTGAAGTCCCGTTTTTCATTTAAAGTTTTTTCAGCATCTTGTATCTTCTTTTTGGTGTGTTGATCGCTTTTATTTATCCACCAAAAGATCCATCCAGATACAGCACCAAAAAGAGCTAGCAAAAAACTAGCAGCACTAGGATTAAAGTTCATGCTCTTAGTTATCCATGTGTTCCCATATTTAAATTGCAGATTAACTTAAGTGACTCTACAAATACCTCCGAGAGGTATTTGTAGAGTAGATTAGGAGATAGGGGTAGACACTGGAGCAACTGAAGAGTCTGGCGTGACTGAAGATATAATCACAGGAGTCCCTACAGGGGGAGGAGTACCTACTTGTGGCTGATTATCTGTATTTGCGAGAGCTTCAATTTCCTGAAGAAACAGATAGAACCCTTTAAATAAATGTCCAATCGCAGTCAGTGAAATACGCATTTTTGTGTGGGAAGAAAGTGTACAGCGACATTAAAAATAAAATGTCACCATAAACTTTCTATAGATTCACAATATCCGCTCCTGTGTATTTCCAAATAGTGATTGTGGCGGTCTTAAACCAACGTGGAGGAATAAAAGAAAGAGTATAGCTTGTGGCGATATTTGAAAAAACAATCAATTTAACTTGATTAAGTATTAGTCTTCGAGAAGAAAAATAAGCATTTACACTTGTGGGCAAACCAAGCTGAATTGATTGTTTTAGGTATCCACCAAACCTCCAATTGCTACCAGGTAGGACAGTGGTGGATACACTCACTGCGAGTACGCGAGAAGATAGTGGAAATGGGATCATCGTTTCTGGAATTGGTAGAGTTAATTCACCAGTAGCAACTGCGGCGGTGAGCGTGGTAGAAAATAATTCCTCCCAATTACTAGTGTTGGTTAAATCTAATGTCATAGAAGATGCAAAGCATTAAAGGCAGGAGATACATGAATGATTGGATCAATTCCTGCTTGTGCAAGAGCATCAAAGTAATATTCTGTATTTACTTCTCCTTCGAGCCAAGCTACCATCGCGGTGTTTGCATCAATCATCTCTTGAAATGTGATCTCTTTCCCAGAATGATCGAACCCCGCCGCGATCGCAAAAATATCCCTAGTGTCTTTAGAAACATCAATTAGCATTAATTACTACCTTCTGGAATGATAATTATTTTATTACTGGAAAAAGTTCCCGCTGGAGGTTCGATGCCGATAAAAGCAGTGTATGCGGCATTAGCCATTATTGATGCAGTCGCCGCCGCAAAAGTTTCTAAGAGCGAGTCTTGTCCAAAAACAGTTGACACCGTATCAGTATTAACCTTGTTATAGGTGTTGGAAAAAACACGTCCCGTTGCACCGACTGTTTCACCTAAAACTGAAACGCAAGAAAGCTTTGCGAACTTAAATTTCTTGGCGTTGTCCAAAAAAATCAATCCTGCGGGAATAGTAGGCTCAACAATAGGAATTCTCGCTAAACCAACTATTCCTGTTAGAGCGGTGATTTGTTCAGATACCTTTGCGGCAACGCCTGCTGGTTGCGTTGCGTTTGGAACCAACTTTTTGACTATAAGAAGCCCAGTAGCTGCTTTAAAAACTCGAATATATCCTATGTCCCTCTGGTATCTTACTCTAGCCTTTGTAGCAACCGTTTTATATAAAGCTTGTTTCGCAGAGCGCGATAGCGCTCTATATGTATTCAATTTTGTTAGTTCTGCTTCAAATTCTGCTGCTCGGAAAAGATTGTTATATCGGGTCATTAATTTTTGCCTGTTTCTTCTTTAAGCCTAACCTGCTATTTAAATCTATTTTCCTACGGAACTCTTATAGACTTCCTAGTTTATTTCCATCTACCTAAAAGTTTCTTTATAGACACCCCACTGTGTTACGGGTGTAAAGTATTTGTTCCAATTTATACCAAAATTAATGCACTAAAGGTTTGTGAGTGCCCGTTGTGTCCACTAAATAAATAGGCTTTTTCACTAAAGCTATTTCCGCATAACTGTATCTGAATCTCACATTAGCAATAGGTCTAAAATTTGGTGGGTAAACTTCTTTTCCATAAACCATTTGTTGTACCGGCTCAACATTCATGTTTGGTTTTAATGGTTCATTGCTAGTGAGCTTTGTTTGGTCATAGACAATTTCTTGGCACTCAAGTAATTTTTCGATGATTGGCAAGGCATCTACTTCAGTGTTTGCGTAGATTTTTAGTCTATATCCGTTTGGTGTATCAAAATAAGTGTAAATGTTTTTCCCTTTTGTAAACTGAATACCTACACCAGCGATTACAAAAAACTCTTTTATTAAAGTAGCAAGGGCGGTTAACTTTAATTTAGTTATCGTCGTAGATGTTTCTTTCATTAGTCTGAAAGAATACTCGGCATCTAATCTAGTAGGTACAATTTTTGTGATAGGGTCGATGGCCGGGATACTTTGGACATCTTGAGAAAAATAAAAACAAATTTTTGGATGCCCAGCTACAGGCGGTGCAATATCATTTTTCGACCCATTATAGACAATTAAATTACTCTGACCCCAACCAAGAATATCAAATAGCAACCTGTGACGCATCGCAATCATCAATTCATTGTCATCAGGATTAATTGTGCAAGCGACACGTAAGCTGCTTCTAGCAGTTGCGATATTGGGTTTCCAATCACTCGCTAAATCGGAGAAAAACAGATTAACCGCCGCATTGTGTTGAGGAATATATACCTGCTTCAAATGCGCGAACGGGTCAAAATCTTCGGGTAATTCTTTATCAGATGGAATTGCAGGTTGAACTACGGGTGTAAATGGCGTAAGCGTTGCACCCGTCGCGATGACCGACGTAGGAGGATATACTTGTCCCGATTGAGGATTTGAATAAGCGGGAACCTGTACCGGATCGGGAGTCTCATTATCTGCCATATTTAATCATTAGCATTAAATAAATCGTCGATTGTCGCGGCTATTATGTTTGTGCTATCTGCCTTTGATTGTGCGTCAGCAGTCGCGGTCACTGTAGGATCTGGTGTTGTTACTCCAGGCATATAATGAATAATGTTGCCATGAGCATCTTTTATGGGATTCCCATAAGCATCAACAGGATCTTTTTGGTTAACATCTTTTGCGAATTGGTCAATACTGCTATTGATAGCGCCAGCCGCAACAGATAAACCAATAGGAATTGCTACCATCATTTGAATTGTTTGCGCGTCAGCAGTCGCGGTATTTATGAAATCAAAAAATTTCCCATGTATCTTTGGCTGAGGATTCATGGTGTTATAAGCGTGTTGCCCAACTACACCCCAGATTTTCAAAGCATTACCAATTTTTCCAACATTACCACCAATCATTTCTAATCCTGAGCTTAACAAACCTACCGCGTTACCCACTTGATTGAAAACATTTGCTCCTGATTGGTAAATACGATTAGCGTTCGCCCAATCATTTGTAATTGTCGTATAGTTAGCGGTTCCAATTGCGTTTTTAATTAGGTCTGACACAAGCCCACCAATTATGGTATTAATATTAATTGGTTTTCCATCAAAACCCTTTGGCAGAATTAACCCCACACACTGATTAATAATCGTACCTAGTGTCTGAGCGAGGTTATTACTTAGCATAAAACCGTTGTGAACCGTCGCGGCGAAGGTGAGGAGACTTAACGCTTTTTCAACATAAGTATTAGTGGCGATCGCTGTCACGAGCGCGGTTAGCGCGGCGTTTGCACCCGTAATGTAAGCTTGCAGTTTGCCAAATAAACCCGTGGTTGTGGCGTTTACATTGGCTCTTGTGGTGGCGTGTTGTTGAATTATTAAAGCTTTCAAGCTTGCTAAATCTGCTGGATTCACGTCTTTTCCATTAATACCGTTAATACCATTCTTGCCGGGTCTACCAGGAGTGCCGATACCGTTAATACCATTAATCCCATCTTTGCCGGGTGTTCCGGGAATCTGCACAACCGTAGTGATTCCATTCTTTCCATCAATGCCATTAATGCCATTAATGCCATTAATGCCATTTTTCCCATCGATGCCATTTCTAACAGGAATAATTACAGCATTTTTACCATTAATGCCATTTTTCCCATCGATGCCATTTCTAACAGGAATAATTACAGCATTTTTACCATTAATGCCATTAGTACCATTAATGCCATTAGTACCATTGATACCATTAATGCCCGAAATTCCCCTTATTCCTCTATCTCCTTTTAAAACTTTTATCCCTCGGAACAAAGCAGCAATGACAACAGTAGCAGCCAACGCTTCACCCGCTTGACGTAACGCTTGTGCTGCATCATTTTTCGCTTCTGTGGCCACATCTATTGCTTTATTTGCTAAAGCGCTCGCGGCGTTGCCAATACTAAGCGCACTGCTAGCGATACCTCTTACATCCGCGATACTTGCGGTATTTGCGGCGATGCGATTCTGTAAGCCCAGTAACTTTCCAAGGATGCCCGACACACTCGCGCCAAGGGCTTCTACCTCTCGCTCTACAGCATCAATGCGATCGCCTAAAACTTCAAGAGTTTTGATTTGGGCGATGATTTCTTGAATTGTGGCGATAATCACAAAAATTTCCGCAATTTTGCTGGCGACTCA
>Ga0224559_1000735_pt1 | contig 20080 bp, 22 predicted proteins | sample 714S33034metaG_FD_180676 | JGI IMG/M metagenome (GOLD analysis project Ga0224559, IMG submission 180676) | Peat soil microbial communities from Stordalen Mire, Sweden - 717 S3 30-34 | ecosystem: Environmental > Terrestrial > Soil > Wetlands > Peat | place: Sweden: Norrbotten County, Stordalen... | reverse complement strand
TTTTCTCATCTTCGGGAATGGACCCAAACCTCAAGAAAATCCTCGACCAATACAGACGCATGGATATTCACTTGGATTCAGAACAAATGGCGGCGTGATCCGTGATACGAACTCGGCACTGTCCAGTTACGGTCTGTCCGGAAAGAATTCTATAAGCCACTGAATATCAATAATATATAGAAAAATGGTTCTAAGAATCCCACATATCTGTCAAATCATAAATCTACCCCAAATCTCACAATGTGAAATGGGGCGAATGGCGCGCCTAGAGTTTTTCTAAATTTTAATTTTCCCACAAAGGTGGGCACCAAAAAGTTAAAGCTCCCCCTAAAACCCTTCCAGCACATCGGCCGCCAACTGCCGTGCGAACTCCCGCGAGAGCCGCTCGACCGCCGCCGGACTCTCCTCAAAGAAGCTGGGCAGGTTGGTCGTCGATTGATACTGCTGGCGGAAAACGTAGTTCTTGTTTTCGTAAAGCACCGCGCCGTCTCTGGCGGTCAGCGTCACCGAGGCCACCACGGTAATCACAAAGCTGGAAGACTGCTGCGTCGAGGTGTTATAGGTCAGCGGCGCGGTCGTCTCCTGCAAGATTGTGCCATGCAGCACGGCGTCCGCGTCGGCGTTTGCGTCCGGCGTCACGCGCAGCCGCGTCCGCGTGGCAAATTCGCGCAGCACAGCCTGTGTCATCACCGTCTCGGTGTGGTAAGTCTCCGTCTTCGTGGCAAACTCCGGCACGGCCAGCGTCTTCACTCCGGGCGGCAGGTGCGTGGCCGCGCCCAGTGTGTGGTAGCCGCAGCCGGAGAGGGTCAAAGCAAAAGCAATCGAAGCCAGAACGAACGCGCGCATACCTCATCTTACCGCGCCGTCACACCCAAGCTGTTGCCAGCATCCCCAGCCTCACCGGCGACAGCTTCAACCCGTCGGCGCGCTCCCGGAAGTAGCGCTCGTTGAGCTGCTCGTAATCCAACTGCTCAAAGCGAGTGAAGCCCGCCCCGCGCAACTCCGCCTCCATCGTCTCCGGCGTAAAGAAGAGCCGGAAAGGCTCGCCCGCCGCCGCCACGCGCTCCGAAACACGCTCGAAGGCCACACGCCCTACAGCGTTCAGCCTCTCCGGCGCAACCGTATAATCAAATCCCACGCCGCTGCCCGCCGGCATCTGGGCAATCGTCCGCAGCGTAGAGCGAAAGGCCTCCAGCGTCAGGTAAGGCGCCACGCCCATCCAGCCAAAAAACGCCGGCCTCCGCGCGTCCAACCCCGCCCGCGCCAGGTCTTCGGCCAGCGTGTGATGTTCCAAATCCAGCGCAGCATAACTCAGGCTCGGCGGTACGGCAATCCCTGCCCGCGCCAGCATCCGCCGCTTGGCCTTCTGCGAAGCCGCCAGGTCCGCCTCCAAAACCCGCAGCGCCGGGTAGGGATTGCGATAGGCAAAGGTGTCCAGCCCCGCGCCCAGAACCACGTACTGCGCCCCGCCCCGCGCCGTGAATTCCGCCAGTTGCTCCTCCACATAGCGGCTGCGCACCGCCATGTAGGCCCGCGCGTCGCGCCCCACCGGATGCATCGCGCGCTCCATCTTGTCGGCAAAATCCCCGCCCACGAGGCGCAAGGCAATTGGATCGTCCAGCACCGGCGGCTGGTCGGCCAACTGATGCGCCGCCCGCCGGATCGCCACCCCCAGCGCCGTCCTGCTCGCCTTGCCCGTCTCCATGTTTTCTATTCTATTTGCGCCATTTCGGATGAATAACACGCAGAATTTGTCGCGCAAAACACGGTGAACTCTGTATACTGAGGCCGGAGAAAACAGATGAAATCTCTTCGGTCTCGATTGGTTCAAGCGATCTTTTATCTTTTCTTCCTTTTATCATTTCTTTCTTCCGCTACTTGCCAAAACCCTGATGCTTGGAAATTTCCTGAAATGCTACGCCCTTCGTTAAATGCCCGGCTTCTTTCCTTTACTCGGGCTCAAGCAAGTGGAGACTGGGATAATGTTTCTCTTCTGTTGGGGAAGTATCGGCGCAGCGGGAGCTATATGACCTATTCGCCTTCTCATAAATCATGTTTGATCTCGCAAATGCGACAGATGCCGATGATTGACTTTGTTTATGAGGTTTATGACAGATCGTTCAGCTCCGAGATTCTGAGCACGCCTCCGGAGAGAAAATGGTGGACCTTGGTTGGCACCGGAACCTTTGTCAAAGATTCCAAGATAGTCACAGAAAAAACATATCTTATTGCTTATAGGGATCAAGGAGACTGGTTTTTCACGCCACCTCCTTATGACAATGCCAGAACTTCTTTCTCCATCACCCCGGAGATGCTTGAGAAAGATTTCAAGGATGAAGTGAAATTGCGCGTACCTGCCGACAGCCCCATCGAGATTGTTGAACTTCATGTCTTTATTGATAAGGACAATTATCTATCGCGTCATATCAGCTTCAAACTTCACAACAGAACCAAAAAACGTATTACGAGCTATATTTTTGAACTAGCCGATTCTGGCAAAGACGGATCAATCTCTGATGCTACCGGCGCAAAACGTGATTGGATTGATCCTCAAGGAGTATCACGTCAATACGCCGAGGAATACAATAAATCTCTTTACCGATGTGAAGGAGAAAAGAAGATACACATCGAAATACAGAGTGCTGGCTTTGAAGACGGAACCGAATGGGAATCCGAGTCCTACAAAAAGTCTCTTGAAACAGAAGAATCCGATCGGCCCTAAAACAAGGTCAAATACTTTTCACTTCGGAAAAGATGTTTCTTTCTGAATCAATCGCTGTACCATTATCCTCATGAACTGGATCGTTTGGGCATTGCTTTCCGCAACCTTTGCCGCCGCCACGGCTCTGCTGGCCAAGGTGGGCGTGGCGCATGTGGATTCGAACCTGGCCATGGCCCTGCGCACCAGCGTCGTCTTGGTCTTCGCCTGGGCCATTGTCTTCGCGCTCGCCCGTCCAGAAGCCGGCGGCCTCGCCGAACTGCGCTCCCTCGACCGCCGCACCTTGCTTTTTCTCACCCTTAGCGGCCTGGCCACCGGCCTCTCCTGGCTCTGCTACTTCCGCGCCCTGCAACTCGGCCCCGCCTCCCGCGTCGCGCCGCTGGACAAGCTCAGCGTCCCGCTGGTCATCGTTTTTGCAGCTTTGCTGCTCGGCGAAAAGCTCACTCCCTCCGCCCTCATCGGCGGCCTGCTCATCACCGCCGGCGCGGTCGTGATTGCGCTGGGATAAATCCGCAAACGGGCATTTGGGCGCTTCACGGCGGAGTAATCGCCCGGTTTTCCACGATTTTAGTAAAAATATTCTTATCATAAAGTGTTCATTCCTCGCATTTTCCTTTCTTCTGTCTTAGAATATGAGAAGCATACCGGCCGAAATGTGATTGGCTGAGGAACGGTTTGCGACCATTGGACTGTCATTCGCAAGGATGCGCGGTCCTCGGCAAGACCGGTTGGCAATCACGCTTCTTTCGCCCCGATGATACGGAAGACGGCGTATGCTCTTTGATTTGCATCACTTTGGTTCAGTTTCGCGCCCTTCGAGCGTGCGTTCTGCCTTGTAAGCGAGGTCCAGGCATGAGCAGTCTAGCGGTCCATGGGCAACCCGTCATCCTTTTCGCCGAGGCGTGTGAGCACCCCGCCAATCGCGAGGAAGGCCACGTCTCCGTCCTCCATGTTCGCCTCGCCCTGGGCGAGCTGCTGCTGGTGGCCGATGGCAGCGCGGGCAGCCAGGAAAGCGCCTTTGCGGCGCGCATGGCGGTGGAGCATTTTTACGCGCACCTGTCTGCCTTGCCGTCCGGCTACCCGGCTGACGTGGCGATCCGCGAGGCCTCTGAACGCGCCAATGCAGGCATTCTGGCGGCCGCCTCCGCACCCGGCTCCTCGCTCCAGGGTTTGCGCGCTTCCTTGGTAGTGGCTCTTTTGCAACAGGATGGCGATATCACCCACGCCTGGATCGGCCACATCGGCAATAGCCGCGCTTACTTGTTGCGCGCCGGACGCCTGCACCGCCTGACCGTCGATCATACCGCTGTTCAGGAGATGCTTGACCGCAAACTGATCTCTCCCCTCGAGGCGCTGCACCATCCGGAGGCCGCCGTGCTCACGCGCAGCTTGGGTCAGCGGCTGGCTGTAGAGATTGAAATCGAACAGGTTCCGCTGGCCGTCGGCGATACGCTGCTGCTCTGCTCGGGCAGCCTGTGGAGGTCCGTCCCGGAACCGGAGATTCAGGCGGCGGCAGACAGCGCGACCACCGAATCCGCCGCCCACAACCTGCTGGCGCTGGCTCTTTCCGCCGACGGGAGGAATAGCGTCGGGATTGAGATAGCGCGGATCATTCCGCCTCCCGACACACGGCACCACCGCGAGCATCCACCGATTCCGCTGGGGGTGGTACTGACAGTCTTCCTGCTGGCCTTGGTGGGAGTGGTAGCGCTGATCTGGTATCTGCTTTAACGATCCTCTTCCCAGGATGGCGCGCTAATCACAGACCTGCATCTCTTGCGGGAACTCCGCCAGCCCTGGATCTTCAGCCGCCTCCGCCTCCGCGCCTGCGGCAAGCTGAGTTGCAAAGAAGGCGTCCACCTGCGCCAGCACCTCGACCCCGGTGCGCGCGTGGTAGATGGCGGCCCTCAGCTTGGCCCCGCCGGTTACGCCGTGGGTGAACCAGGTGGCAAACTGCTTCATCTTGCCGGCCGTCTCACCCAGTCGCGCGGCGCGGGGCAGGTCTTTGGTCGCCTCGGCCTCGTCCAGCAGCATCTGAAAATAGGCGCGAATCATGCGGTATCGGTCGTCGAAGGTGGGCCGGTCATAGCTGCCGGTGGCCGTGTACTGCGCAATCTGGCGGAAGATCCAGGGGTTGGCCGGCGCGGCGCGACCGATCATCACCGCATCGCAGTTGGTGAGCGCCACCATTGCCGCCGCGTCTTCTGGAGTACGAATGTCGCCGTTGCCGATGACCGGGATTTTGACCGCCTCTTTGACCCGCGCAATCCACTCCCAGCGCGCCTGGCCGCTGTAGCCCTGCTCGCGGGTGCGGGCGTGCAGCGCCAGGGCGTTCAGCCCCTCGGCCTCGGCCATCCGCGCCAGCTCCAGGCAGATCATGTCGGCGTCATTCCAGCCTAGGCGGAACTTGACCGTGAAGGGGATCGTGACCGCTTTGCGCACGGCGCGGAAGATTTCGCCAATGCGGGGCAGATCGCGCAGCAGTCCGGAGCCGCCGTTCGAGCCGACGACGCGCTTGGCCGGACAGCCCAGATTCAGGTCCACCAGGTCGAAGCCGGTCTCCTCGACGATGCGCGCCGCCTCGGCCAGCGTCTCCAGATTGGCCCCGAAGAGCTGCGCGCCGATGGGGTGCTCGTCGTCGTAGAAGGTCAGATAGCGCAGCCGCTTGGTCTCGCGCATCCGCGCCAGGCCGTCGGCGGAGGTAAACTCGGTCATTAGCAGCCCGCAGCCGGATTGGGCGTTGGTTACGGAGGCGTCGATAGAAGACGCAGGGGCTAAAGCCCCAGTTTCATTTTGCGGCTTTTGCGGCACGACTGAAGTCGTGCCCTGATACAAAGCAGGCTCACCATCGAGATTTCTCTCAGACTGTGATGCAGCTGTGAACAGGCTTGCGTGGCGGATAAAGCGGCGGAAGACAGTGTCCGTGACCCCGGCCATGGGCGCGAGAACCGTCGCCGGAGCCACCATCACAGGCCCGATGCGCATCTCCGCGGGCACCCGCGCACTGGCGGGCATCTGGTGCTCGGCTGGGTTGTCCCAGTTCTTCTTCACGGTAAAGCCTTTGCCCGCCATGAAAACCTTCCGAGCTGTCAGCAGACAGCCGATAGCGACAGTTCACCGGCGATCGGGTCAACTGTTAGTGATGAATTGTCAGCAATTCAAAGTTCCTCGCGGTACTCCCAATTGGCCGTGTGCGAGGCAATAAATTGATCGGCCATTTCGACAAGCTCTTTCGAGTTGCGGAAGCGCTCGGCCTTAAGCAAAACCTTCACTTCTGCATTTTCCTCAGTCACATCCACATACAAAATCCCAATGCGTCCCACGCCATCAGGAGCGAGAGAGTTATTCCGAGTTGCTGGACCAGGTATCCAAAGATTTCGGTTGGGTTCGGAGCATACTATTGTCAAGTATCGGAAGTGACTAGGAAACGTGGACAACTCTCGCATAGGCTCTTGGACGCTCTGTTCCATGGATATATACCAGCCTGGGATATCGTCAGCTTGGCCTTGTACCCAAGGCACGAGTTTGACTGCATGAACATCCCCCATGCCAGCCCGATCAACGGCAAGAACGTCCAATTTCCGCCCGTCCCAATCAGCATCCAGATACACCTTGGGATAAAGAAGCTTGTGAACCAGATAATCCTGCACTGGGTCCTTCGCCCTGCCAAGATAGTGCTCAATCTGAAGTTCCTGAAGTTCAATCATTTCACCACCCCTCAATCTTCAATGCTTTGCCCGCTTCTTCTGCCCAGTCTGCGAAACGCATGGCTTGTATTACGATATCCTCGACCTCGTTCTCTCTTACCGTTACAGGATCATACTCAATCCTGTTCTTCTTGGAGAGCAGCCTTTCAAACCGAACTGCACCTTGAGTCTTTTCAAACTTACGATCGGCAAGTCGCTGTTTCAAATCACTTGGCGCGTTACGATGATCGTCCGAAGACACATCCACGCATCCCATACCAGTTCTCAAGGCATCGCTATACGAAATAGCGCAGTGAATGCCCAGCAAAGCAAGGGAGAATTTGTACCCGGCCAGATCGTCCTTCAGTAGATCCATTCCTTTCAGAAAGTCTCTAGCGCGATCTAGGAAGTGTTGGACATGCACGGCGGCCATGCAGCCATTCTCGCACAGTTCTGAGGTGAAAAGTCCACCGCTGTGGCAAGCAAGGTGTGCTCAGCGCAGTCTCTACCATTCTTCCGCAACCCTAAATTCGTACTTCAATATCCGGACGGCATTTCGCCAACAGCTTGGTTTCGATGGCTTTAAGTTTTGCCGGGTCCATGCGAAAACGTTCCGGGACGACCCTCATTTCGGCGGTGGGAGACTCTTCGCCTGTTTCCCTGATGGTGATAACGCCAAGGCGACCGATTCCATCTTCTGGAAACAAGCCAAAATGTCCGAGTTCTCCAAAAGCCAGGTCGAAACTTTCTGCCGGAATTGCCAAGTACCGATAGTGAGCATGCATTGACATCACCTGGTGATGAATGCCTTTTAGCTTCTCGACATACTTTGGATACCACGCCGCATATTGTGCATTGAGTTCCTTGGGGTTGGATGGATTCCATTCTTGGCCTTCAGAAGGGTTGAAATCGCGCGCCAGCTTGATTTCAACGGCGTGCAGGTCACCAGCGCCGCCGTGGTCCACTGCCAGTACATCCGCAGAGATCAGGGACTGAGGTGGCTCCAAATAAATATTAGGCACGGATAGTTTACGGCGCAGCAGTTCCGCGACAGCATTCAGTGCGCGTCCCTCTCTCTGGCGTAACGTCAGTTCCAGGGTCTCTTCCTTCAAGATCATCAAGATAACCTTCCTTTCCGGCTATGCAGAACTCGTTCCGCCCAGGTTTCGAATCGGGTGGCAGCGTCGCAAAGTGCTGCAATTCTTACCTCATTCACCGGCTTTTCGCCGTAGGAGATGTCTGTTTTCGCGCTCAGCAGCTTTTGGAGGTGGGGGATACCCTGCGTTTCGATCTTCGCTCCGGTACACACCCGCTTCAGAGCAGTAATGGCTTCCCGATGGTTTTCCCCGCGAGGTCGAGCGCCGCCAAGTCCAATCAATAGCGCATCGCTATAGGAAATGGCGCTATGCACGGCCAGTAACGCCGCTGCGGAAGCGTACTCCGACATTCCATCTTGGCAGAGCTTCATCGCACCTGCTAGCTGTCTGGCCCGGCGATGGTAAACGGTGAAACTTGCCTCGATCATGCAAAACTATCATCGCACGAAAACAGCACGAAAAGCCCCGGATCGAGATATTCACCCCGGCAGCTCATCCACTTCATAGATGAACCGCTGGCCGCGCGCATCGGGATTCCATCCGGCTTCCATCGCGCGGTGGATGTGCGCCGCCACCTTCGCCGGAGAGATATTTTGCTGGACGAAATCGGTCCGGGTTAAGCTGACCTTCTGCGTTTTCACCGCCGGGTACTCCAGCCAAAGCTCTTTGCGCACGCCCTCGGCGACCTTTACATGGATGGCCACGCCCCTCCAGCCCTCGGCGGTGGTCAACTGCTGCTCACGATGCAAATGCCAGATCAGCGAGAAGCCGTCGATGGTGATTGCCGCTTGGATGGAGCGTTTTGTGCGGGGCATGGCGGATCAAATCTCCGAACGAACAAAGTTGTCAAAGAGGAGGTAGTTTTGAACAAAATCAGCAAGTTAGCTTCCGCTTTGCGGAAATAGCGAGTTAGCAAGTTGGCGGCAGCTCATTCCAGTCTTGATATGCAACGGCAAGTCGAGCAGCTTCCATTCAAAGACCAAACTCTCGGCGTGAGACCGTTCCAGCGCACGGCAGCACGAAAAGGCCCCCGCCTTGGCGGAGGCCCTCGTGCTGCAAACCTGTTGCCGGGGCGCGGTTACTTGGCTGCTGCTGCGGCGGCCACGGCGCTGTCGCTCTTGGCGTATTTGCGGCGGAAGCGCTCGACGCGACCGGCCGTATCGACCAAGCGCTGTTTGCCCGTGTAATACGGGTGGCAGACCGAGCAGATTTCCACGTGTATTTCGCCCTTGTGGGTCGAACGGGTCTCAAAGTTGCTTCCGCAGGCGCACAAAACTTTCACTGCGGCGTATTGGGGGTGAATCTTTTCCTTGGGCATCGCTCTGGACAAACCTTTCCTGCAATCTTTCTCTTCTATTGTAGGGGGAATCGGCGGGAATGGCAATTCCGACTGTGGCCGACAAACCGGAAATGACCTTCGGCTTGGATATGGGTGACCGTTACAGCCACTATTGCCTGTTGAACGCGGACGGGGATGTGGTCGAGGAAGGGCGCATACAGAGCAACTAAGCCGCGCTTAGACGGCATTTCGAGGGCGAACTATCCCTCCGCATCGCTCTCGAATGCGGCACCCATGCGCCCTGGGTCAGCCGCTTGCTCACAGCGCTGGGCCACCAGGTTATCGTGGCCAACGCACGCAAAATTCCGGCCATCACCGGCTCTGAATCCAAAAGCGACCGCAACCGGGGTCCCCAGCGACTGGTCTTGGTCGCTGGGGTGGTAACGACGCCGAGAAGCTGGCCCGTTTCGCCGCCTATGATCCCAAGCTGCTTTCGCCGCTGGAGCATCGCAGCCCCGGGCGCCAAGCAGACCTGAACCTGATCCACGCCCGCTCCACGCTGGTGCGCGCCCGGACCCTGATCGTGAACGCACTGCGCGGGCTCGTCAAAAGCGCCGGTGGGCTCGACCGAGTCGCTGCCCGCCCGCGCGCCGGCGGCCATTCCGCAACCGGCAAAGATCGCGGCATAACGCCGCGTCTCCAGCAACCGGAAAGCGTTGCGCATCAACCGTGGTCCAACTTGAACGAAGGCAGTAAAGCGGTTTGAAAGACAAGCGGCAAAGGTTTTGAACAGAGGTCTTCAATCGAAGTGACAAGCGCCAATCAATCTCGTGCCCGGGTGACTGCGAGCAGCGGCAGGGTCGTCACAGGCCGAGCTTTAGATAGCAGCCCCGTTTCATCCCTATCGGGCCCCATCAGGCACCGCGCCCAGAGCGGCTCCCAGCGAGTGGGTATAGAAGCCCGAGATGAATCCGCGGCACAAGAAAAGGCAAAAGCAACAGCAAAAACAAAAACGCCAATAAGAAAAAAATAAATGCAAAAACAAAGACAAAAACCTTGACAATACCGCCCGTCTCATAGAAGCCGCCGCGGGATTACAAATAACTGAAAACAAAAACCGCACGGGCTAAAGCCCAACATCTTTTTGCTGAACTAACGGCACGACTGAAGTCGAGCCCTGACGCTTAGTCGCAATCCAAAAAGGATTTTGCAAGAGGCTCATCCGTTAACTATATTTTTAAAACTCAAAACGGCGAAGGGATCAATTCGATGCCCTTCGCCGTTGAAATGCACTCTTGATGCGTAAAAGCTAGAGGACGCCTTGCAGCGCCTTCCGCCGGAAGAGGAAGCCGGCCATGCAGAGCAGTCCAGTCCCCAGCAGCAGCAGCGAGGACGGCTCCGGCGTGGCAACGTCATAGCCCTGTCCTCCCTCCGACGGGTAAAGACGACCGGTAGTGCTGTTGAATGCAGTCAAGAGGTAGCCGGTACCGCCATACCAAAGGATCGCGTAATCCCCAGAAAGACTTGAACTCGTGAACTGGAAGGCCACTCCAGCCAAATCCGGCGCGCCCCCCGGCGAAAAGACATCGTCGTAGCTTAACTTAGTTCCGTTGTAGGCTGGCGTGTAAGCCAATACACCCGCTCCAGCAGAATCGGCAACAACATTTGCGAGGCCGGTGATTCCACCGATCGTGATGGAAATACCCGTTCCACCGTTGATATTGTAGTCACCAGCATACGTGCCGGATGTGATCAGGTCGCCGGTGATGGTGCCGGAGATGCCGGCAACGCCACCGGCACCGCTGACGCCTTCGGGGTTGCCGTTGTTAACGCCAACGAAGTCGATGTTGAACGAGGTGGAACCAGCCATTGCGGCTGGCGCAGTCGCAAGAGCAGTTGCCAATGCGAGTACTACCAAACTGAGCTTCTTCATATTTCCTCCAAAGTTGGCCCTCGCGGGCATCTGTTCTGCTTGAAACTGTTGCGTCTGACTGCAAAGTAAACCCAAACGCGAAAAAAGCGTTAAAGACCTCCGCGCCCATCCAGCGAAGCATCTCGTCTCATTGGAAGAGCCTTTCAGCCCCAAGTGCGTTTGGGAACACACCCGGAACAACATACCGCGGTGCTCCAATTTGACCTGCTCACTGATATGCACGTTGCGCGCCAAAAGCGATCCTTATCTATCAACAATATACGAATTCACAAAGTTTGATATGTGTAAACTTTTGCACATATATTCCCAAAAAAGTTCCCATCTTTTTCCCTTCGTACCCAATCCGGCAATGCACTTCCGAGCCTTTCGAGCCACCCGTCAAGCCGTCTTCGCTCCACATTCCCCACCGGAGGAGGGTCCGCCTCTCGCTTCCGGCAACCGTGATTCTCCCCGGCCTTCAACCCCCGCTCCCGCCTGCGCTACCATAAGAAGAGGGTAGGGACCGCGTATGTTCGTCATCATCTGGCAGTTCGAGATTGCCGAAGACAAAATTGCCGTTTTTGAGGCCGCGTATTTACCCCAGGGCGCGTGGGCGCAACTCTTTGCCGCCTCCCCCGACTACTGCGGCACCGAGTTGCTGCGCGACGCCTACATCCCCGGCGCCTACCTCACCATCGACCGCTGGAGCAGCGAAGAGGCTTTCCGCGCTTTCCGCAAAGAGCACGACGCCGAGTACGAAGCCCTTGACCGCGCTTGCGACGAACTCACCGCCCGCGAATCCCGCATCGGCGCATATACCATCTGATTTTCGGAATTTGTAAGACCAATTTTCAACTTCGCCATCTATTCGCTATTATTTTCTTCCAATCTCCTCTCAGCCCTGCTACAATTCCTACGAAATCGAATCCAGGCCGCCGCGCCGTTTCCTGTTGAGAAAACAGCGACCGCGCCGCGCCCCATTCTCAGGAGACCCTCCCCATGGCTATCGCCGATGACCGCAGCAAAGCCGTAGAACTCGCCCTCGCGCAGATCGAAAAACAGTTTGGCAAAGGGTCGATTGTCCGGCTCGGCTCCAAAGAGGCGCTCGTCCCGATCGCCGTCATCTCCACCGGCTCCATCAGCTTTGACGCCGCCCTCGGCGTCGGCGGCATCCCTCGTGGCCGCGTCACCGAGGTCTTCGGCCCGGAGTCCTCCGGCAAAACCACCATCACGCTGCAAATTATTGCCGAGGCCCAGAAGGCTGGCGGCTTGGCCGCTTTTGTTGACGTCGAGCACGCTCTGGACCCCAGCTACGCCAAAAAACTCGGCGTGGACATTGATAACCTGCTGGTTTCGCAGCCCGACAACGGCGAGCAGGCTCTGGAGATCACGGAAACTCTCGTCCGCTCCGGCGCCATCGACGTGCTGGTCGTCGATTCTGTCGCCGCCCTGGTTCCCAAGGCCGAGCTGGACGGCGAGATGGGCGACTCCCACATGGGCCTGCAGGCGCGCCTCATGTCCCAGGCCCTGCGCAAGCTCACCGGCACGGTCTCCAAGTCGCGCACCGCGCTGATCTTCATCAACCAGATCCGCGAGAAGATCGGCGTCATGTTCGGCAACCCAGAGACCACCACCGGCGGCCGCGCGCTCAAGTTCTACTCGTCGGTGCGCGTCGATATTCGGCGCATCGCGGCCATCAAGGACGGCGACGCCGTCACCGGCAACCGCACCAAGATCAAAATCGTCAAAAACAAGGTGGCCGCACCCTTCCGCGAGGCCGAGTTCGACATCATCTACGGCGAAGGCATCAGCAAGGAAGGCGACGTCCTCGACCAGGCCGTGGCCAACAATATCGTCGAGAAATCCGGCGCATGGTACAGCTACTCCGGCGAGCGCATCGGCCAGGGACGCGAGAACACCCGAACCTTCCTCAAGGAAAACAAGGACGTCTTCGGAAAAATCGACGCCGAGCTACGCAAAAAGCTGGGCATCGGCGGCGCCAAAGCCGACATCCCCGAAGTCCCCCCCACCGGCCCCACCGAAGCCAAAGAAGCCGTCCGCAGCCGCAAAGGATAGTTTTTCTTGGTTCACGGTTGAGCCCCAGATCTCAAAATCGAGATCTGGGGCGTGCCGCTGTGGAAAATCGGGCTATATTTGTGGCGTCGACAAAATCCTCTGTTTGATGCCAAGGAGAAGTTGGCTCATTACCATAGGGTTACGCCTACTTGGTTGTACTCAATTCAAGCATGGGCTTTTGTTGATATGATCTGACAGCATGGACATGGTTGTGGAGCGTCGGTTTGGTCTAGATACGGAAATATCTCCACTCGTGCCTGCGAGGGCGAGGACTGGGGTGGTGGATATATATTTCTCTGCCGATGTTGAGACCGATGGCCCAATTCCCGGGCCATTCTCCATGCTGTCGTTTGGTCTTGTCGTCGCGGGAATATTTGATGGCGAGACCTTCGAGCGGCCCGCGAACTATGACCGGAGTTTTTATCGAGAGCTTCGGCCTATATCGGAGGAGTTCCAAGTCGACGCTCTGCGGGTAAACGGGCTAGACCGTGACCGGCTCATGCAGGTAGGCGCACTTCCCGCCGATGCCATGACAGATGCCGCGCAATGGATTGGTGCGATTGCGGGTGCTGGGCGGCCTATACTTGTGGCATATCCGCTCAGCTTTGACTGGAGTTTTCTTTACTGGTATTTCATCCAATTCTCTAAAGATGGTTCGCCTTTTAATCATTCGCAGTGTTTTGATATTAAGACAGCATTTGCGGTTAAGGCACACATTCCTGTTGCGTCTGCTGGCCGTAGCAAGCTGATGCCAAATCTTCGTTCTAATGGCATTCATACGCATAATGCTCTGGATGATGCAATTGAGCAAGCTCAAGTCTTTGCAAACCTGTTTGAATGGGATGGTAATCATGGGGAAGGTTATTGAAGACCGACGGAAGTTTTCGGACGAGCGCTTTCAAGTGTTAAGGAATACCCTGGATAAGGCCGAAGAGATTTGCGGCGATAAGGCGTGCGTTTACGCAACAGGCTCATTTGGCCGAAGTGAGGCGAGCGAGCATAGTGATATTGACCTCTTTATTGTTTCCTTGAGTGATTACGACGAGGAGAAGAAAATAGACAGGAGCCGTCTGTCGAAACTGAATGAGATATTGCTGAAGGCCGAACTAATTCGTGCATCCCGTGATCTTAAATTTCCAGAGTTTTCTAAAGATGGGCAATTCCTCGAGAATCACACTGTAAGGAAGCTTATCCGATCAACAGGTAATCAGTATGATGATGCTGAGAACACCTTTACAGCGAGACTCCTGCTTCTGCTTGAAAGCAAGCCTCTCGTCGGAAGAAAAGTTCACGCGAAGGTTATTGATGAAGTGATCGAGAGATACTGGCGCGAGTTTCCCGATTTTTATGATCGTTTTATGCCAGCGTACTTGGCCAACGACATCCTTCGATTCTGGCGCACGCTTTGCTTGAACTATGAGGCAGCTAGTACATCTGAACTACCACGGACTGAGAAAACAAAAGTTGATAGAGCAAAACGTAAAATTAAGAACTATAAGCTGAAGCACAGCAGGATGCTTACTTGTTATTCTGCAGTGCTATACCTTTTGTTTGTCTATGATAGGAATAAAACCGTTAGGCCTGAGGACGCTCAGATGATGGTCACATTGACTCCAACTCAACGTGTAGAATTTGTGGAAGATGTACTGGCTGGTTCTGAATTTGCGCCTTTGGTACATCAATTTCTCGATAAGTATGAGCGTTTCTTAGAAGTAACAAGCGCTTCGGAAAAGGATATCGTCGAGCTCTTTTCGAACGATGCAGAAGCGCATAAGCTTATAGATGAGCAGTCTGATTTCGGTGATCTGGCGTACAGGATTCTATATTCTATCGGTCACGAGAACCGTCTTTATCGGCGGCTCCTCATCTGATCTATCAGCGGGTGACGCAACCCAAATTTTCCGGAAACTTATCCTTACCTCAGAAGTGGGTGCTCCATCCTTCCCGCGCATTTTGCGGGATGGATGGGAATCGATGAACCTCAACCCGCTGCTTTGTAGTAACGCCGTAGGCGCGATGTTTGCTAGCTCCGCACTTCAGCGTGGGGTGGATTCAAACAATAGTTCATCAGGAGTTCTGTAGGGACGGCGCAACGTGTTTGTCTTTTACAAATGGAGAGAGCGCCTTGCGCCAGCGAGCCAGTTTTTCTTCCCGAGGGATGCGCGCGCAGGCTGGGCTGGTCGAGTCCAGAACCTGCTGCGGAATCTCTCGAAGGCCGGCGAGCAGCGGCATTGCTTTGCGGCGGAATAATCTCTCCGCAGGCTGACCGTTAAAGCAAATTAACTCAATGCCCGGATGATGGCCGAGAAAAGTGCGGAAGTCATTCGGCGCGACGCTTTCCATGGCGATCTTGGCATCGCTGCTTCCGGCGCGCTCGGCTGTCTTACAAACGTCCCACAAAGCAATGCTGCTCAATCGTAACTGCGCAAGCCGTTCCGTATAAGGCAGATGCGGCGCGGCGCCGATCAGCTCACCCATGATCCACCAAAAGCAATTTCTTGGGTGAGCATAGTATTCGCCTGCCGCGAGCGACTTCACGCTGGGCAGCGTACCCAGAATCAGCACGCGCGCATCGGCGGATTCGACCGCATCGAAGCTGAAAGATTTCATCCAACCTTCCCTCGGGGGTTAAAGCCCAACGTTTTTTAACAGTCCTTTGCGGCACGACTAAACAGGCTGCGGAAAAAGGCTTGGACTTGAGTGAAATCCCCAAAAAACATCCCGCAGGGGCTAAAGCCCAACGTTTATTATCAGGCACTGGCGGCACGACTAAAGTCGTGCCCTGTTACAAAACAGGCCTGTTATCGAGTTTTCCGCAGCCTGTAAAGTCGTGCCCTTTCAAAGCACTGGCTGCTATAGAGTAGCCTTAACGCCGTCCATGGCCATGGACAAAGGCCAGCAGCCGCAGGAGAAGCAGCAAGATGGCAAAGGCGACGGCGCAGGCCAGTAACATCCGGCGGAGGCGCGGCTGGGGCGGTCTTGCGCGGCGAGAGTGGGCTGTGCGGCTCATCGGAAAAGCAGGGATTCGAGAGTTATCTTAGAGCATTTTACCTATTGTTGCAGAGGTGACTTTAATCCAACCCTAGCCGCAAAAACAAGAACGCGGCAAGGGTGGGGCACCCAGCAAGGATTCGAGAGGAATCTTATCGTGTAAGCCGCCGCTCTTTTCACCGTTTCCTCATATTTTGAAAAAATTTAATGACGAGAGATTTTTACGGCACTAGTTTTGCACTTAAAGATCAAGATCAAGTTGACGATAGCGTATGCATGAAAGTGTGATTACGGCGCCCGCGGAGCGCGATCGGCTATCCCGTCGAGTGGAAGGCACAAGAGGAGGTCAACCATGAAGGGAAGATTGCTGATTGTTGAGGATGAGCCCATCGTAGCTCTGGATCTGAAGCAGGAGATCGAGCAACTGGGATGCGAAGTGCTGGGCGTGGCGGAGAGCGCCGATGAAGCGATGGTGGCAGCTGGGGTTCACCGGCCGGACCTGGCGCTGATGGACGTGCGCATTGTGGGCAGCGTGGATGGAATTCAGACGGCGGGGCTGCTGCGCGCCGCCTATCACATTCCGGTGATCTTTCTAACATCTTATAGCGATGAAAACACGATCCTTCGCGCCGCCAAAGAGCTGCCTTACGGCTATTTGACCAAGCCGTTTCAGAGCGCCGAACTGAAGGCGACGCTGCAAGTGGCCCTGCACAAAGCCAAGGAGGATGCGCGGCTGGAGGCGGCGCACCGCAAGCTCCAGGCCACGGTAGGCGGAATGCGCGAGGGCGTGCTGATGCTCTCCGGCGAGGGGCGGATCGAGTTCATGAACCCCGCCGCGGAGGCGCTGTCCGGTTGGACGCTGGCCCGTGCCAAAGGCCGTTTGCTGAGCGCGGTGCTGAATCTATGCGACTCCAGCCAGCGCATCGCTGATCCGCTGGAACATCAACTGGAACATCAAGAGGATGCGGTTTCGATTGAGGAGTTTGGATGGAGCCTGGAGCAACCTGACGGCGTTACGCTGCGGGTGGATTTGAGCATTGCGCCGCTGGCCTCCGCGACGGGCGGGCGAAAGGGATACGTGCTCACGGTCCGCGACGCCGCCCAACGAATACGTTCCCAGGCCATCGAGGAGACGATCGACGAGGCGCATTCCTTTGATGAGGCGCCCATGGCGATGGTGAAGTTAGATGCCAACGGTTGCATTGTGCGCGTAAACCAGGCGTTGCAGCGCGAGTCGGGTGTGTTGGCGGAAAGCTTGATTGGCCGTTCCCTGACCGGGTTGAGCATGGACCCGGACCCGCGCATCGCCAAAGATTTGATGCATACGCTGCTGCAAGGGGGCACCTTCATGGCCACGCCTCGGCCGCGCTTGGTGAATTAGTACCGTGACTGCATGAATTGGTAATGACCGGATTGTGGCGCCGACCTCCTGTCCGGCTGTAGCGCGGGCGTCCCCTCTCGCGCTTGTTCATGGCGAATTATCAATTCATGCAGTTATGACACTAAAGCACTTTTCCAGTATGTGCAGTGCGCGGCATGGACCAGGAGGTCCACGCGACAGCCGGCCAGGAGGCCGGCGCTACCTGTTCTCGAAGCGGCCGGCAACCTTCATGCCGTCCGCCCTGCTTTCCCGCTTCAGGATCTTCCCTCCCAACATTCTTTATTGGAACTATTTTTGAAATGCTTAATGAACATTGCCGTTCTTTTTCATTTAGGGGGATACTGTAATCGCAGGAGATCCCCAATTTTCTCCGCCCACAGGATAAAAGAAACCAGGGCTTGCTCAAAACGCTGAAACTTACGCCCTGAAGGTATCGATGTCAATCATCGAGAACTCACAACCCGTCGATCCCGCAAACACGGAGCGGCTTTCTGAAGAAGCCGAAGGTGCGCCGTCGCTGACATCCTCTGGCCTATGGCGGAGAAGCCGGGATACGCGGGATGCGATTCAAAACATCAGGGAATCCGACCAGGATTTGCGCGAGAGCAGCCAGGATTTGCGTGAGGTTAAACAGGAATCGCAGCAGTCAGACCAGGACACACGCGAGACGACACAGGACTCGCGAGAGAACAATCAGGACTTGCGCGAGTCCAGCCAGAACACGCGAAAGGCAACTCAGGACACGCGGGAGGCCAGCCAGGATTTACGCGAGGCGGGCGAGGAGTTCCTGCTCTCGGGGCAGGCGCTGTTGAATCTGGAAGTGCGCTACCAGTTGCTGGTGGACAGCGTCACCGATTATGCCATTTATATGCTCGATCCGGAGGGCCGGGTGGTGACCTGGAATGTGGGCGCGGAGCGAAGCAAGGGTTACAAGGCGGAGGAGGTGCTGGGAAAGAACTTCTCCATCTTCTTTCTGCCGGAGGATGTGGCGGCGGGGTTGCCGGCGGATGAACTGGAGACGGCGGAGAGCCAGGGACGGTACGAGACCGAGGCTTGGCGGGTGCGTAAGGATGGCACGCAGTTCTGGGCGATGGTGACCCTGACCGCCATCCGCGACCCCAACGGAGAACTGCACGGCTTTGCCAAGGTGACGCGGGACATGAGCGCGCATAAGGCCGCCGAAGAATCCACCCGCGCCGTCAATGCCCAACTGGAGCGCTACCGGTTCATTGTCGGCAGCGTAGCCGATCATATGATTTTTACATTGGACACGGACGGGAAGATTGACAGTTGGAGCACCGGTGCGCAGAACGTGCTTGGGTATACGGCCTCGGAGGCGCTGGGGCGGGAATATTCGCTGCTTTTTACCAAGGAGGAGAGAGAGGCAGGCAGGCCGCAGCGTGAAATGGAAGAGGCGGCGCGCACCGGGCACTGCATGACCGACGATTGGCGCGTGCGCAAAGACGGGACGCATTTCTGGGTCAGCGGGGCGCTCACCGCGGTTCGGGATGAACTGGGAACGCTGACCGGCTACATCCGCGTGGCGCGCGATATGACGTTGCAGAAGCGGCTCGAGGAATCGATGGCGCTGGTAGCGACGGATATGGAAAAGCGGGTTGTGGAACGGACCCGCGAGCTGCAAGAGACCGTGGCGGAGTTGCAGCGCAAGAACCAGGAGGTCGAGGCCTTTGTTCATATCGTCTCCCATGACCTGAGGGCGCCGCTGGTCAATGTGCAGGGCTTTGTGCGTGAACTGGAAGAGAGCACCAAGACCCTGAAAACAGCCCTTCAAACCTGTCCACAGTGGGAGAGCTGCTGGCCCAGCATTCGCCCCATCATGGAGGACGATGTCGGCGGCGCGCTGCATTACATCTCTGCCTCCACGGCGAAGTTCGAGCGGCTGATCAATGCGCTGCTGAGGCTCTCGCGCCAGGGCCGCCAGGTCTATCAACTGACGCGGGTAAACGTCTGGGAGCTGGTGACCAACTCTGTGGCCACTTTCCAGCAACTGATTGTCGAGGTTGGAGCAGAGGTCGAGATTGGTGCATTGCCTTCCGTGACAGCCGATACGACGGCGCTGGGCCAGGTCTTCTCCAACTTGATTGGCAATGCGATCAAATACCGAAGTCCTCAACGTTCCCTCAGAATTGAAATCGGCGGACAAGTGGAAGAGGGAATCGTGCATTATTGGGTGCGCGACAACGGTTTGGGCATTCCCGAATACGGAAAGGCGAAGCTCTTTCAGGTCTTTCAGCGCTTCCATCCCAAGCAGGCGGAAGGTGAAGGAATGGGATTGGCAATTGCGCACCGCATCGTCGAGCGGCTTGGGGGTAAGATATGGGCTGACAGTAAGGAGGGCGAGGGAACAACCTTTCATTATTCCCTTCCCGCAAACCCCGCCAATCCGCCAAAAGGCAGTTAATCCGGCAAGGAGGGAGTCGATCGGAATTGGCGAAAAACCCGATCACCGCGGTGCTTTATAACAGGACACGACTTTAGTCGTGCCGCACGCGCGACAAAGAGATGTTGGGCTTTAGCCCCTGCGGGTTTCCAGTGGCTGACATTTCTGCAGCGGCTAAAGCCGGGGTTCTCAACTCACTGCATTCGGCACGACTGAAGTCATGCCCTGTTACAAAGCAGGCTGTTGCAAAGCAGGCTGTTGCAGAGCAGGCTGTTGCAAAGCAGGCTGTTGCAGAGCAGGCTGTTGCAGAGCAGGCTGTTGCAAAGCAGGCTGTTGCAGAGCAGGCTGTTGCAAAGCAGGCTGTTGCAAAGCAGGCTGTTGCAGAGCAGGCTGTTGCAAAGCAGGCTGTTGCAGAGCAGGCTGTTGCAAAGCAGGCTGTTGCAGAGCAGGCTGTTGCAGAGCAGGCTGTTGCAAAGCAGGCTGTTGCAGAGCAGGCTGTTGCAGAGCAGGCTGTTGCAGAGCAGGCTGTTGCAAAGCA
>Ga0224559_1000733_pt1 | contig 20187 bp, 16 predicted proteins | sample 714S33034metaG_FD_180676 | JGI IMG/M metagenome (GOLD analysis project Ga0224559, IMG submission 180676) | Peat soil microbial communities from Stordalen Mire, Sweden - 717 S3 30-34 | ecosystem: Environmental > Terrestrial > Soil > Wetlands > Peat | place: Sweden: Norrbotten County, Stordalen... | reverse complement strand
TCACTTGGATCATCAGCGATCGGCTGCCCGTGCGCGTGAATCTGCAACTTCACAAGTATGTGTGGGGCTCGTCCGCGCGTGGCGTGTAGGCTGGCTCGGTGCATTTCTCTCCTGCCTTCCGAGGGTCGTTCTCGGCTCCATACTTTCGGGTTGACTTGCCTCCGTCGAACCTGCTAGCGTCCGGGCGCGTCTCGGAGGGCTAACCCATCGAGAACGCTCGGAAAAGGTGAAGAAATCATCGACGGCCTGAAGGGATTCTTGATCACCATGGGTACTTGCATGGCGGTGCTGACCGCCCCGGGGTGCGCTACGCGCGCCAAGCGGGATACCGACCAGTCACAGGTACGCTACCAGCTTGCCGTCGGGTACTTCCAAAATCACCGAGTTGAAGCAGCAGTTGAGGAATTGCAGCAAGCCATCGCGGCCGATCCTCAAAATGCCGATGCTTACAATTTGTTAGGTCTGGTGGCGCTCAAACAAGCCAACGACTACGAAGGCCAAGCCGAGATACTGTCCTGCCTTCGCGGCGCGGACGCGCAGACCGTGCGCCTGGAAGAGAACGCGAGGCTGCGCGAAGCCGAAGTGCACTTTCGCAAGGCAATCGAATTGCACCCGGAGTTTCCCGAGGCGTGGAACAGCCTCTCCGTCGTGGCTCTGTTGCTCCAGTCATGGGACCAGGCCATCGAGGCGGCGGCGAACGCGCTCAAGGACCCCACCTACGCGTCTCCCGTGTTCGCACGCGCCAACCTCGGCTGGGCGTACTTTCACAAGAAGAACTTGCAGAATGCCTGGAAGGAACTCTACGAAGCCGTGTCGAACGCACCAGGGTTCTGCGTCGGGCGCTACCGCTTGGCCAAGGTCTACCTCGAGCGCGGTGAGGTAGGTCAGTCGGTGGACGCTCTCGATCCGTTGCTCGCGGATGGCAAACGCTGTCCGATTCAAGAAGCATTCTTGCTCGGTGGTTTGCTATATGAACGGCGCAAGGATGTCGGCAAGGCGCGCGACCTGTTCCATGCCTGTTCCGACATGTCTCCTCGAAGTTGCGTGGCGGAGGAGTGCAAGCGCTACGCCCAGATGATACAGTAAGAGGCTCTGACGAATGGAAACAGCAAACTTCGGCACATTCCTGAGGGAAGAACGCGAGCGTAGGAACGTTTCGCTCGCGGAGATTTCCCGTTCGACCAAGTTGTCGGTTTCCTCCCTGAAACTCATGGAGGACGGAAATCTCGACGATCTTCCGCCCGACGTGTTCGTTCGCGGATTCATTCGCTCGTACGCCAAGACTCTTGGAATCTCCAGCAGCGAGCCGCTTGGCATGCTCGATCAAACTCTCACCGAGCGTCGGCGCGACCCCATGTCCCCGTCCGCGGTGCTTGTTGAATCACCCGCGCGTGGTCGGAAGCCCGAAGCCGCGCGTCTTCTTCCCTCCGAGCCCACGGGCGAGGACGAGGTGCCGGTGCCTCACCGGGGCATTGGCTTGCCGTGTTCGTCATCATCGTCCTGCTCATCGCCACTATCACCCTGTCGCTCTTCCTGCGCCAGCAGCCGCAGTCCGGCGAGGGCCTCAGCTTGGGAAGTGGCGATTTGCAAAGTGGCGATCCCGCGCCAGCCTTGCTGACCACGGCACTCCACGGCTGACGGCCCTGGCCGCCTCGTATCGTGAGGCAAATCATCGTCACGCCCGCGCTCGTGCTTCGCCGGGTGGTCTATGGCGAAGCCGACCTCGTGGTGACGCTGCTGGGGCTCGCAACGGGACGCGTGTCGGCGCTCGCCCGCTCCGCACGAAAAAGCTCGCGGCGATTCGCCGGCGGGCTCGGCACGGGCACGGCCGGCGAGGCGCGGCTGCACGAGCGGCCAAATGCGGAGATGATGGTGCTGGAATCCTTCGACGGTCGCGGTGACAGGCCCACGCTCTCGACAGATTTGGCCAAGTCCGCGCATGCGGCCTACGCGCTTGAGTTGTGCGATCGCCTGTGTCCGCCGCGCCAGCCGGAAGCATCCGTTTTCAACTGGCTGGAGGAGTTTCTGTCGCGCTTGGATGCGGGAGCGACGACGGCCGAGCGGCTGCGCGTCTTCGAATTGGGGCTCTTGCGCAACCTGGGCATGGGGCCTTCCCTCGACCGCTGCTCGGCGTGCGACCGCTCGGACCTCGGTGAAGAGGAAGTTCGCTGGCAAGCGCACACCGGTGGTGTTCTCTGTCGAAACTGCGCCAAAAGCGGCGATGTCATGACGGCGGCTACGCGCCGTGCGCTGGAAACACTATCGAAATCGAGCCTGGCCGAGGCGAACGCCATCACGCTGGAGCGCGGGGTGGGCACCGCATGCCGCCGAGCTGTTCTCGCCCTGCTGCGTGAGCACATCCACGGCCCACTTCGCTCGCTCGACTTCATCGAGAAGATGTCGGGGAACATGTCGGGTTCTCGTTGACTGTCGACGCCAGATCGCTAGATTGCCGCTACATCATGCCCGCGACATCGCTCGACACTGTTGTTAGCCTCTGCAAGCGCCGGGGCTTCGTCTTTCCTTCCTCGTCGGTCTACGGCGGCCTCGGCAGCACCTGGGACTATGGCCCGCTCGGGGTCGAGCTAAAAAACAACGTCAAGCGTGCCTGGTGGCGCTCGGTCGTGCACGAGCGCGACGATATGGAAGGCCTCGACGCCGCCATCTTGATGAATCGCCTGGTGTGGAAGTACTCGGGTCACGAAGCGACGTTCTCGGATCCGATGACCGACTGCCGCGCCTGCAAATCGCGACCGCGCGCCGACCATGTGTTCGCGGCGCAGAAGGGGCGCGATCCGAAAGGCTTGGCGGAAATCAACGCCGCCATCGAGGCGAAGGAGCTGGTCTGCCCGAAGTGCGGCTCGAAGGATTTGACACCAGCGCGCCCGTTTAACTTGATGTTCAAAACCAGCGTCGGCCCCGTGGATTCGGGCGACGATTCCGGCTTGGTCTACATGCGGCCGGAAACCGCGCAAGGCATCTTCGTCAATTTCGGCAACGTGCTCGATACCATGCGGCGGAAGTTGCCGTTTGGCATCGCCCAAATTGGCAAGGCCTTCCGCAACGAAATCACGCCGGGCAACTTCACCTTTCGCACGCGCGAATTCGAGCAGATGGAAATCGAGTACTTCGTGCGCCCCGGCGAGGACGACGCCGCGCACGAGGCGTGGATCGCCGACCGACAGAACTGGTACTTCAACCTCGGTATGCGCCGCGAAAACCTACGCGTGCGCGAGCAGGAGAAGCACGAGCTCGCCCACTACGCCAAGCGCTGCGTGGATCTCGAATACAAGTTCCCCATGGGCTGGAGCGAGCTAGAAGGCATTGCCAACCGCACCGATTTCGATCTCAAGGCCCACAGCCGCTCGGCGGAAAACCCCGACGCGGTCGGCGAGCTGAAGTACTTCGACCAAGAGCAAAAGAAACACCTCGTTCCTTACGTCATCGAGCCCTCGGCCGGCGCGGATCGCGCGACCCTGGCGTTCCTGTGCGACGCCTACGAAGACGCCTTGGTCAAGGAACCTCCGGCGGAAGAAACCGCCAAGCTGCGCGAACTCGTCGAGAGCTTCGCGAAGTCGGTGGGCCGCCGCGAGGGCATGGACGCCAACGTCAAGCAGCGCTTGGTGTCGACCGCGGAAACTATCGCCGCAGGCCTGCCAGGCAGCTTGCCGCAGCTCATCGGCTTGATGGAGGATTCGGACGCGGCGAACATCGAGGTCATGAAGAAGGTGCGCGGGGTAGGGGAGAAGATCGCCGAGGAACACACGCGCACCGTTCTGCACTTGCACCCGCGCCTGGCGCCTCTCACCGTGGCGGTTTTCCCGCTCAAGCGCAACGACGCCCGCCTTGTCGAGATGGCGCGCGGCCTCAAGCGAGACTTGCAGAAATCCGGCATGCGCGCCGTATACGACGACACCGGCGCCATCGGCAAGCTCTACCGCCGCCAGGACGAAATCGGCACACCTTGGTGCGTTACCGTGGATTTCCAAAGCCTGGAAGACCAAACCGTTACGGTTCGCGAGCGGGATAACATGCAGCAGGAGCGCCTCAAGGCGCCCGAGCTGGCGGTGAACCTCGCCGCGCGTCTGCCCTAAACCGCGGCAGTACCATTCCCCCACATTCTACCGTCTCCAGGGGGCTTTCAATCCCCGTCGCTCCCTGATAGAACCCCACCCCACGATGCCAACCAAGAAGAAGACTGGAAGCAAAGCCATGAAACCGACCAAAGCGCAAGCCTCCAAGGCAAAGAAGACCAGCAAGGCCAAGGCCAAGCCCCAAGCAGCCGGAAAGCGCGTAAAGCGCGTTTATTTCTTCGGCGGCGGCAAGGCCGAGGGAAACAAGGACATGAAGAACCTGCTCGGCGGCAAGGGTGCCAACCTCGCCGAGATGACGAACATCGGCGTGCCGGTGCCTCCTGGGTTCACCATCACCACCGAGGTCTGCACCGAATTCAATGTCGCCGGCGGCAAGTTGCCGAAGGATCTCGACGTCGAAGTCACGACTGCCGTCGCCAAGATGGAAAAGCTGCTTGGCAAGAAGTTCGGCGACCCGTCGAACCCTCTGCTGGTTTCGGTCCGTTCCGGCGCGCGTGCGTCGATGCCGGGCATGATGGACACGATCTTGAACCTCGGCCTCAATGACGAGACCGCCGCGGGTCTTGCCGCAGCCTCGAACAACGAGCGCTTCGCCTTCGATTCGTACCGCCGCTTCGTCGCCATGTACGGCGACGTCGTGCTGGAAATGAAGCCCGAGCGCAAAGAGGATCACGACCCATTTGAGGTCCTTCTCTCGGCCAAGAAGAAGGCAGTCGGCGTAAAGGTCGACTCGGAACTGCCGGCTTCGGCCCTGAAAGAGCTCGTCGCCGAGTTCAAGGCCGCCATCAAGCAGCACAAGGGCATCGACTTCCCCACCAACCCGCTCGACCAGCTCACCGGCGCCATCAAGGCCGTGTTCCGCAGCTGGGAAAATGACCGCGCCAAGGTCTACCGCAAGCTCAACAACATTCCTTCGGACTGGGGCACCGCGGTCAATGTGCAGGCCATGGTGTTCGGCAACAAGGGCAACGACTCGGCCACGGGCGTGTGCTTCACGCGCAACCCGTCTACGGGCGAAAACCTCTTCTATGGTGAGTTCCTGGTCAATGCCCAGGGCGAAGACGTGGTGGCTGGTACGCGCACGCCGCAGAAGATCGCCGCTCTCGAGAAGGACTTCCCGGTCGCTTACAAGCAGCTCTACGAGATTCGTAAGAAGCTCGAGAAGCACTACAAGGACATGCAGGACATCGAGTTCACCGTCGAGGACAAGAAGCTGTTCATGCTTCAGTGCCGCAACGGCAAGCGCACCGGCTTCGCGGGCGTGCGCATCGCGGTCGAGATGGTGGATGAGAAGTTGATCGACAAGAACGAGGCCCTTCGTCGCGTCGAGCCCGAAGCTCTCAACCAACTTCTTCGTCCCGTCTTCGACGGCGCGGCCAAGTCCGCGGCGGTCAAGGACGGCCGTCTACTCGCCAAGGGCTTGCCGGCGGGTCCCGGTGCCGCTACTGGACAGATCGTCTTCTTTGCTGACGACGCCGAGACCTGGGCCGCCCAGGGCAAGACCGTCATCCTGTGCCGCCACGAAACCTCGCCCGAGGACATCCGAGGCATGAACGCATCGCTGGGCTTCATCACCGCCTTCGGCGGCATGACCTCGCACGCCGCGCTCGTCGCCCGTCAGATGGGCAAGGTGTGCATCGTCGGTTGCGACGTCATCTCGTTCGACTACCACGCTCGCACCATGACCGTGAACTCGGCCAAGGGTGCGACGGTTCTCAAGGAAGGCGACTGGGTTTCGCTCGACGGGTTCACCGGCGAGTTCATCAATGGCCGCATCGACACCACGCCGTCGGAAGTCATCCGCGTTCTCATCGAAAAGAATCTGGATCCCAAGGACGCCCCCGTCTATCAGCAGTACGCCAAGCTGATGAAGTGGGCGGACTCCGTGCGCCAGCTCAAGGTGCGCGCCAACGCCGATCAACCCGATCAGGCCGAGGCCGCTGTGTCCTTCGGCGCCGAAGGCATCGGCCTTTGCCGTACCGAGCACATGTTCTTCGGCGAGGGCAAGATCGGTCCGATGCGCGAGATGATCGTGGCCGAGAACGAGAAGGATCGTCGCGCCGCCTTGGAGAAGCTACTACCCCTGCAGCGGGACGACTTCGCGGGAATCTTCCGCGCCATGGGCAGCCGCCCAGTGACCATCCGGACCCTGGATCCACCGCTGCACGAGTTCTTGCCCCACGATGAGGCAGGCGTGCGCGAATTGGCCCAGGCGACTGGCCGAACCGTGGAGGCTGTCAAGGCGCGCATCGCCGACTTGCACGAGTCGAACCCGATGCTCGGCCACCGTGGTTGTCGCCTCGGCGTCACCTACCCGGAAATCACCGAGATGCAGGCGCGCGCCATCATCGAGGCCGCGGTCATCGTCAACAAGGAAGGCATCAAGACCGAGCCCGAAATCATGATTCCGTTCATCGGAACCAAGAAGGAGCTCGATCTGCAGACCGCCGTGGTCCGCGCCGCCGCCGACAAGGTCATCGCCGAGAGCAAGACCAAGGTGAAGTACCTGGTCGGCACCATGATCGAGATCCCCCGCGCTGCCATCACGGCGGACAAGGTCGCCGAGACCGCGGAGTTCTTCTCGTTCGGAACCAACGACCTGACCCAGACCACCTTCGGTCTTTCCCGCGACGACGTACCCAAAGTGCTCGCGTCCTACCTCGACAAGGAGGTCTACAAGGTGGATCCCTTCGTTTCGATCGACCGCGAGGGCGTTGGCTACCTCATGAAGCTCGCTGTGACCGGTGGTCGCAAGACCCGCAAGGATCTCAAGTGCGGTATCTGCGGCGAGCACGGTGGTGACCCGTCCTCGGTCGAGTTCTGCCACGAGATCGGACTCAATTACGTGTCCTGCTCGCCGTACCGGCTGCCCATCGCGCGTCTGGCCGCGGCTCAGGCCGTGTTGAAGAAGTAGTGACCGATCCGATCGTTCATCACCAGAATCACGGACGAGGCGGAGGCGCGTGTCGATCGAGGGAGTTTTCATGACGAGAACTCCGGCCGCGCTCGCTTCCGCACTGTTCGCATTCTTCGTGGTGGCGGTCGGTGGCGGGTGCAATTTCAGTCAAAGCGGAATTGCACCTCCCACCAACCGAGTCTTTCTTCCCGTCGGCGTGGTTCCCGATCCTGACGGGAACTTCTTGTACGTTGTCAATTCGAATTCGGACCTGCGCTTCAATGCGGGAACGGTGGTGGCCGTGGACTTGGCCAAGGCGTCTGCCACACGCGCCAATGCCAACATGAATCCCCTCCCGACGTGTGTGAAGACCCGTTTCTCGCGCACCGAACCGGTCGCCGACGACTACTGTTGCCGCGACCTTCTCGACAGCAACATCATCAACTGCAACGAGCCACAGTTCATTCAAAGCGGCGCCACCATCCAAATTGGCAGCTTTGGTGGGGTGGTCAAGCTGCAGAACTACACGAATAGCGCTGGAACAGCGGTAAGACGTCTGTTCATGGTGGTTCGCGCCGAGCCTTCCATCACCTACGCGGATGTCACGATCTCTGGTGGGGTGGTGTCGATGCGCTGCACGGGCTCGCCGACGAGCTCAGCCACGCAGCCGCTGCCCCTCAATCCATTTTGCGAGGACAGCTGGAAAATCCTGCGACCGGGCGGCGTGACCGATGGATCCCTGGTGCTGCCCGAAGAGCCGCACGTGATGTGGCTCGACGATGGAGGCATCGACAAGGCAACTGGCGCCAAAAACAACGGAATCGGAGCTCTTTTCGTCGGACATTTGACTGTGACGGCGAACGGGCAAGTACAAGGCGGCGGTGTCTCGTCCATCGACATTTGCAATCCGCGATTGGGCAATCCCGGTTTTGCCGGCCTCGCGCGTACCACGTTTCTTCCAGCGACGCTTTCGCAAGCCGTGGGTGCGCTTTCGACCGCCGACACCCTCGACAATTCAGCCACGCGCGTCTACGCGACCGCGCGCTATTCGAGTGAGATCAGCGAAATGGTCTTGCGAGACCCTTCACAAGCCGGGGGATGCGATCCCAACGCCACCACGCCTCTCGATTCCCCCCGCGATCTCACGCTGGTGCCGGGTGAGAGTTTCTATTCCTCGGCGTTCCTGCCGAATGGCGTGGATGTTCGCGGAATTCTGTTCTCGCCCGACGGTCCCGTGGCCTACGTGCTCCATCGCAACGACTCCAACACAACGTCCAACCCGGCCTCGCTCGTCATGATTGACCGGTCTCTGCCTGCCGACGGCACCCAGCCCAGCAACGCACCCATGGACGTCCTGCCGGTGTGCAACGGTCCCACGGAAATGCAGTGGAATCAGGACAAGACTCGCATCTACATCACCTGCTACGACGACGGACAGATCTTCGTGGTCGACCCGCAGGCCTTTGTCGTCACCGCGATCATCGATGCAGGCGCGGGGCCGACCAGCCTGGTTTTCTCGCCAAGCGACCCGGGCAAGGCTTACGTCGCCAGTTTCGTGAACAGCCATCTTTCGGTCATCGATCTCGCCGAGGATCGTGTGGTCATGCGGATTGGTTTGCCACATGCATACGGGGAATGAGGATGCCGGAAATGAGACGTCTAGCTAGCATCGTGGCCGGGGCGGTTCTGCTCGTGTCCTGCTCCACCCCGACCGCCATCAATCCAACGAGAAACCTCGATTATCCCGTGGACATGGCCATGGCTTGTCTCGAGTACACGCCGTCGACGAACGCACTCGTGGGCCAACCCATGACCGCGTGCCACATGCGTAACGTGCTCGATCCGTCGATCACGACGAACGGGCAGCGAACTCTCGGAACGTTCGCCTTCATCATCAACTCGGGAACCAGCGAGCTAGCGGTCGCCGATATGGACACGGGCCGCTTGCTGGACTTGACCCCCGAAGCACCGGGCTACGGCCAACTTCCGGTCGGCACGAATCCCCAGGCGCTCGCCGCCAGCGACGATGGGCAGTGGGTGGTAACCGCCAACCGCAACACCTGCGACTTTACGATGATCGATCCAACCCGGCTTCTGGCCAGAACCTTCACGACGACGCCACCCGCCGGGGATACGAATCACTCACTGAAGATCCTAACGGGTTCGGGCGCAATCCTAAACTCCGCACCTGGCGAAATTGTGTTGCTGCCGTCCGCGTTGACTTCGACGCCCACCCTGATCGCGACCTTCCCCAGCTGCGACATGGTAGCCACGCTTCAGCTTTCGTTCGACGACGGCACCGGGACCCGCAATGGCACGGCGGCGATCACCAGCGCGTACTACGTTCGGCCGGATGTTCCGGGTTCTGTCGAAGCCGTCGTGGGCGAACCGGTTTGTCCTGCGGATTGTTCGAATGATGCGGACAGTGGTTTTGGCGCCGACGGCGGAGCCGGTCAAGACGGCGCGGCGCCCGATGGCGGAAATGCTGCTTCGGCGGACGGCGGGATCGCCGGAGCGCCGAGCCTTGGTCGCCTGCAAGCGCTGGCCCTCGTGCCGGACGGATCGACGGTCTATGTCGCCGGACTCAACGATAGTGCCGTGACGTCGTTTGCCGTGACCTCCGGTGTTCTGAGCGGCCCCGTCCGCTTCCAACTGGCGGCGAATCCCATCGGCGTGAACCGGCTTCGGCTGGGAGTCGATCCTTATGGAACGTTCTTGGACAAACGAGGCCGCTTCCTCTACGCATTCACCCGCGACGATTCGGTTCGTGTCGTCAGCATCGGAGGCGCCGCGCCCGTCGAATGCGACGTGAACGTCATTGCGCCACTGGACCAGAAAGCCGCTGCTTGCCACCCCGTCGGGGGCCCACTGCCGCACCGACCGCTCGTTCAAGGACCGGGAATTCGTATTCCGACCTTTTCCAATCCCGATAGTCCTTCGCCGCTACCGCGAGACATCGCCTTCGCGGATCTTCAGCCGATCATCTCCCCTGACACCAACATCTCCATTGACACCAACTACCATGCGCTGAGTGGAGTGTTTGGTTTCTTGCTGGCATCCAACGGACAGGTCTATCCAATCAATATCGCGCCAAACGGCGAGGATGGAACCGGGCCCATCCCAAATTCTTCTTGCCTGCCAACAGGAGCCGACCCCACGACGCAAGTACAGTTGCCGATCACGGCAACCCACTCCTTCCGCGAGACACGTAGCGTGGGCCAATGCTTCGCCAGCCCTCTCACCATGAGCATCACGCCCCAGTCTTTGGTGCTGGTATCCGACCAAGCCTTTGCGACCACGGCAAACTACTCGAGTCAGGGTGGACCGCTCCTCAATTCCTTCATCACCGGCAGCCACGACGCGAACAGCGTCTCCATACAGGTAACGAACTGGCTCGACTATCCCGATCCCGACAGCATCGTCTCCCGCGCGTGGAACGTCATCTGGGAAGGCGCTCTTCCGCAGGCCACCAGGGAAAGCGGCCTGGTGAAGGCGGACAGTACGTCGGCAGGGGCAAGACTCGACGATTCTGGCGCGGATTTCTGCGCCAGCGGCGTGCAGGTCGGCGATGTCCTGATGTTCTCCGGGTGCACGCAGGACTCGGACTGCCAACCCGACGATCAGTTCTCCTGCCAAGCTCCGGTGTCTGGTGCGCGTGGCATGTGCCTGCCCATCGATGCGACACAAAGCTCGACACTGGTCCAAGCATGCGCTCGCTTCGTTGGCAGCCGCATGCGCTACGAAGTGGTCAAGTCGACGCCCACGTCCTTGTCGCTCGGACTCTTGCTCGACGAAGTGCCGAAGACCGCTCTCAATCCATGCCGTACGAACGCGGACTGCCAGCCGGATGTGGACCACGGCCTACTCGCATTCCCGGCCCCGGACGGCGGCATCGGCAGGCAGTTCGAGTGCTTTGCGATACACGACAACGATCCTCGTTGTGTGAAGAGGTGCGTGGTGGACAGCGACTGCCGGGCTGGGAACATGTGCGAAACCGTGCCTGGCGTGAAGCCCGAACTTGGCAAGCTGTGCGTTGAAGCGCCAATACTCGACAACCTCAACTGCTTTCCCCGGCCGATGACCAGCTACAGCTCCCAGGCGATGACCAGGTACAGCGTTCGCGCCGGCAAGAGCTTTGTCGTTTCCGGTTCCTCGCTGCCGACGTTGCCTTCGATGGCAGCGTCGTCGGACGGAACCTGCCAACCCATCGTGGGCCTAGATCCCTCGCTGGTCTCGCGCATTCCGCTTTCGGCGCCGGAGTGTCCGCCGATTTTCCTCGGTCAGGCGGGGAACTCAGCGACTCCGTTTGTCCAGAACCTGTCCGCGCAGGCCGGCAGCAATCCTTGCCTGTATGTCGGGTCGTATCCTGACGGAGACGCCGCCTCCACCAACGGCGGCGCCTCCTCCGACGGCGGCGCATCTCCCGTCAGCCAACCTGTTCACGCCTTCTTCCAGAATCCCCAGATTCGCTTTGTCATGACCAACCTCGACCAATACGCGGGAGACTTGCTGGGAATCCACTTCGAGATTCAATACGGATACATTCCCATGGTCATTTCAATCCCCAGCTACGAGGTTCAACTGACCTTGGGCACGCGAATCCTCACCGGTCCCACCCAGACCCCCGAAAGCCCGGTTCGTGTGTGGCCCACCGCCACCCCGACGTTGACCTATCCCTACTTCTATGTGGTCGATCAGGGGCGCACGGCTCTCACCCCCGCCAGCCATGGGCAGGTGCTGCGGATGAACCCGCGCGAAGGTAGCAACGAGATAGCCACGTTCGACACCGCCATCTCGGGCAACACGCCGTTTCAGCTGCAATAGCCGCAGGATCCTCCCGAAGATTCGCGAATTTGACAACAAGTAGGGTCTTGACCTACATTGTAGGCAAATGAGCGACAGCGTGCGCATAGTGGTCCGCGACCTTCTTGGCCGAGCCATTCAAGCAGTCAAGGCCGAGGGCGAGCTAACGGGGGTTCCCGACTCGATTTCCATCGAGCGACCGAAGCGTCCCGAACATGGCGATTTCGCCACCAACGTCGCCCTCAGTCTGGCCAGAGGGGCGGGCAAATCGCCGCGCGCGATCGGCGAAGCCATCGCCAAACAGCTACGTGCAATCGGTGGCATCGACTTGGCGGAAATCACGGTCGCTGGACCGGGTTTCGTGAACCTGCGCTTCTCCGACAGGTTCTGGCAGCGACGCTTGCTGGAAATATGCAAGTCGGGCCAGGCGTGGGGTAGGGGAGCGGCCAAGGCGCAGCCCAAGCTATGCGTGGAATACCTGTCGGCGAATCCGACGGGACCGCTGCACTTCGCGCACGGCCGGCACGCGGCGGTGGGAGATTCCTTGACCCGCCTCCTGCGCTTCGCCGGATACGACGTGGTTCGCGAATTCTATCTCAACGACGCCGGCAACCAGGTGGAAATGCTCGCGCGCTCGGTTTGGGCCCGCTACATGGAGGATCTGCGCAAGAGCGACGCCGAGGTGCCCGAGGTCGCCTTTCCCGAGAACGGCTACCGCGGCGACTACATCCGTGGCATCGCCAGAAGCCTCGTCGGACGCGACGGCAAGCGCTGGGTGACGGCCGAGCCTCCCGCCGATATCGAACCCATCAAGCAGTTCGCCATTGAAAGTTGCTTGAGCATGATTCGCGGCACGCTCGCCAAGTTCGAGGTCGACTTCGACGTGTGGCAGAGCGAGCGCGAACTGTACGCAACCGGCGAAGTCACCGCGACTCTGGAGATTCTCGACAAGGCCGGCTTTATCGATCGCCGCGACCAGGCGGTGTGGCTACGTACCACTGCGCTGTGGGGGGACGACAAGGATCGCGTGGTGGTCAAGTCGGACGGACTGCCTACCTATTTGCTGGCCGACATTGCCTACCATCGCAAGAAGCTTCTGCGCGGATTCGACCAGCTGTGCGACATCTGGGGCGCCGACCACCATGGACACATTCCGCGCATGCAGGCCGCGCTCAAAGCCCTGGGCGCCAACCCCGATGTCCTGTCGGTAATTCTCATTCAGATGGTCAGCCTTCTACGCGACGGCAAACCCGTTGCCATGGGCAAGCGGGAAGGCGAGTTCATCACGCTCGACGCCGTGATCGACGAAGTGGGGCGCGACGCCACCCGCTTCTTCTATCTGATGCGCCGACACGACACGCCGCTTGAGTTCGACCTGGAGCTAGCCAAGCGCCAGTCCATGGACAATCCCGTGTACTACGCGCAATACGCCCATGCCCGCTGCGCCTCGCTCCTCCGGCGCGCTGCGGAGCTGAAGGCGCCCGCGCAAGCGCTGACGGCCGAGCTGGCCAGCGCGCTCACCTTGCCCGAGGAAATCGCGATTCTGCGCCGTCTGGCCGACTTTCCAGATTTCTTGGCCGACGCCGCCGCCGCGCGCGAGCCGCATCGCCTGGTGCAATACATCCAGGAACTGGCGAGCGAGTTTCAGAGTTACTACACCAGGCTCCAGAAGGTGCACGGCGACAGCATTCTGCCGCAGCAGCGCCAACGCGTGGGCGACTGGCACGCGACTTGGGATTGGAAACGAACCGCCGCGCGTCTTGCCTGGGTCGGAGCGATTCGCCAAGTCCTGGAAACCGCGCTGTCGCTTCTCGGCGTGTCCGCGCCGCAAGAGATGAAGCGCGCGGAGTCCGCCGAAAGTAGCGAGGAAAACTAGCTCAATTCATTGTCCATTTTCGCCGAGGTACAAGCCATGGGATACACTTCAGGAGCTGCGATGGATGACCGGGGCCTTCGCGATATCGAACGCTGGCGCGACAAGATCGAGGTGCATCTCGACAATCGCCAGGTCTTTTTTCTGTTCTTCGGCAGCGCCTTGGTGGCCTGCATGCTGTTCGTGTTGGGCGTCATCGTGGGCAAGCGCCTCGAATCGCGCGGCCGCGCGGTCTCGCCGGAAATCGAGGATCCGTTGGCCTTGCTCGACAAGGTGGCAACCAGTCCGCGTCCGGCGCAAGCCGGGGTGACCTTCCCGCAAGCCCTGTTTGGTTCGGCCGGCAAGAACGGCGCGAACGACAAGCACGGCAAGAAGGCTGTCGCCTCTCTCGCCGCGACGCCCGAGGCGGATCCGGCCAAGGCACTCGCCCTCGCGGCGCCCGTGACGAAGCCAGAAAAGTCGAGCGCAAAGTCCTCTGCCCCGCCCGCTGCGGATGTGGAAGACGCCAAGAATGACGCCCAAAAGGCACTCGCCAAGCCAGCGGGTAAACCCGCCGAGCCCGTCGCCGATGTGAAACCCAGCCCAATCAAGCCAACTATCCAAGCTATCCCAACTAGTGCCAAGCCGGCGCCCGTCGCGGAAGCGAAACCCGTGGCGATTCCCGCGGTTGCCGCCACGCCGGAAGGCAAGGGCAAGGGGCACTTTGCTTTGCAGCTCAGTTCCTTCCAAGACAAGAACGAAGCCGAGGCATTCGCTCAGAAGTTCCAGGGCGAGAAGCCGTACATGGTCATTTCCGAAATCCCTGGCAAGGGCATCTGGTATCGCGTTCGCGTGGGCGACTACGCGACGGCCAAGGACGCCTCCGCAGCCAAGCAATCGTTCGAGAGAAAGCATAGCGTGATCGCCTACATCGCGCAGAGGTAGACGGTTCTTCGCGATCGCCGCGACGCCACTCGCGCGTCGCTGCTCGCGATCGCTACTCTCGATCGACGAGACGCATTTCCAAGGTGTAGCCACCAGCGCCGGGAACGGTCAGGCTGACTTCGGTGAAGAATCCATCGTCGCCAGAACCCACGAGCGCAACCTGGCGCACCAGATGCAAATTGCGGAAGGTGAGCACCATCTTGGTTCCCGCGACTCCAAGAACGACGTCGGTGGTCTCGTTTGCAAGCGGCGACCACCGGCACACGGAATCGCCCGAGGCGTAGCGGCCCACGGCGAGAGGAGCGCCCGGCGGCGCCAGGAAAGCACTGCCCACGTCCGCCATGAGCGAGGCCGCAAAGGCAGGCTGGTCGAAGGGCGGAACCGCGCGCTTCACGACAAGAGGTGGCCCGGCCGCTCCTTGCCGGCGTTGCACGCCGTCGAACAGCGTGAGGCCTTCGGGGGAGAGGAGCACGGCGTGCAAGCCCTCGGGACTGGTTGCGGTGACACCCAGAAGCTCGCTGTTCTGCCCGAACGGCAAGGTGGCGAAGATGGTGTGCGTGGCATGCCAGGGCTGGCGCGGAAACACCTGCTGGCAGCGAGCCGTGGTCGCCGCGGTCGCGTCCTCCGGCAGCGGCGACAAAGATGGCAAGTGGGCGCAGGAAGCGGCCAGAAGAAGTAGCGGAGACAGGCAGCAGGTTCGGGTCATTTGCGGGTCACTGGCGTGGTGGATCGAAGCGCTCATCGGGAATTGCGCCACCGAAGCGCGGATTGTCGAAGGCGATATGGGTCACGCCCTCGTTCTCCTCGTAGATGTCGATGGCACTTACCGTGCCCGGCCGTTCGGCGAAGATGATGGCGATGCGCGAGACAATCTTTGCCAGCGAGGGATCGATGGGGACCAACTCGACATGCGCGGGCTGACCAGCCGCGGCTGGCCGCAAGACCGGGCGAAATGTCCGGCTCGACGAGAAATCGCCTTCCAGCCACAGGTTGATCTCGCCAAGGACGACCTTCATGGCTTCCAGTTTTGCGCTGGCGTCCGTGACCCATTTGCCCGCGTGCTTGACTAGCCGTTGGACATTTCCGGCGCGCACGACGAGCAAGGTTTCGAGTGGGCTCTTGTATTCCCAGCGCAGATCGTTGGGGCGCCGATAGGCCATCACGCCGCGGGAAACCAGCGGCTTGGCCAAGATCTTCAATGTGCGCGTTTGCACGAAAGTGGTCTCGATGGTGTTGACCCTGGCCGCGGCTTTGCGGATGCCATCCCAATCCTGGTACCAAGGCTCGGCCGCGCTCGCGGCCGAGCTGGTCGCCAAACAGACAGCCAACACGAAAGCAAAACGCCAGGCCATGTCTACGCCATCCCGCCGTTGACCGAGATGATTTGCCCCGTGACGTACGAGGCGTCGTCGGAGCATAGAAAGCGCACCACGCGGGCGACTTCCTCGGAGGTTCCACAGCGATTCATGGGAATCATCTTCTTCAGCATATCGAGCGGCAAGTCCTTGGTCATGTCGGTGTCGATGATTCCGGGCGCCACCACATTCACACGGATGCCGATGCGCGCAACTTCCGAGGCCAGTGCGCGCGTGGCTCCCATCAGGCCCGCCTTGGCCGCCGCGTAGTTGGTTTGCCCGCGATTGCCAATGAGCCCAGACACCGAGGAGATAGTGATCACACTGCCCTGCTTGTGCGGAATCATCTTCTGGATGGCGGGCTTGGTGACGTTGAAAAAGCCGCCCAGCGAAGTGTCGATCACCTTGCGCCAATCCGCGCTGGGCATCATGGCGAAGAGTCCGTCGGCGGTGACACCCGCGTTGTTCACCAGTGCGGCGAGGCGCTCGTGGCGAGCAAACAAGGCTGCTAGCGCGTCGCTGGCCGCGGCTTCGTCGGCGACATCGAAACGGCATAGCTCCGCGCTGCCGCCGTGTTCTTCGATCTGCGCCAGGGTTTGTCGAGCGGCGTCCTCGTTGCTCTTGTAGTTCACGGCCACGTGCAAACCCTGGCCGGCGAGTTCCAGAGCGATGGCGCGACCGATGCCGCGGCTGGCTCCTGTCACCAGGGCCAAAGCTGGCGGCGTGTTCGGAGCCTGGGTAGGAATGGTTTGGGTCATGGCGAAACTCCTGGGAGGACCAAGTCGTCTGGACGATACGCCTGGATCGAGCTCTTGGACCACAGCCGTCCCACCTCGTCGTGCACCTGTCCCTCGAAAGCCAAGTAGTTGGTGGCTCCATGGCTGATGTTCACCGTGCAGCAAAGGCGGGTGCCGAGAGGAATGGTGGCAGCGGTGGCCTTCGAGGCGGGAATGCCCACCAGCAAGCCGCCGATGGCGGCCGATTTCTCGTGCCGCTCTTTCCATCCCTGCAAGGCCGCCGCGCTTTGCGCGACGAACTCGGCCAACAGGACGGTGCTGGCATGTCCGTCGCGCGCTGTCGGCCAGGTGGTGCGCACCTCGCCACGCGTTTCGATGGAAACCTCGTCGACCTTGACGACCTCTTCGACCAGTCGCATGGGCAGACGGTGCGGGATGAGCCGCTCGATGTCGAGCTCGCTCATGGATGCGTTGGAATGGTCCGCATTAGTCATGGAGCGCGAAGGGGGCTTGGGGATGCACCAGCCAAGACGGTGGTCGCGGGCCAGCCGACAGTGGCGCCAGCGTCAGTCCCACCATCGCGTCGCTGACGTAGCCGGCTTCGTCGACGAGCCACAAATCGCAGGAAAACTGGCGCGCCTGCACTTCGCGCGGAACCAAGATGCACTGCCGTTGCCCCTGCGCGATGGGCGCCGTGACGAGACGTGCGACAAAGCCGGTGGGGTAGGCCACGTAGCCTGCATAGCGCTGTCCCCACAAACAAGCCAGGTGCATGGCACCGTCGAGGAGAAAGGGACAACCGGCCAGGGAAGGCTGGTCGCGGGCCGGCTCCGGCGAACGCACGATGGCCGTGGCGGCCTTGTGGCCCAGGCGCGCGGTCTCGCGCAGGCTGCGGAAGCGTGGACCCAACATGATGGCTTCGTCATAGATGCGCTTGGCGGGAACGTCGATTTCAAAATCCATCGTCTTGGGCGGCGCGGACATGGCCGCGATTTCGCCACCCAAGGTCACGGCAAGGTGAACCCGCGTGCGCAGAATACCTCCAGGCAGCGTGATGCGCGAGCTGAGGGCGGCGCGGGTTCCAACGAACGGTGGTTTCTGCAGGCGCTCGAAGGCCAGCATGAGTTCGCACGATGGAACCTCGTCCGCGGGCAGGAAGCGGGGAAAGACGGCGTCACTCATGGCCAGGGGCAAGGTGGCGGCTGCGAGACCTGCCTGGCGAATCACGATGTCGAGCAGCTCGACGGCGGGGAACGTCACCTTGCCAGCAATCGCGTGGTCGGCAACCTCCCGCGGATCGGGCAGGATGACAGGCAGGACCTGCGGCACGAGCGTCATGTGGGAAAGTGCTTGAAGATGTCGACCGTGGTCGGATCCACCGCAACCGGACGACCCTTGCGGTTGGTCGCGCAGTGCCGGGTGAATCCGCGGCAGAGCACATGCTTTGCCTCGGCGTGCGTGATGATGTAGTCGAACTCGACCTTGACCCCGTGTAGGTCGCGGAAGCGCGTGTGAATCCGGATGGGGTCGTCGTAGTCCATGGGCCGAAAGAAATCGAGCCCAACTTGAAAGATGGGATACACGAAACCGTTGGCCTCTACCTGGCGCAGCGGAAAGCCCGCGTCGCGCAGCAAGGTCGAGCGGCCGAGTTCGAAGAAGCGAAAGTAGTTGGCGTGGTACACAGCTCCGGTGCGGTCGGTGTCCGCAAAGAGCACGCGCGCAAGCACGCGGTGCCACACCAAGCCGCCGACGTTGTCGCGCACGTAGCGTTCGTCGTGGTCATAGGCAGTTGGCTGAAAATCGGGGGCGCGCATGGTCACACACCTCGGAAGATGACACAGCAGTTGGTGCCACCGAAGCCGAATGAATTGGAGAGCACGAACTCGTGAGTGTGGGCGCGGCTTTCGCCGACGAAATCGACACCGGCAAGTTCGGGATCGGGAAGGTGGTTGAGGGTCGGCAAGACCCGCTGGTTCTCCAGCGCCATGACCGAGAGTACCGCTTCCACGGCGGCCGCGGCTCCCAGCGAGTGGCCGACCTGGCTCTTATTCGCGCTGACCGGGATCTTGGGCAGATGCTCGCCGAAAACCTCGCGTAGGCAGGCCACCTCGACGGCATCGCCGGTTGGGGTGGATGTTCCATGGGCGTTGACGCTGCCAATGGCCCCGGCATCGATTTCCGCATCCTCCAGGGCGCTCCGCATGGCGCGCATGATGGTTGGTTGGTAGGGGCGGGTAAAGTGGTGCGCGTCGGAGGTCCAACCGATGCCAGCCACCTCGGCGCAAGGGCGCAGCCCATGCGCCGCGATGGTTTCGTCGGCGGCCAGAACCAGAGCGGCGGCGCCTTCGGCCAGCACGAAGCCGCGGCGGTCGATGCTGAACGGGCGGGAGGCCTGCGCCGGATCGGCGAAAGCGCGATCGGTTGGGCGCAGCTTGAAGCTGGCGTTCATGTTGGCGAAGCCGAGCACGATTTCCGGGATGAGGGGCATTTCCACGCCGCCGACCACCGCGAAATCGGCGTCTCCGTCGCGCACCATGCGCGCACCCAGGGCGATGGCGTGGTTGCCCGAGGCGCATGCCCCTTGCGGCGAGAAGATCGGACCTGTGAAGCCCAACACCGTACCAGCCTTGCCAGCGGGCACGTTGGCGCAGATGTTGGGCAGCAAGAAGGGGCTGACGCCATTGGCCCCGATGCTCTGGAAGCGCAGGAATGCCTCGCGCAAACTGTCCGAGCCGTTGATGGCCGATCCGATGAGGCACGCCGTGCGCGGCCCGACCACGCCGTCCATGGCGATCCTGGCGTGGGCGAGGGCGTCCTGGCACACGACCATGGTTTCGAGCACGTAGTCCGCGTTCCAGCTGTGCCGTTCCTTGGCTGTGTCGAACGGGTAGGACGCAGGATCGCGATCGGGGGTCTCGCCAACGATCACGGTGGTCCCAATCGAGCAGCGCGACAGCTCGCGCAGGCCGCCTTGATTGGCATTCGCTCGGCGCCAGGTCTCCTCGGCGCTGGCGCCGAGAGCGGTGCGGGCGGCCCGGCCAACGACGTAGACCCGGCGATTCTTGGGCGATTTCATGAGTGAGATGGAATGAGCAAGCTGGAATGCGCCATGTCCGCCAGCCATAGGCAGCGGGAAGGTGACGAGATTCTATTGCACGCCATTGGATACTCCCGCAAGGCCGGTTTGCAAGATCGAGCAGGGCGGTTGACGGGCGGAACGGGTGCATGGTAGTCGGAGAATCGCATCGGGAAACGCGCAAGATGGACCACAGCACGGCCTACAAGCTCATCGTCGAATACCTGTCGCAGCGCTTTGGAGTTCCCGTCGAAAAAATCCAGCCTGACTCGAAGATGTTCGACGATTTGGGGCTGGATAGCATTGACGCGCTCGACATGCTGGCGCTCCTGGATAAGCAGTATCGTATCAAGGTGAACGAGGAACAGGCCCGCCGCATTCGCACCGTCGAGGATGCGGTCCAGTACGTGCTGGCGAACCTGCCCGAAA
>Ga0224559_1000732_pt1 | contig 20238 bp, 19 predicted proteins | sample 714S33034metaG_FD_180676 | JGI IMG/M metagenome (GOLD analysis project Ga0224559, IMG submission 180676) | Peat soil microbial communities from Stordalen Mire, Sweden - 717 S3 30-34 | ecosystem: Environmental > Terrestrial > Soil > Wetlands > Peat | place: Sweden: Norrbotten County, Stordalen... | reverse complement strand
CCCTAGCCCTGGATAAAAAACAACTATGGAATTTTCCCTCCGGCGCGTATGAGTTCATGGGACTTAACGAACCCGCAATCGGGACTTGTCACATGTGCTCTCTGATCTCGCCCGTAACCGAATTCGCCAGTCATGAAGAAGCCGTGGCTGTCGCGCAAGAAGTCATTATCGGATTATTCGCCACGCAAGCGCGCAATGACGAACTGGCAACAAGAATTGATGATGCGCGCCTCAAAGGTGAAGCGATTAGTCAACAAACATTGTCACGGCGTGATTTTTTGCGCATGCCCTTTATGGGAGGTTGAGATGCCCGATATGGGCAAGTTACGTTTGCGCCTCATCTGGGATGGAAACACCGTACTCGGCGTGGAGGTGAAATCATCGCGCCCTCAGGCATACAAGCTACTGACGGGACGCTTACCGGAAAACGCCGTGCAGATGGTGTCCCTGATGTACAGCGTATGCAGCAAAGCACAGCAAGCGGCGGCCATTGCGGCAACGTCAGCTGCACAATGTATTGCTTTACCACAAGATAACGACCTTGAACGTCAGGTGGCGTGCGAGGCAATGCAAGAGCACTTGTGGAGACTGCTACTGGATTGGACGTTACTACTGGGTGTGCCGCAACAGCAAAAACAGTTTGTAAACTGGCACGGGGCACTTAAAGAATTTGCGGCTGGTCGCGGCAACGCAGGAAAATTGCTGACTGAATTTCATCAAGTTTTGCTGGGCATGTCGCAATCCGAATGGAAACAAATTAATTCGTACGCTAAGTTAAGTGAGTGGAAAAAAGCAGGGAATGGTTTATTGGCTCCGGTGGTTTCTGCTCTCGACATTAAAGAAAGCAAATTGGATTTCGTCAAACAATCTATCGCATGTGAATTAATGCCCAATTGGAGCGCCGCAGACGTACTCCAACAATATGCCGGCAAGCTAAACCATGAGTTTGCAGCCTTGCCGCATTATGCGGGCAAACCTGTAGAAACAGGATCGTTGGCGTACTGCCAACATTATCCGCTTGTGCAAGACTTATTTAGCAAACGTCCGGCAGGATTGCTGGCAAGATTAATTGCAAGACTCATTGATTTACTGGATAGTGCCGAAGCACTGGTACATGACAATTTTAGCGGTCGCATACAAAATGTTTCAGCCCCCAATGAGAGCGGCTTGTCCCAAGTGCGAACCGCTCGCGGTATGCTTTTACATTATGTGCGCATTGAATCGGAACGGGTCGCGGATTACCTTATTGTAGCGCCTACAGAATGGAATTTTCACCCGCAAGGTGCATTGGTAAGCGGTCTGACCGGCCTGAAAGAAAACGATGTGGAGCGATTGATGGACACAGTAAAAAATTACGTGCTATCACTCGACCCTTGTGTTGAATACGAGATCGAGATTACTCATGCATGAAATGTCGCTTGCGGAAGGTATAGTTCAATTAGTTGAAGATGCGGCTCGAGCCGATGGTTGTAGCAAAGTGACCGCCGTGTGGTTGGAAATTGGTCAATTGGCTGCCGTTGAAACAGAGTCTTTGCGTTTCTGTTTCGATGCGGTGACACACGGCAGCATCGCCGAAGGTGCTCGTCTGGAAATTATCGTCACGCCGGGACAGGGCTGGTGTATGAAGTGCGAAGGCAATGTTCCGGTCACCACACTGTATGATCCCTGCCCTGTCTGCGGCAGTCACCAGATACAAGTAACGGGCGGCAGCGAAATGCGCGTTAAAGAATTTGAAGTTGAATAGGAGTTTAAAATATGTGTACAACATGCGGATGTGGATCGGGTCAAACGCTAATTGGTGGGCATACGCTCAAGCAGCGCAGACAATCTGCCGGGAAAGTGCAATATCGTGCACAGGAAAATAATGCAACACATTCCCACGAACATACTCACGTTCACGATGCTATAGATTTCGGCACCGGCCCTGCCGGTGCGCATGCACCCGGCATTAGTCAGGCGCGCATGGTCAAAATCGAGCGCGATATTCTTTCCAAGAACGACAGCTACGCTTTGGAAAACCGTACTTATCTTTCCGAACACGGCATCTTCGCACTCAATCTGGTGTCCAGCCCCGGTTCGGGCAAAACCACCCTGCTGGTAAAAAGCATCAATGCGCTGAATGGTAGCTTGCCGCTTACCGTGATCGAAGGCGATCAACAGACCGATAACGATGCCGCCCGCATTCGCGCCACCGGCGCCCCTGCCCTGCAAATCAACACCGGCAAGGGCTGTCACCTTGATGCGTATATGGTGGGTCAGGCAATGCAGCAACTGAAATTGCAAGACAACAGCCTGTTGCTGATTGAAAACGTTGGCAATCTGGTCTGTCCCGCCAGTTTCGATCTGGGCGAAGCACACAAAGTCGCCATCCTTTCCGTGACTGAAGGTGAAGACAAACCGCTCAAATATCCCGATATGTTCCGTGCCTCTGATTTGATGCTGCTGAACAAATGCGATCTCCTGCCCTATCTGACTTTCGACGCGAACCTCGCAATTGAAAATGCGCGGCGAGTGAATCCGAATATACAAGTGATCCGTATTTCCGCCACCAGCGGCGAAGGCATGGATGAATGGCTGGAATGGATTAAAGCGGGTTGCCGGAAAGCGACTGCTAATAAAAATGATGCGACTCATTGAACCTATACTCCCTTCTCCCACAGGCGGGAGAAGGGCCGGGGATGAGGGGCTAGGTGATGAAACAAATTTGCTCAATCACAACGCCCCTCACCCTAACCCTCTGGATGGAACAACTAGCCATTCGACTAAGCCGCCAACAGCCGCAGCTAAGTCGCTGGTTATCCCGCTTGCGGGAGAGGGAACTTGTGTGATCCACGCCCAAATCAAAGTATCCGGCCAGGTCCAAGGCGTAGGCTTCCGTCCTTTTGTCTTTCGGCTTGCACATGAACTCGGTCTGGCCGGTTGGGTACGCAATGACAGCGAAGGAGTCGAAATTGCTGTCGAGGGTGCGCGTGCGCAAGTGCTGAGTTTGATCGAACGACTGCAAAGCGAACCGCCTGTCATGGCGCGAGTGGAAAAAGTGACGCACGACTTTGCGCAGCCCACCGGTGGTCTGCGGGGTTTCAATATCGCCGCAAGTAAAATGGGCAAAGTTAATACCGGCATTGCGCCCGATATGGCAACTTGTCCTGAATGTCTGGCGGAATTATTTGATCCCGCCGACCGGCGTTATCGCCATCCTTTTATCAACTGCATCCATTGCGGCCCGCGCTACACACTGACCGCGCGCATGCCTTATGACCGCGCCAATACCAGCATGGCGAAGTTTACCCAATGCCCCGAGTGTCAACATGAATACGACACCCCGGACTCGCGCCGCTTTCACGCGCAGCCCAATGCTTGTCCTGAATGCGGGCCAAGCTTGCAGCTTTACGACGAGCATTGGCAATCTGTTACGACAAGCGATCCTGTCGCCGCAACCGCTGCACGCATTCGCTCCGGTCAGATCATTGCCATAAAAGGTATCGGCGGTTTTCATTTGGTTTGTGATGCGCGCAATGCCGTCGCCGTTGTAAAATTGCGCAGTGGTAAACGCCGTCAAGAAAAACCGTTCGCCGTGATGGTGCTGAATAGACAATCAGCCAGTCACTATGCCCGCTTTCCCGAGCATGAGGCATCGTTGCTGGAAGTTAGTGAACGCCCGATTGTGTTAATGCAAAAATCTGCGCAATGCGATGCAGAACTACCCGGCGTTGCTCCCGGCGTATCAAGCATTGGCCTGATGTTACCCTACACGCCGCTACATTATCTTCTGTTCCATGAACTGCTGGGCACACCTGCTGGCTCGGAATGGCTACATCAAGCTGCCCCCTTGGCCTTGGTAATGACCAGCGCCAATCCCGGTGGCGAGCCATTGGTGAAAGATGATGCCGAAGCGCGTCAATCGCTTGCAGGATTATCCGATGCCTTCCTCACCCACAACCGGGACATACTACAACGCTGCGACGACAGCGTATTAAAATGGCAGCGAAATGCAGCCACCTTCATCCGCCGCGCGCGCGGCTACACACCGCGCCGTATCATGCTTCCGTTTACGGGGCCGTCAATACTGGCGTGCGGAGCATGGCTGAAAAATACGGTTTGCCTGACAAGAGGCAACGAAGCCTTTGTCGGACAACACATCGGCGATCTTGACCACGCAGGAGCGCGGCAGATGCTGGATGAAACCGTCGCGCATCTGTGTCATATCCTTGATGTACAGCCTGAAGCAGTTGCACACGATTTGCACCCGGATTTTTATAGTACCCAATTTGCGCAAGCGTATGCAACACACCACGGCTTGCCGATTTTCGGCGTACAGCACCACCATGCCCACATCGCCGCCATTTGTGCCGAACATCGTGTCACAGAACCCGCGCTCGGCTTGGCCCTTGACGGTGTCGGTTTGGGAACCGATGGCAGTGCCTGGGGTGGTGAGTTGTTGCGCGTGGACGGTGCCAATTTTCAACGTCTGGGACATCTGGCCTCGTTAGTAATGGCTGGCGGTGACCGTGCTGCACGCGAACCTTGGCGCATGGCAGCGGCAGCTTTGTACGATTTGGATCGCGCCGATGAAATCACCCAGCGCTTTCCCGCCCACGCAGGCGCAGATACATTACGTGGCATGTTGCAACGCCAACTTAATTGCGTTGCGACCACCAGCATGGGGCGCTGGTTCGATACCGCCGCCGCGCTGTTGGGCGTAAACGAAATACAAGCCTACGAAGGACAGGCCGCGATGCTGCTGGAAGGCTTGGCAGCCCAATACGGCAAAGTTGATACACTCGCAAACGGATACACAATGACGGACGAAGGCGTATTGGGTTTTCGTCCATTGCTAGCCACACTGTCCGACTGCAAAGACAAAGCATTCGGTGCCGCACTATTTCATGCGACGATTGCTGATGGGTTAATTGCCTGGGCGCTGCAGGCAGCAGCACAAAGCAAAATAAACGTAGTCGTTTTGGGTGGAGGGTGTTTCCTCAATAATATTCTGACGCAAACATTAATCGATGGCTTAACCGTAAAAGGCTTGCGCGTGCTGACCGCACAACAGTTACCGCCCAATGATGGCGGGATTTCACTGGGGCAGGCCAGTATTGCCCTGCAACGAATTAATAAAGGAGTTTGACCATCCGTCACGTTATTTCTTTTGTAGGGTGGGCACGTTTTTGTGCCCACGCGGATTCGGAGAAGATGAAGAATAGTACAGGAATATAATTCGTTGCTGTCCGCGTGGGCACAGAAACGTGCCCACCCTTGGCTGACGGCAGATCGTGTTTGGTTAAATGTGCCGGTACGGACGGAAGTGCGCGTTATACGCGGATAGGTGCAGAGGAGATAGTCATGTCAATGCAAAATGAAATGAAAGTCGAAAGTCAGGGTTCGGCCGATTGTGTTGAAAAACTATTTTTCGCACCCCCGGAAAAATTTCACGATTTAAAAGTACGCCCACAAATCGCACTTGATTGTCGAATGTGGCTGGGTATATTGACTTACATGCGAGTTTATCAATACCAAAGGTACCCGCCCATATCGAAAAACTAATAATCGCTTTATGAGGCTAGAATATTTTTAAAGTGGTTCAAAAAATAGTTTTTCAACACAATCGGCCGTGAGTACTCAGTCGACCATCGCGAATACCTGTGTCAGCAATACCCAACGTCAACAGCCGTTCAGTATAACCAATTCATGCGCACATGAATCTCAACAGCACTCATCTTCCAATTGACTTAGTAGCTTCAAAGCCTCATTGTCCTCCCAAGTTTCAAACAACTCCCTAACTTGATTTATGTAAGAGTGAATCAGAAAGAGATCGTTAGGGATTTGAACGGAACCACCAGCGCGTTTCTTCGAAAAATATTCCCAAAACTCGTTACGGCGTTCTGGAATAGCCAGATGCCGGAATACATGTTCCATAATTCGGTGGGCATTGCCATCGCAGTCTATCCCTTTGAAACTAACGTAACGATCATTACTCTTCTTGCAATTACAACCATGTGACATTTTGCATGCCTTTCAATAATACTCTAGGGATGCGCCGAACAAGTACCTACATGAAGCAGGCTTTGATCTGACGAATCTGGTTTGTTAAATAAATAGTATTTATTCATCTGCGATTACGCATTTTGCTGCCTCATTTAGAGGTTTCTTCCATTTTCTTGCTACGCAGGACGCACCTGTCCTGTCAGCGGCAATCCCCACTTGTCCAGATTGATCAACGCCAGCATCGCAAATGCGCGGTTGGCATTCTTCATCAAGCCACGGTAGCGCACCTTGGCGAAACCAAAAATGTTCTTGAGTGGTCGAAATGGATGTTCAACCTTCGCACGCACCTGTGATTTCCTGCGGTTGGTTTCCTTGTCGGCATCCGTCAATGGTGTATTGCGGCTTGCGCGTTTGTTGGTAAAATCGCGTGCTTTTGGCGCAACCTGTTTGATTGCTTCTTTCTGTCCGGTATAGGCGCTGTCGCCATACAGCCGAGTCTCGTTGCCATGCAGCAGATTCGGTAACTCCTGACTATCATGGACATTGGCCGGCGTGACCGTTGCGCTATGAGCAAGACCCGTTTTGCTATCCACGCCGATATGCACCTTCATGCCAAAGTGCCACTGGTTGCCCTTCTTGGTTTGGTGCATCTCGGGGTCGCGTGCTTTGTCTGCATTCTTGGTAGAGCTCGGTGCAGCAATGATGGTGGCATCAACGATAGTGCCGCCTGACAGTTTCATGCCATTGGCAAGCAGTAACGCACCCACCTTGGTAAACATTGCCGCACCCAGATCATTCTGCTCAAGCAAGTGGCGAAAGTTCATCAGCGTCGTGGCATCCGGGATGCGCTCTTGACCCAAGTCAAATTCGCAAAAGTCCCGAAAGGCGGGCACATCGTACAGCGCGTCTTCGCAAGCCACATCGGATAAGTTGAACCAGTTGGCAATGAAGTACATCCGCAAGATGCGCTCCAATCCAACCGGTGGGCGTCCGTTCCCTGCCTTCGGGTAGAAAGGCTCGATTACTTTGACGAATTCCTCCCATGGCACCAATGTTTCCATGCGTGCGAGAAACTCCGCTTTGCGAGTTGGCTTCCGGTAAGTCTCGAATCCATTCGTCGATAGTGTCTGTTGTTTCATCTTCATTCTCTTGGCTATAGCTCTCTTGCTATTAACGCACTATGTTTCATTTCGTGGACTTATTCGGTGTTTCCCTAGCAATATATATCGCCGTTAAGTACGAGTCATCTGTAACCTATAGGACAGTTGATTAGAAAAGTTCAAATTTATCTTTCGAAATGCTAACAGCAAGAACGCAAGCTGCCGGTCGTGACCGTCCCTAGTGTAGTGTTGCATCCTGTTTGGAACTTAATAAGCTCTGTAGGAGCGGCTTTAGCCGCGATGCTAACGGTGAAATTCAGCATTCCCTTCGCGGCTAAAGCCGACTCCTACAAGGGATTTACTGATATTCACATTAAGTCTCGTCAACCATGCAACACTACACTAGATAGCCGAATTCTGTCAGTCTCGCAGCAATATTTGCTGGCGCTTGTACGACTGCTTTGTATGGCATTTTAAACAATCTCATTTCACCTTTTAAATGTCAATACGCTTTCAGGGGGCTTTGCTTTGATTTACGCCTAACTCCTGCGTTCCATCACGGCTGCAAAAAATCCGTCCGTGCCGTGTTGTTGGGGCAACAGTTGTAGATAGTCGCCCATTTCCAGGGGGATTTTTTGTTGGGCTAGCGCTTCGCTTGCGGGTAGTAGGGCAAAGTCGGCATGTTGCGCCAAAAATGCCTCGACGATGCCTTGGTTTTCTTCATGCAATAAACTGCAGGTCGCATAGACTAGGCGGCCACCGACTTTGAGCAGTTTGCTTGCCGATGCGAGAATCGAGGCTTGTTTTTGGGTAAGCTCTGCCACGCTTTGTTCGGACTGGCGAAATTTTAAATCGGGGTTGCGGCGCAGCGTGCCAAGCCCGCTACAGGGGGCATCTACCAGCACGCGGTCGATTTTGCCCGCGAGGCGCTTGATCTTGTTGTCGTTCTCGTGGGCGATGAGTTGAGGCTGCACATTGCTCAAGCCCGAGCGCGCCAAACGCGGTTTCAAATTAGCGAGGCGCTTTTCGGAAACATCCCACGCGTATAAGCGGCCTTGTGAATTCATTAGCGCGCCGAGCATGAGCGTTTTGCCGCCCGCGCCCGCACAAAAGTCCACTACCATATCATTGCGTTTTGGCGCGAGCAGCAGGCCCAACAATTGACTGCCTTCATCCTGAACCTCAAAGCGTCCTGTGAGGAAAAGCGGGCTTTTGTTCAGCGCGGGTTTGCCGGCAACACGGATGCCGTAGGGCGAGTAGGGTGTGGCCACGGCGCTAACGCCTTCGGCACTGAGACCTTGCACTATTTCATCGCGATTCGCCTTCAGGCTGTTAACGCGCAGATCAAGCGGGGCGGCTGCTTGCATTGATAATCCAAGCGCAAGAATTTCGTGATCGCCGCGCTGTGTGCGCAGTTTTTCGATTATCCAGTCGGGCAACTCAGCCTGTATCGACAGGGGGAGATCGTCGAGCTTGATGCCTTTTACTTGCCCCAGCCATTCAGCTTCGCCGGCTTTAAGCACAGGCGCAAGCTCACGCACATTGTATCCGTCAAAGCGTACCCAATAAGCAAGCGCCATGCGGCGCGGTGTTGTTTTATTGGCGGCACTGACAGGCGTGGTACAAGCGTGTGCTAAAAATAGCCGATGCCGCAATACGCCAAACACCGTTTCCGCGATGAGCGCACGTTCGTTTGAGCCGACACGTTCTGCTTGAAAGAAGTAACGCAGTGTCGTGTCCGCCGGATGCACCAATGGCAAAATGGTGCGCAGTGCTTGCATGACGAGATCGAGACGGTATTCGGTGATGAGCATGAGTAAACCTTGGGTGGAAAGCAGTTTGGAGTCGGTAGACGTTAGCCGTTGGTTGGGGTTTGATTTAACTAACGACTAATGTCTGACAACTGGTTTTAAGCTCCGCATTTTAACAGATGCTCAAGTTATCTCGTCGAGAAAACAGTTGAGAATAATTTATTTGGGTTTGTCCTAAGCCGGACAAGCCGGAACCAATTGCCCCCTTCTCCCGCAGGCGGGAGAAGGGGTGGGGATGAGGGGTGGTGAGATAAAAAGAAACTATTTCTACTCGACGCCCTTCACCTTAACCCTCTCCCGCCTGCGGGAGAGGGGATAGCTGAACTTTGTGGCTAAAGATTTATTTCATCGCCGCCGCTTTAACCAGGCCGCAGGCCAGCTTTGCCATGGAGTGATTGACGACACCATCCAAGGACGCATCGAAGTTGTAGCGAATTTCTGAAATAGCGGGGTCTGTGGCTGAAGGCGGGATAACGTAGCTGGCAAGCAATCTGATATAGGCGAGGATCTCACCATGCTCAAATATCCGGTAAATATCCAGCGTTTTGGTATTGATATCGCGCTGTGCAGAAGGTACGGAATAAAAGCCGGTGACGGGCGACGGGTCGAAAGCATACACCTTGGTGATTCTCGGGATGTCCGGTTTGTCCGGCAACGCATAAGCAAATTCTTGTGCCAGTCCTCCGCCCAATGAGTGCCCCACTGCAACCAGTTGCACCTTTCCGATTAATGAGCCGTTTTGCAAGCGTTTGCCGACTTCTGTAGCAAAATCTTTTGCCAGATTCTCGGCTGCGACGGTGTATTGATCTTCGTGCAGGGGTGTGAACCAGTGAAAATCAGCTCGCCATGTTTGCCATTTTCTCTGCACCGTTCCGCGAAAAACAATAGCGACTGTTTCTCCCGGAATGCCTTTTTGCCAGACCTCAAAAAATAGTTGTTGTTTGTCCGCATAATCTTCTAATGCCGGATCTTCTTCCGGGAAATCCGCCCAACGGAACCAGCCCGGCAGTGGTATAGGTTTGTCAGAATTGGCAACACATTCGGTGGTAACTTGTTCTGGTGGGATTGCCGCAAGCGAAAGCTGCGGGCTGCCGACGGGCCGTTCTTTGGTCCAGTGATCGCGGTAGGCATTTTCGCTCATGACCGCATATTCCCACTCTGACTTGGCGCGCTCCGAGGCGGGTTCGTCGCGATAAATTCTATTGCCCGGATCACGGACTTTGACGATGTCGGGACTTTGACTCATGTTGCTGCATCCCCCCAGAAGAGCAGCGAACAAAGCAAGCCCGATAAATACGAAGCAACGGGAGGATGAATCACGAACTGCATTCAGTGTCATCAATATTCACGTGTTGTCTATGACACCGGGAGATTATTCATCTGAAACACGAATTTCGGAAATGATCGCTTCTCCATCAACCTTGCCTTCGCGATTGAGGTGACGCACTTTGACGGGGAGCAGGCGGTATTCCTGGGCGAACCAAATTTCGAGGCCTTCTTCATTCGCATTGTGCAGCCTGCGGAAGTGAACCGTTTGCAATGTTCCTATCGCCGTTTCAATCTGTTCTTCAATGGTGATTTGAAAGCGGTAAGTTTCGAGTTTTTTTCCGGTGGCGATTTTTAACGAAATAACTTCATCCCGTTCGCGCATCGGCGGGAATTGATAGAGGGTACTTAAAATGTCCAGCGTCTGGGGAAGCAGGGCTGCTTCGGTATTGTTGGAAAAGTGTATCTTTTGATTAGTCCAATCAAACTCGGCGCTACTGGTATCTTTGCCGCCACTTTGGGTGATCACTTCTGAAAACTTTTCCGGTTTCAATGCGAGTAGCGTTGCAGTACCCGTGCTGGTTTGTTCTATGTGATAACTTTTAAATACGCGAACCAGTCCTGTTGTATGTGCATCGGCATTAAGTGTGTAATGTCCGTCAACAATATCCAGAGTGTGTACCGACTCGCCCGCTTTGAACTTGTTTTCACCGACGTAAACGGAGAAGCGGAGTTTTGCGTGCTTGGGCAAAGGCGGACGCTGAGGCTCTGTCTCGGCGGCAACAGGAGCAGACGCAGCTACCGATTCGCTTGCGGCGAGAGGTGTACTTGTTGCCACAGGTTCGCTCGCGGCAACAGGCGAACTTGCAGCCTCTGGCTCGCTGGTAGCAATAGGTTCACTGGTGGCAAGGGGGGCACTTGCCGCAGCAGGAATATCGGGAATGGCTTGAGCGACTGGCTCTGGTTGCGGAGCAGTTGGGGCTTTGGGTTTGGATTTGTGTTTACGGGGGCCGGGTTTACCGGCGGTTTTTGGCAGCGGGATGAGTTTTGCTTGTAAGGCGTGCAACCGGGGTTCATGTTCGGGCAGTTGGAAGTCCGGCAACCTCAATACCAATCCATGCAACAGCACCGACAGGACGATAGCCAAGGTGATGCGTCGATTTGGAGTGGCAAACAATCGGGTCATGTTTTTGTGCAACAGGGTGGACGGTTCACGATGTGGAAATCCACTGCGATAGCCCGTAGTTTAACCCAGACCGGGAGAGATCAACGGTGCGCCAGGTTGCTCAAGACGGTTCATGGCGACGCGCCCATCCGCGCTCAGCCAAACCTGTTCGCGGCATATCCAGCGAAGTGCTTGTGAATAGATGCGATGTTCTTCGTGGAGTACTCGTGCTGCCAGAGAAATGGGCGTGTCGTCATACAAAACAGGTACGGCAGCCTGAATGATGATGGGGCCAACATCGAGTGTGGGCGTAACAAAATGCACCGTGCAGCCATGAATTTTTACACCATCATGCAGTGCCCGCTCGTGCGTGTTGATTCCGGTGTAAGCGGGAAGCAGGGAAGGGTGGATGTTGATGAGTTTGCCGCGATAGCGATCCACAAAACCGGCAGTCAAAATGCGCATGAAACCAGTCAATGCAATCACGTCCGGCGTATAGCGATCTATCACTTTTGCCAGTGCTTTATCAAACGATTCGCGGTCGGCATAATCGTTGTGTTGAACAACTGCGGTGGGGATGCCTAAACTCTTGGCAATGGACAAGCCCGGAGCGTCCGCCCGATTGCTGATGACAGCCGCAAATTGGCATGGCAACTTTGCATCCAACAGGGCTTGCATGTTGCTGCCGCGACCGGAGAGAAGGATGACGACTTTTTTCATACGCTGAGTGTAGTTGCGATCAACGAACTTGAGTTTGATGCTCGTTGCCGTTGCGGGCGCGAATAACGCCGATACGCGACACCGATTCGCCAACGGCTTGCAAATGTTTGATCGCTGCGTCCGCATCTTGAGCTGCCACGACCACCACCATGCCGATGCCACAATTAAAGGTGCGGAACATTTCCTGCGCTTCGACATTACCGCCTTCACGCAACCAGTGAAACAGCTTGGGCAACTGCCATGTTTTGCTGTCGATGTCGGCAACGACATTGGCAGGCAATACGCGCGGTACATTTTCGGTGATGCCGCCGCCGGTGATGTGAGCCATGCCTTTGACCGTAATTTGTTGCATCAGAGAAAGCAGCGGTTTCACATACAAACGCGTCGGCGCCATAATGCAATCGGCCAGCGTGCGTTCACCGTCGAACTTGGCATTGAGGTCGGGATGTGTGCGCTCAATGATTTTACGAACAAGTGAATAACCGTTGGAGTGCGCGCCATTGGAAGCAAGCCCCAATACAATGTCGCCACCTTTAATGTGTTCGCCGGTAATGATTTTTGATTTTTCCACCACTCCTACCGCGAAGCCGGCGAGATCATATTCCCCCACCGGATACATGCCCGGCATTTCAGCCGTCTCGCCGCCGATCAATGCACACCCGGATTGCTCGCAACCCAAAGCAATACCCCTGATAACTTCGGTAGCGGCTGGGACATCCAATTTCCCGCAGGCAAAGTAGTCGAGGAAAAATAAAGGTTCCGCGCCTTGAACTAGAATATCATTCACACTCATGGCGACGAGATCGATGCCGACCGTGTCGTGGCGATTTAACTCGAAAGCGAGTTTGAGCTTGGTGCCCACGCCGTCCGTGCCGGATACCAGCACGGGTTCTTTAAATTTTTTGGAGATTTCGACCAATCCGCCAAAACCGCCAATGCCGCTAAGAACTTCAGGGCGCATGGTACGCTTGGCAAAGGGCTTGATGTTTTCGACTAACTGGTCGCCAGCGTCGATATCTACACCGGCATCGCGGTAGGAAAGACTGTTGGAAGGGGTGCTCAAGTTGAGTTCTCGCTTTCTTCGGGATAAAGTGCCGTCCGCTTGGATCGACGAATTTTGAAGGGCGAATTCTACCTGAAATGGCCTCAACTCGCTCTATAGCACGTGTTGTGATTTTGTTTTTATTACCGGATTTGTTATGACTCAACTGCTTTTGGGCATTGCACCACAATGGATGCCAACCTTGGATAATTTTGTTATTGGGCGCAACCTGGAGTTGCACGCTGCGTTGCGTCATGCGCTGTCCGGCACGGGTGGTGAACGGGGAATTTATCTGTGGGGCGAAAACGGCAGCGGCAAAAGCCACTTGTTGCAGGCAGTGGTGGGGCGTGCGACCGCGAACGGTCAATCGGCAATCTATAGCAGTGGTGCCGTGCCAGAGGCGGTACAGGTGGTTGCGGTGGACGATGTCGAAAGTCTGGATGCCGCAGCGCAGATTGAATTGTTTGCCTTGTATAACCAGTTACGCGAGAGTGGTGGCATGCTGCTCGTGAGCGGAAACGTTGCGCCGGCATATTTACAGTTACGTGACGATCTGCGCACTCGGCTGGGTTGGGGATTGGTATACCAAATTCACGGGCTGAATGACGAAGAAAAATCTCAAGCCTTGCTTCAGCATGCACTGGTACGCGGCTTTGAGTTACCCATAGAAGTGACGCACTATCTGTTACGTCACGGTCAACGCGATTTGCCTTATTTATTGAGTGTATTGGACGAGTTGGATGCGCATTGCCTGCGCCTGAAAAAACGGGCAGCCACTGTTCCCTTGCTCAAAGAGATTTTGCGTATTGAGTAGGCAATCGGAAAATTTTGCATTTTGAATTAAAGAATTTATAGATTCTGTCGATATTCACTCATCGGATTAATAAACAGCCTGTTTTTGTGCTTGCCAGCGTTGTTACCTTTGAGTGCCTCAGTTTCAAATTTGTTGACACTGCGACAGCAAAAAACTGAACGTAATTCAAGGAATTTAATAGTTTTTATAAATTTGACTAGGAGAAATAGCATGAGCAAAAATTCTCAACAAACGATTTTGGGGTTGGCTGGACTAATTTCCAAGAGCCTTTCTTTATTATTCGCAGGACTTTGTGTCGGCTTCATGCTTTCGGCATGTTCCAGTAGCGGTGGTACTTCCTCTAAAAGCTCATCTGCTCAACAAAATAGAAGCGCTGAATTTCAAAGAAGAGTTCAGGCCGAGCAAGATGCTGAAGACGCCAGGGATAGAAATGCTCAAATTCAAGAACAAACCAGGTTGGAGCAGCTTGAGCTGCAAAAAATGCGTGCCGAACGCGCTGCACAGAGAAATGCTCAGCGCGCAGCTCAGGCTCAACAAAACCAGGATAATCAATAGTTCCGTTTAACGTATTACAGGCGGCGCATTTGGCTTGTGTGCAAAGTACGGAGTTTATTGCACTGTATTATCAGGGTTTAGCGAAAGTAATGTTTTGGTAGTGCAACAGGACTTGGGTTTATTCGTATCCGGTCGTAACAGTAGAAAAAGAAAACGCACACCCTGTTAAGGAATGTGCGCGAATTTCTTATATAACTACACCGTTACTTTAGTAACTGTTTCTTCTCCCTGCCCCTCTCCCTGCCCCTGTTCCTTTTGCGTTGGTTTTCAACTGAAGCCTTTACAAACCACATCAACCAACGCAGAAAATGCTCCTGCATGAAAAATAATTAAAAAATCTTAACTACGGATAACAATTCCGCAATAGTGTTTTGCAGCATCCTACGGTATATGCAAACAGACTCGCCACTATACAATTTATATTTTTGGGCGAGGATTAATACGCTTCAAATTCTCATATTGTATTTGTAATGGTATTTATTATTTCACAGTCCTTGTTTATTAACAAGAACCCTTTTATTCCCATCGCTTGATACGCTACCCGTATTCAGTCAAATTTCAAGCGGTAATTGAAATTTCAGCATTGGTTATTATCATACTTAAATAATACAGTATTTGCAATTAGTTAAAGTCAGAGTTGTGATGTGATGATAAATAAATTTATTAAGTTATAAAAGAAGGCGCACATCTTGATAAGAGATGTGCGCTAAATTGATGTGCAAATCGTTGTGACTGGATGACTCAATTTGATTCACTAAGCCTCAACGCGAATACTGTATTACGAAATTTATTGAGACAAGAGTGGATTAGCTGTACAAAACACCCGCTATTTCACAGATAGATTTGGCAAAACTGGTGAGGGTAAGCCCCTGGGAAGTGCTCGAGCAAACTGCCATTTCATCAAGTCAGAGCAACTTGTTGAATCCGTTTAGATAAGTGGTAGGACGTGCCAGATTCGAACTGGCGACCAACGGATTAAAAGTCCGCTGCTCTACCGACTGAGCTAACGTCCCTCATCCCAAAAGGAAGCGCGCATTATACGGATTTGTCCTTTACTGTCAACGCAAAATGGACAACTTATGTGTTGCGTAACGCGTCAGATCTGGGATTCCTGCGAGTTCGAAGCCTGCGCGGCGCAAGCGGCATGAGTCGCACACGCCGCAGGCACGCCCTTGTTCGTCGGCTTGGTAGCAAGAAACCGTAATACTGTAATCCACGCACAGCTTGATTCCTTGCTGGATAATTTCAGCTTTGCTCAGATGTAATAGCGGGGCATGTAAGGTAAGGGGGTGGCCTTCTACTGCTGCTTTGGTGGCTAGATTGGACATGCGTTCGAATGCGGCCACATATTCCGGACGGCAATCCGGGTAGCCGGAATAATCGACCGCATTCACACCAAAGAATATATCTTGCGCCTGTAACACTTCTGCCCATGCCAGGGCGAGTGACAGCATGATGGTGTTGCGTGCGGGAACATAGGTGAGCGGAATGCCGATGCTTTCCTGTTCGGGAACAGCGATGTTTGAGTCGGTAAGGGCGGAGCCGCCGAAAGCAGTCAGGTCGATGTTAATGACGCGGTGCTCGGTTGCCCCCAAGGTCTTGGCTACACGCGCCGCGGCCGCCAATTCGGCATGATGGCGTTGCCCGTAATCTACGCTCAGCGCATAGCAGGAGTAGCCCTGTTGGCGTGCAATTGCCAATACAGTTGCCGAGTCTAAACCGCCGGAAAGTAATACGACAGCGTTCTTCATTTTCCCTTTTGATTTCCCCAAAGCAATTTATGTAATTGTACTTGCAAGCGTACCTGCAGTTGGTCACGCAATATCCACTCTGCGAGCGCGCGTGCTTCAAGTTGACCTTGTGCGGGAGAAAACAACACCGGGCATTTATTTGCCAGCTTATGTTCTTGCAAAACCTGTGTTGCCCAGCGGTAATCAGCCTCGTCACACAATACGAATTTTATTTCGTCATGTGCATTCAGATGATGCAGATTGCCCCACAAGTTCTTTTGCATCTCACCGGAAGCGGGTGTTTTTATATCCAGTATTTTTGCAACGCGGGAATCAACAGCGCTGACATCGAGCGCGCCGCTGGTTTCCAGAGATACGCAGTATCCCTTGTCACACAATGATTGTAGCAGCGTGATACAGCCCTTTTGTGCCAACGGTTCGCCACCGGTGACACAAATATACTGCGTGGCGTAAGTGGCCGCTTCCTGCATGATCTCAGCCAAAGTTTGGGTCTGACCACCGGTAAAGGCATAGGTCGTATCACAGTAGGAACAGCGCAGCGGGCAACCTGTCAGGCGGATAAATACACTGGGGATACCAACCCGGGAACTTTCACCCTGCAACGAATAAAATATTTCGCTGATGCGTAGCGATGTGCTCGCTCTGGAAGTCGGCATGATTATTGGAGGTTTCGATTCTAAGCGCTATTTGAATGTAGCCAATTCTTTTTTGGCTTTTGCGGCCGCATCGGAATTGGGGAATTTGGTAGCGATCTGTTTAAGCGTAAGTTTGGCTGCTTCTTTGTCATTTAGCGAATCCTGGCAGTCTGCAATGCTGAATAGCACATCAGCAATCTTTGGATAAGTGTCAAACTTGTTGGCAATAATCTGAAAACTTTCCAAACTGTTTTTATAGTCTTTGAGAACAAAGTAAGCGTTTCCCAGCCAGTAGCGAACATTGGCAGTGTTGGCGGACTTGGGATAGTTGGCCAGAAAATCCTGAAATGCAGTCACCGCATCCTGATAGCGTTCTACTTTGTAAAATCCGTAAGCTGCTTCAAGCGCACGATTTTCATTGCCGGAATCATCGGTTTTGTTTTTCGTTACACTCGCTTTGTCTGACGAAGCTTCGGCAGTTTCAAAGCGGCGCAAACGACCATCCAGATCGACATAAAAATCTTTTTGGCGTTTTTCGGCATCCTGCAAATTGTGGGTGAACTCTTCATTTTGTCCGCGCAGTTTGCGCAGATCGGCGCTCTGCGCATCGATTACGGTTTGTAAGTCGAGCAGGGCGCTGGTTTGCTGTTTGTAAGCAGCGCTCAACTTGGTGATTAATTCCTCAGCGGCAGCAAGGCGAGTTTCGAGTTGCTGAATCTGCTGGCGCGCTTCGTTGTCACTGAACAACCCCGCAAATGCCGGGGGTGCAGTGAGTGTCAATACACCTAAAAAGAATAATCTAAGCTTGGACACGGTTATTTATAGACGATATCAGCACGACGATTTTGAGCCCATGACGCTTCATCATGCCCGGATGCCAAAGGCTTTTCTTCTCCGTAGCTAATCGCTTCAATTTGGCTGGCTTTGGCGCCGGAAAGTACCAATGACTTCTTGGTGTTATTTGCACGGCGTTGACCCAATGCCAAGTTATATTCACTACTGCCGCGTTCATCCGCATTTCCTTCAACGCGGATTTTACGCTCGGGATGGCTGGCCAAATATGCGCCATGCGCTGTAATAGTCGCTCTGTCGGTTTCCTGAATAGTATCTACGTCAAAAGGAAAATGAACGCTACGTTTTGACAAGGCACTTGCCGGATCACTGAGCGGATCAACCTGGGTAGCGTCAACCTTTGGGGCGGATTCGGCGGACGGAGCAGCTTCAACTTTCGGTGCAGCTTCAGCAGTTGTCGTTGTTTCTGCTTTTGGCGCATTAGAAACCGCAACAGTTTCCGGTGTGGCTAGTTGTTCAATTGGGGCGGCATTCACTTCGGGCGGCGTGGTTGCAGCATCAACTTTGGCACCATCAGCGGCAGGAGTAGTAGCTGCATCCTTCTTGGAAGCAGGGGAATCGAATGGTGTATGAATAACGCCGCATGCGGCTAACAAATTAACGAGTAGAAAGCTGATTAATAATTTTTTCACAGGCACTCCCAACATAAATTATTGCTTAACAAAGGGACCCCAAACGGGTTCCCGAATATCGCCTTGCTGCGGGGTCATCTTCTGTTTGACCCTGCCATCGCTTGAAACAGTTGCCAATATACCACGACCACGTACCTCGGTGGCAAACAGAACCAGTTTCCCGTTCGGTGCAAAGCTCGGTTTCTTCTCCCAACCACCGGGGGTAAGTATCTGAACTTGCTTGGTCTCGAAATCTTGTACGGCGATGTGGAAGATACCGTCGTTAAAATGGGTAAACACAAAACTTTTTCCATCCGGGCTGAAGCGCGGAGAGAAATTATTGCTGCCATCAAACGTTAGTCGTTCGGCTTCTCCTCCTTTGATGGACATACGGTAAATTTGAGCGCTTCCACCGCGATCGGAAGTAAAAATAAGATAGCGGCCATCGGGAGAAAAATTGGGCTCGGTGTCGATGGTGTCAGTGCTGCTGATGCGGCGCAGATTGCTGCCATCCGGCCTCACAAGGTATACCTGCGAATTGCCATCCTGGGTCAGCACGATTGCAAGTTGTTTACCATCCGGAGACCAAGTCGGCGCACTATTACTTCCCGGAAATGCGGCCAATAAAACTCGTTCACGCGATGTCAGCAATTGGGAAAAAACCAATGCACGACCTTTTTCAAAGCTGACATAAGCTAATGATTCCCCATCAGGCGACCATGCGGGTGACATGATGGGCTGGTTGGAATCTAGCAAAGTTTGTTCGCCGTATCCATCGCTGTCGGCAACAACCAGGCGATTTCTTTTACCCAGGCGATTAACATAAGCGATGCGGGTGCTAAACACGCCGGGACTACTGGTGAGCTTTTCGTAAATCATATCGGAGATGCGGTGTGCAATTGCCCTGTAGTGATCACTTTGCGCGGAGACAGCCTGGCCGAAAAGTTCAATTTTCTGGACGGTATCTACAAGGTGGAAACGAACCTCGATACGGTCATTCGGCAATTTTTTTACGCTACCGAAAGCAAATGCTTCAACATTTCGCCAATCGGAAAATTGTACTTCTTTCAGGCTGCGGGGTGATCTCCCTTCAGGGGGAACCAACTTAAAAAGTCCGGTACGAGTCAGGTCGTTCGAAACTACCTCGCTAATGCGTTGGTCCAGACGATCTTCGCCTTCAAACGGCACGACCGAGACGGGCGTTTGATGTTCGCCTGCGCCAGTGACCTCAATATCCAAAACAGCAAAAGCGGGAAACGTAAAGCACAGCAGAAAAATCAGACTGCCTAATTTCAACAACATAAATTCTCCTTCATGGTTTTACAGATAAACGCAACTCACGAAACATTCTGGCCAGTTCCGGATCTTGAGGTACGGGCAATGGCTGCGCCTTGTAAATGGCACGTTCGGCGGCGCTATCGTAAGCAGCATTGCCGCTACTTTTTTCCAGCTTGACATTATCCATCACCGAACCTCCCGGCAAGACGGTTACCAGGAATATAGCTTCGGCTTTATCAGCCACGTCCGGTGGCATGATGATATTGCGGCTGATTTTAGCTTGAATCAACTCTTTGTATTTCGCCACTTCATTTTTCGTGGCCTCATCCGCTTCTGCGCGCATTTTTGCTCTGCGCTCCTGTATGCGTTCTGCTTCACGTGCCGCCTGTGCAGCTTCAGCTAATTGTTTATCCAGTTCCTGCTGCTTTGCCTGTTTTGTTTGATCAAGATCGCGTTGTTTTTCAATTGCCTGTTGCTGGGTATTTTCATCCGGCTTCGGAGAGCTTTTGACTACCGGTGTCTCTTTTTTAACGGGCGCTACTGATGTTACTTTCTTCTTCTTTTTGTCTTTAAACACGATATCGGCCTTGGGCACCGGAGCAGGCTCAATCACTTTAGGGATAGAAAGAGCTTCCGCTTTTTGCAAGACTGGA
>Ga0224559_1000731_pt1 | contig 20269 bp, 13 predicted proteins | sample 714S33034metaG_FD_180676 | JGI IMG/M metagenome (GOLD analysis project Ga0224559, IMG submission 180676) | Peat soil microbial communities from Stordalen Mire, Sweden - 717 S3 30-34 | ecosystem: Environmental > Terrestrial > Soil > Wetlands > Peat | place: Sweden: Norrbotten County, Stordalen... | reverse complement strand
CAGGCAAAATACTATTAAAGTCAATATTTTTCATAATATATTAAGTAATTGTAGATTAGATCCCAAATATTCTGGAAATTTACTTGAAACAGTTATAACAATAGCTAAATACTTATTTTATTTAAAATATTTAGAAACTCACATTACAGGTATGTTAATATGAGTATAACTGAATATAAAATAAATTTTTTCATTTCATTCTTATTTTTATTTATCCCTGCAAGAGTCATTTAATCCAAAATAGTTTCACTTGAACAATCATTTGTTCTTTCTTTTATTTTAATAAACTATTTATGATCTTGGAAGAGGATTATGAATTTTGTGCCGTTTTTGGATTCAAGGTTTATTTCACCTTCGATTTGATTTGTTAAAGTGTTAACAATTCCTAAACCCAAAGAATCCGTGTTTTTGTAGTTAATATTTTCTGGAAAACCTATTCCATTATCGCTTACAGATAATTGTAAATTTCCATCTTCTTTTTTGTGCAGTTCCACTATGATCTTCCCAGTTTTTCTGTCTGGAAATGCATGTTTCAATGAATTGGATAAAAGTTCGTTTATTATCAATCCAAGTGGGATGGATGTTTCAACATTAAGTGTAACTTGTTCAACGTTTAATATAAGTTTTATAAGACGTTTGTCAGGTGTATATGCATGATAAAGGTCGTTTGAAAGGTTTTCTATGTATTCTGTGAAGTTTATATGATTAAGGTCAGCTGAACTGTAGAGTTTTTCATGTATTAATGCCATGGATTTTGTCCTGTATTGACTTTCTTTAAAAATTTCTTGAGTGTCTTTGTCCTTGATGTAGCTGGATTGGAGGCTTAAAAGGCTGGATATCACCATAAGATTGTTTTTAACCCTGTGATATATTTCTTTCATAAGAGTGTTCTTCTCTTCTATGGTTTTTTCAAGTTTTTTCTCCATTTCTTTGCGATGTGTTATATCATGTGCTATGTGAATACTTCCAATCAATGTACCGTCCTCCTGCTTTATTGGTGATGCAGTTACAAGGAAGTATCCTCCAAGATTTTTCTCATCCACCTCGGATATATGTGCTATCCCGTCTTTTAAGAGGTGTTTATGTGGACAATTTTCGGGTGGTAAATCCGAGTGGTGTATAACTTGGTAACATAAAGCTCCAATGCACTCATCGGGTGTTGTGCTTAACTTTTCAGCCATTGCCTTGTTAACTTTAACCACCCTATGATTATTATCAAGTATGGCAATTAAATCCGGAATAGCATCAAATGTGATTTCCCATCCTTTTTCAGACCCTAAAACCGCTTTTTTTATTTTATAAAACTCTTTTGGATTATTTTGGATATTTTCGTGCAATAATTACACCTTTTTAATGACTATTAACCATAATTTTTTTATCAAGAACATTTCCAAGGTATTTTAATTTTTATTAAGTTTTATATTGAATTTTGTTCCTTTATAATTTTTTAATTCTATTTTGCCGTTTATTTCATTTACCAATGTTTTTACAAGCTGTAAACCGAGTGTCTCGGGTTCGTTAAAGTTAACTCTTTCAGATAATCCGATTCCGTCATCTGAAATGAACATTTCTATACAATTATCATCTTGATGCATCTCAATCCCCACCATTCCATCTCGGCCATTTGGAAAGGCGTGTTTGAGGCTGTTTGAAATTAGTTCATTTATTATGAGTCCGCATAATGTTGCTGTATCTATGTCAAGAAAAATGTTTTCGGCTTGGATATTCTTGGATATCTTGTTTGGGTTTACTCTATGGGATTTGTAAAGATCATCAACTAAACTTTTAATGTATCCTGAAAAGTTTATTCTTTCATGATCAGGTGATTGGAATAGTTTTTCATGGATTAGTGATATGGAGTTTATATGGTTCTGGCTGTCGCTGAAACTTTCAACCATCTGATCTCTGATGTAATTTGATTGAAGGTTGGTTAAACTTGATATTCTTTGCATATTCATCTTAGCATGTGTGTGAACATTTTTTAATAGTTCTTCTTTTTCTTTCAATAATTTATTTATTTCATTAATTTTATTTTTGAGTTCAGTAATTTCAGTATCCATCTTCTCAAAAGATTGATGATATTCCGCCTGTTTTTCCTCTAGTTGTTTTTGAAGTTTCTCTTTAATTATTTGGAATTGGGTTTCTATTTGATTTCTGTTGGCAATTTCAGTATTCAAATCTTTATTTATCTTATTTAATAAGTTGGTTTTTGTTTCAAGCTGTTTTTCTAGTTCATCCTTGAGGTCCATGAACGATTCTTCGGTTTTAATGTGTTTGTTTATCTCCGATTCCATATCTGTCTTTGTATGCGAAAGTTCAGTGGTGATATCATCGAGATGTTCTTCTAGTACTTGATATTTCTTTTTAAGATCTTCTTTTATCTTTTTATGGGCGTTTAGTTCATTTTGCTGTTTTTCAACTGTTTCATCATATAAAGTTCTTTTTTCAGATAGTTCTTTTTTAAGATTTTCTATTGTATGGTTGAGTCGGTTTTCTGTGATTTTATGCTGTTCTGTATTTGATTTCAGATCCATTTGAGATTTTGAAAGTTTGGATGATGTTTCCTTAACCTGGTTTTCAAGATTTGTGGATAACTCATTTAAAGCTTCTTTTTTGCTCTTTATCTCAGTTAATTCCACTTTTAAAGATTTTTTTGTTGATTCAAAATATTCTGTTTTTTCTTTGATTTCATTTTTGAGTATGTTAATGTCGCTGTTAAGTTCTGCTTCCAAATTCTTCTGCTCGGTGATTTCATGGCCAACAGATTGTAAATCTTTAATACAACCATCTTGATCAAATACTGACTTTGTAACCCATCTCCACCAATGTATACTTCCATCTGACATTTCAATAGGACTTTCAAGAATTTTTACTGGATTAACCTTATTGAAGGATGCAATGTAGTCCCTCATCTTTTCCTGTTCTTCCAATGGGATTGAAAACACAAAACTGGTCCCAACGGCCCCGCTTGCAATGTAACTTTTGTAGGAATTGTTTGCATACGTTAATATTCCATTAGAGTTGAAACGGCATATAGGCTCTGTAAAATCATCAATTATTGCACCGTGGAATTCTTCTAGTTTCTTAAGTTCATTTTCCTGAGATCTGCTAATCGTAACATCTTTTAGAAGAATTGACAGCCCATCGTTTAATGGATTGATATTTAATTCCAGGAAACCTGTTCCATTATCACATTGGTACTCAAATACCATTATAGAAGATTTTTTTGTTTCCATAGAATTTTTAAAAGTTTCTTCTAAATCATTTGAATTTTCAAGATCTGGTAAAAGTTCCCATATAGATTTTCCAATTGTTTTATCTATTGATAAGCCCGTTAAGTTTTCAGATTCTTTGTTAGAGTATTTGCAATTTAAATCAGAATTTAATGCTAAGAATGGATATTCTATACTTTCAAGAAGATCCTTGAACATTTCTTTATTAAGGTTAAGGGTTTCTTCTAAATCTTTGTGTTTAGTAATATCATGGAACTGTACTTGGTAAAAATTTATAGAGTTTCCATCAGAGGATAATTGTGGTTTAATAATAATTTGCAAGTTAATAATACCGGTTTTTGTTGTTTTATAAGATACAAAACGTCTAACATCAAATTCATATTTAACTGTTTGTCCTTCCAATAGGATTTTTTTGTCCTTTTTGCTAAGATTTAAATCATTAAAAAGGTTGAAATCCTTTAATATGGATGTATCTTTTACCTCGAATAGTTGAAGAGCAGCACTATTTGCATCTATTATCTGCCCTTCCTTAGTGTACATCACAATTCCTAATGGGGACTGGGAGTAAATACTTTTAAACCATTTTTCACTTTTAATGAGTGATTTTTCTGCATTGAATCTTTCGCTGATATCATTGAAAACCAGTGTAGACCCTAATAATTCTCCATTATCATCTTTAATTGGGGATGCAGTATATTCTATTGGAATTTTTACTCCTTCAACATTAGATAGATAAACTTGTTCTGTTACACCATTAACTATTCCTTCATTCTTAATATCTTTAACAAGGTTTGAAACAGAAGATTCATTTGTTATGTTTGTATTAATTTCCTGATTATATACTTTATGGTCGGTTATTTCACTCGATGAAGTAATCATTTGGATCATAAAAACTTCACTTAGATCCTTGAAGTATGCTTCTTCTTTTTTGAATCCTGTAAATTTTTCGGCAGCTTCATTCAAGAATCTTATGTATCCTTCTTTATCTGTTACTATGACTGCTCCATTTGATCCTTTAAGTTTTTTGTCGAGCCATTCACCGGATTCTACTAATTTTTTTTCAAACTTGTGTTTCTGGAGTGCTTTTTCAATTCTGTCGTGAAGTTCAGTCTCTTTGTAAGGTTTCAAAATGTAATCGATGGGTTTTGTGATATTAGCACGTTTAATCATTTCCTCATTACTATAGGCTGTAAGATAAATGATTGGTATGTCTAAAATATTTTTTATATCCCTTGCTGCATCTATACCGTCGCCTTCACCTTTTAGAACAATATCCATTAAAATTAAATCGGGGTTTATTTTCCTGGCCTTTATTACAGCTTCCCTTTTAGAAAAAGCAAATGTAGGTGCTTTATAACCCCAGAACTTCAGTGTTCTTTGCAATCCCATTGCAGTGATACCTTCATCCTCTACGATTAATATCGTCTCAGCCGACACGAATCTCAACTCCAATTTTAATATCTAAAATTTTTTTACATTCTTATTATCTCGTTTTATTTGAACTGTAAAATTTGAAATTTAAGTTCTATACTAATTTTTCTACATTCACAAAGTATTTAAATTAATACATATAATTGTTCCAAAAATCCCGACTCATAATTACATTTGTGAATACAATCACATTACGAAGAAGAATTTATTTAGAAGTGCAGATATAATTAATGAAAACCGTGAAAAGAAAAAAATCACATCATTTAACATAGCCTAATCAGCAGAATATGTAAGTGAATGTATTTATTTATAAGTAAAGTTATATGTTGCGTTTAGTCTTTATAAACATTACAAATTAAAATGAAATCAGTAATAAATTCCAGAATTTAAAAACATAATTTGACCATAATATAAATTAATGTAATTATAATTTTTTTTAGTGATATTAGAAGTCCTCTGATTCATAAATCGATTGTTCAACTAATTTGCGGATGTTGTTAATTATAAAACAGAAAATTAACTACTAATTATGCTATTTTTAACCATTCCAAGTTTATTATCTTGGACAGCGTATTAACAATTTTGTTTATTTCCTTATTTCTTAGCAACTCACCAAGAATATGCAGGCAACACACCTAGATGATTTGGTTAGTATCCACTTATTTGATATTGTCTATTCTATTTTTATAAATTACATCGAGAATGATATTCTTAATGAAAATGTCTAATATAGTAAATATTTATCTCAAAATAAAAGTATGAATAAAATATTTATATCTTTTAACACACATTTATTACAGAAGTTGAGAATCTCATGGTCAATGAAAATATAAAAGATTATAAACTGCGTAAAAAAGCTGAAGAAGTACTTCAAAGCCAGTTCAATCCTATAAAATATAATCCTGAAGATGTTGATGAATTAATTTATGAGTTACATGTTCATCAAATTGAATTGGAACTCCAAAATGAGGAACTTAGGGAATCTCAGTTAAATTTAGAGAATTCCCGGAATGAATATTTTGATCTCTACAACTTTGCACCCATAGGATACATGTCCGTTGATAAAAAAGGTATTATATTAAATTGTAATCTTACAGGAGCAACTCTTTTAGGATCTGATAGGAATAATCTCTGTAAAAAAGCATTAATCCAATTTATTGAGCCCGAATATAGAAACAACTTTCATCATCATATTAAGAACGTCCAGGATAATGGAAGTAAAGAAACTATCGAACTTAAGCTTATAAAAATGGACAAAAATTCATTTTACGCACACTTGGAAACTATGAAAATCCAAGATGGAAATGAAAATTTTAAAGGATTTAGAATAGCTTTCACTGACATTACTGCTCAAAAAGAAACTGAAAAAGTATTACAGGACCATAATGCAAACATTCAAAAAATGTTAAATGTCGAAATCAACGACCTTGAAAAGACTGAAATTCGATTAGAGAGAATGATTGAAAAATATAAAATTTCTAATCAAGAGCTAGAACAATTTGCTTATGTTTCATCCCACGATTTGAAAGAACCTTTACGCATGATCACAAATTTCCTTCAGCTTTTACAGAAAAGATATATAGATATGCTTGACGAAGATGCAAATGATTTTATAAATTATGCTGTAGATGGTGCAAAACGTATGGATATGATGATCAATGATCTTTTAGAATACTCTAAAATCGGAAGCTCTGAAAAAGAATATGAATATCTACAGTGCGAAAAAATATTAGAAACCGTACTAATAAACTTAAAACCCTCTATTGGCAAATATAATGCAATTATAACCTATAATTCCCTACCTTTAATTCATGCTAATGAATATATGATGATTCAGTTATTCCAGAACATTATAAGCAATGCTATTAAATATCATGGCGAAGAACCTCCTGAAATACACATATCAGCAGATTATATTGATGATGAATATGTATTCTCTATAATGGATAATGGAATCGGAATAGATCAACAACATTTGGAAAGGATATTTAAAATCTTTCAGCGCCTACACAATCATGAAAAATATGAGGGAACTGGTATTGGTTTAGCTATTGCAAAAAGAATAATACAAAAGCACCGAGGAAAAATTTGGGTCGAATCCGAGCTTGGAAAAGGAACTACATTCTTCTTTACAATACCTCAAAAAAACTATTAAGATATTTTAAGCTTTAGATAGTATATTACCGTTTTGTACATCTTTGAATATTTGAAATGTATTTATAATATCTATAAGTATCTCATTGGCCTTTTCAGGTCACACAGAGTACATAAATAATCTGAAATTATTTATATTTAATTCCAATTGATACAAATTGTGCGGAATTATCATATTCTAATTCAGATTTAAAGGAATATTCACTATTCCTATACCAAACTTCAAATTGAAGTTTTAATAAATAAAATATAATACTCCTCTTGAATATGAAAGTATCGAGTTTTTTTTAATTAATCAGGGGGATTTTAGATTTGAATGAAAAATTGATGCACATTATGCTTGTTGAATATAATCCTGATGATGCTTTAATCATCAATGAAATAGTAAAAAAATTTACTCCATAAAAAAAGTGAATAAATAAAAAAATTATTAAGTATAATATCCTAAAAATTTAATATAAAATTCACTTTTTGCAAGTTTTATAATGGACTTGTTTATAAATTATTTCACATCTTCCATTGCTATGAGGATCATGTTTGTTTCTATGTCTCCTCTGTAGATTTTTCTAGCATTTAATAACATTTTTTTATGCCCTATTCCTTTGAAAGTGTGTTCTAGTACAAAGTCTTTCTTTTCATTGTTTTTTTGGAGTATTTCTTGGAGAAGGTTTCTAAGGGATGGAATGTTCCATTCACTCTTAGCGATTTTGTATATATTTTCACCTTCTGTTTCTGATTTTTTTAGTTTGAAAGTTTCGAAGAAAGATTGGTTAGCTGATATCACCCTTTGTTCTTGGTCGAGTATTATTAATGGTTCACGTACGGTGTTTATGATATTTTCAGAGTATTCTAGGGCTGATTGTATTTTTTTTTGACTATTTTTAATTTGGCTGATGTTCATGAATGTGACTGTAGCTCCGTCAATAACATTTTGTGAGGTTTTATAAGGTAGGATTCGTACTTTATACCATTCTCCTTCTGCAGTGTTAACTTCTTTTTCTTTGAAAGTAACTTTTTCAATGACTTGATTTATATCCTCCACCATTTCAGGATAATTAATACGGGAAACAATGTCGCTTAGAGGACGTCCAACATCGGATGTTATTAGTTTTATTAGTTTGGTTGTTTCTTCTGTAAAACGTTTAATGTTAAGTTCATTATCCACAAATATGGTGGCTATTTCGGTGCTGTTAAAAAGGTTGTTCATGTCATCATTTATATGTGATAAATCATCTATTCTCATTTGGAGTTCAGTGTTTACAGTAGTTAGTTCCTCGTTTAGAGACTGTAATTCTTCTTTGGAAGTTTCCAGTTCCTCATTTGTGCTTTGAGATTCCTCATTCAGTGATTGAAGTTCTTCATTAGCAGATTTAAGTTCTTCATTGGAAGTTGTCATCTCTTCAATTGTGATGTTTAGTCTTTCTTTAGTTAACTTAAGCTCATTTTCAATTGCCAATAAATGGTTACTACTTTTGGAAAGTGGATCTAATTTGATATGGGTTTGTTTTTTATCTATTTGGATGTTTGATTCTTCAAATGAAACAATTAACAATCCTTGCACGGCCTCTGGATCCTTTAGTGGTGTTACTGTGAGTTTAATGAATTGTTGTTTTTCATCATTATCACTTACTTTAAGACTTTCAAATACCAATTCTTTATTATTTGATACCGCATTTTGTATTGCTGTACTTAAACCTAATTTTATATTCCCGTTTGCCATTTCGAGAATGTTCATATGGGCCCTTCCAGGTGAAGGTTCTAGATATTTACCTAAATGACCGTGAATGTATAATATATCCCCTACATTGTTGATTAATGCGGATGGAGGAGCATATATGTCAATCAAGTTTTTTTCAGCTACTGTTGTAACGTTCAAATTAGCTGGTATAAATTTTGAATCTTTTAAAGCGAATTGGGTATCCCAATATGCTGGGGACTGTCTATAGGAAATTGTACCAGTTTTTGTGTAGTCAAATTCTATTCCATTTGATTTAATACATTTGAATATTTTCCATTTATTGTCTAATGTTGAAAATGTATCTAAGAATTTTCCAATGTTCTCTGAAGGACCTATCATTAGAATTGCATCTTTTTTTAGTGCATAGTTAAAGTTTGATAGTACTTTTTCTTGTGCTTTATTTTCAAGATATATTAGGAGGTTTCTGCATGAGATAAAATCTAATTTAGTAAATGGAGGATCTGTGATAACGTTGTGTGTAGAGAATATTGCTGTATTGCGTATTTCATTTTTGATGATGTATAAATTGTCTTTTTTATAAAAATATTTTTTAAGTCGTTTTGGAGTTATATTTGTCTGAATATTAGTATATGTACCTGATCGGGCTGTTTTAATTGAATCTGCATCTAGATCAGTTCCAAATATTTGTACTATTAGGTTTTTATGTATTTCTTCTAAAAGTTCTTGTATTATGATTGCAATTGAATATACTTCCTCTCCACTTGAACATCCAGGCACCCAGACCCGTATAATATCTCCATCTGTTTTTTCTTGTATCATTTTTTTTAAAGCATGTTGCTTTAGAGATTCGTAGGCTTCAGGATCTCTGAAGAAGTTGGTGACATTTATCAAAAATTCTTTGTACAGTTGATCGATTTCAGATGGGTTTTCTTGTAGATATCTGAGATATTGCGACATTTCTTCAATTTGATGAATATTCATACGTCGCATAATACGTCTGTTAATAGTGCTTTTTTTGTATTGTGAAAAATCTTGTCCTGTTTTGTTTCGGATTAATATGAATATTTTCATGATTGCTTGAATTGTTTCTTCTTCAGGTGTGAGTATTTTTTGTAGGATCTTGCGTGAAGACTGTTTATAGGATATAATTTTTCTTGGCATTTCTTCTGGAGATAATACTATGTCTACATGTCCTGTTTTAATTGCATTTTTTGGCATATCTTCTGATCCTGCGGTTAATGGATCTTGTGCAATGCATATTCCGCCATGAGCTTTTATTGTCTTTAACCCAATTGATCCATCACTTCCATAACCGGATAGGATAATGCCCACACTCTTATCTTTTTGATCCTGAGCTAAACTTGTGAAGAAGTAATTTATAGGCAATCTAAGACCGTGTGGTTCAATGGGATCCATTAGTTGAAGTTTTCCATTTAGAATACCTAAGTCCTTGTTAGGAGGTATTATGTAAACCTGCTCAACCATAACTTGGACTCCATCTTTAACCTGTTGAACTTTCATTGATGTGTACCGGGATAAAATTTCGACTAAACTACTTTCATGGGTGGGATCCATGTGTTGAACAATTATAAAAGCCATTCCATTATTTTCTGGAATATTTGAAAGGAATTTTTTAAGTGCATCTAATCCACCTGCTGATGCTCCAACACCCACATATAAAAAATTAGGGGAATCTTTATTACTTTCTATCTTTGTTTCTATTTTTTTAATCATTTTTAGAACCACACATATCCACAATATGAAAATGCGATGAATTAGTTATATCATAATCATTCTACCATTTAATCATATATTATCCATTTTAGCGGATATTAATAGATATACTAATAACAATAATTAACGATTATGGATAAATATTGAGGGCTGGTGCGAAAGATAGTAAAAGATAAACTACGTAAAAAATTGGAAGAACTACTTAAAAGTAGTCTTGATCTTGCTGAAGATCCATCTAAATATTTGGAGCATTATAATTCTATCAATAATATTTTTTCAATATCATTAGATTCATTATTCTCATTGAATTTATCATAATAATGAATATTTATAGTTGAATCCGGAAGAACTACAAAATTGGGTCTTAATCTTGATTCTTTTGCTTTGAATCTCTTTTTATTTAGAAGTGAACATGCGAAATTAGCTAGTCCTTTATTAGAGGTGAATTCAATTGATTCATATCTGGATCCAAAAATTCAAAGACTTTCTTCAAATAAAGGTTGTAATTCTTCTAGTTCTAAAGTTTGGGGGGATTGGTTGACTTTAATCCTAATTCTTCAATTGGTTTCATCCTTAATAACGTCAATAGAACCAATAACAGTACATGGTGCACTGTCAATTCCTTTTATCTGCCATGGAACTATCATCAAATTATTAATATTTTGGTCTCGGCCCAGCTCTTTAAGTTTCATATCTTCAATAAATAGGAGAGGTTCTCCATAGGATTCATCAATTTTAAAAGCAGTTATATGTGTTTTTTTCGCAATTTCAGCATCATTATATCTTGCCATTGAAATACAGTCTATCCCTATGCATCTTATATTGGGATGGTTTCTCCTTATCCAGTGAATTGTATCGGGTGAAACCCCCGGATTTTGGGTCAGATACATATCCAAATCTTCTTCCCTATATTTTTCCAACCCTGTCCTAAAGAGTATACAATCGAATCCATTAAGATCTATTGTTTCTACATCTCTCACTGTTATTAGTTTTCCAGGATTCTTCTTACAATCTATTATTAGAGGATTATCAAAGGATAGTTCCCCAATATCGTATTCAGATATTCCCCTAGCATCGGATATAAAATGTCTTGGGGCATCTACATGGGTGCCGCAATGATTAAAAACTTCGATTATATAACTGTTGTAATCGTCACCATTTTCAATCTGGGTGTTGGGTGTTATATTCGGTTTGGTTGTTCCAATATAGTAGGGCGAATTATTGTCAATATTATAGGATAACAAAATTTTTGTCACTTTATCACCATCACTTCATATCTCAAAATTGTCTAATATTATTTTTGGTAATTTTATGACTTATCTTCTGTTAGCATTGTATTATCCATTATCTATGAGAAAATATATAAGTAATAATATAACAATTGTTATATATTGAAGTTGGGGTCAATATGAAAACAAATGACCTAGAAAAGCACTATCTAATTATATTAAACTTAATATTACTCTATTATGGTTTTAATCTAATTATAAACCGGTGTTGAGGTTTATATCTGGGAGTGGGTGGAAATAAAATAGGATTTCTGAATAAAAAAAAATTTATGGTTCAAAAAACAAATTATAATATTAATAATTATATATTTTCAAAATATTTAAGAGGTGGATTTAATGGCAGAATTAAAAATCGATGTTACAGGCGAAACATGCCCAGTACCTTTAGTTGAATTGAGAAAGGCACTGAGAAAGGCATCTCCGGGTGAGATTGTCGAAGTTGTTGGTACACATCCTGCATCTAAAAAAGAAATTCCAATGGCTGTCGAAGCATTAGGGTCTGAACTGGTTGATGTAGATGAGAAGGATGGAATATGGAAGATTAGGGTTCGTAAATAAATATAAAAAAAATATTTTTATGAGGATGAGAAAATGGGTGATGACATAAAAAAACCTGATAAATCAACTATAATTGTGCATAGTGGAGATATGGACAAAATATACAGTGCACTAATAGTTTCAAACGGTGCTCTTTCAATGGGAATGGAGGCATCTCTATTTTTCACATTCTGGGGACTTCAACGCCTACAGAAGGGTGGACTTGAGAAGGGACCGCTTTCAAAGATGCACTTTTTAGGGCTTGGTAAATGGATGATAAAGGGAAGAATGAAAAAAGCCAATGTTGCATCCCTTGAAAGATTATTAAATGATTTCAGAGAGTTAGGCGGAAAGGTAATAGCATGTGAAATGACCATGGAGATCATGGGAATCGACAAAAAAGATCTGAATCAAGATATAATAGATGAATATGGTGCAGTTGGAACTTATGTAAACGAAGCAAGGAATTCTAAGATCACACTGTTCATTTAAAAACTATTATAAATATAAAGAAATTTTCAGATTGGAACATAGTTTGGAGGGAGAATAATGCCTAGAAAATATACCTACCTTGATAACGCTTCAATTACCAGAATGGATGAAAGGGTGTTAGAATCCATGAATCCATATTTCTTTGAAACTTATGCAATACCCACATCAGAAACAGGATATTCAATGGGTATAGAAGCAAAAGAAGCACTAGATAATAGTAGAAAAATAATTGCCACCAAACTTGGAGCAAGAGAAGATGAACTAATCTTTACATCTGGAAACTCCGAATCCAGTAACACAGCCCTTAAAGGAGTTGCAACTTCACTTAAAGACAAGAAAGGTAAACATATTATAGTATCCGCAATAGAAGATTTTCCGGTTTTAAACAGTGCAAAAAGCCTTGAAAAACAGGGATTTGAAGTCACATATCTAGATGTGGATGAACATGGAATTGTTGATCCAGAAACACTCAAAAATTCAATAAAAGATGAAACAATCCTTGTATCTGTACAACATGCAAATCAAGAAATTGGAACTTTACAAGATATAAAAACTATAGGTAAAATATGCCGGGAAAAGGGTATAATCTTCCATACAGATGCCACACACACCTTTACCAAGGTTCCTTTAGATGTCAATGAAATTCCAGTTGATCTTATAACCATATCTGCCCATACAATACACGGCCCTAATGGTATTGGCGCACTCTATATACGAAAGGGAACATCCATAACCAAATGGCTTGACGGTGGTTTTCAGGAATTCAATAAACGTGGAGGTCTTGAAAATATTCCGGGTGCTGTGGGATTTGCAAAGGCAGTTGAACTAATAACTACCGAAGAAAATAGGAATATCCAGAATATTCGTGACCATCTAATTGAACGTGTGCTTTCTGAAATACCAAAAACAATATTAAACGGCCATCCTCTTTTAAGATCACCTCAAAATGCTAATATAACCTTCCAATATGTTGAAGGAGAATCTATTACATTACATCTTGACATGAGAGGGTTTGCTGTTAGCACAGGTTCTGCTTGTTTCAGCAGATCACTTCAACCAAGTCATGTTATACTTGGAATTGGTGGAGATCCAGAAAGGGCCCATGGATCGCTCAGGATAACACTGGGTCGTTTTAATACAATGGAAGATGTTGATTCAATTGCAGATGCATTAGTTGAAGTAGTAACAAACCTTAGAAAAATAAGTGCGCTGGGCCATTAAAAAAATAAAAAAAATAGTATTATATGTGGGGCAGGAAATCTTAGAAATAATTCATTAATCTGAACAGATAACATCTAGAGGGGCATCAGTAAGAACAGTACCCCAATTAACTCCCACACCTACTTCGGGTGTTATCAACATATTTTTTTCAATCCAACCCAGATCAGCCTTACTAGCAGCCATATAATGGAGTGAACCAAATATCTCGTTGTTAATATTTCCCGATTTGGGAACTGCCAAGGCTTTATATCCACCACAATCTAATAAATCACATAAATTGCCGGTAATATTATTGATTTTATTATTAAATTCATCGTAGTTCAGATTACCATTAATTAATTTTTCTTTTGGGATGTTCGGAGGTAATGTAATTCCTATTGAAATAGCCCGAGGATATATAGCAATTAAAGATGCATAGTGTTCTGTAACAATTTGGTCTGGTAGAGATAAGTCTGATTTGCCTAAAAAATAATCCTCACAATTTTCTTCAATTATAGTTCTTATATTATTACCAAGTTCCATTGATATTACATCCTATTTTTTTTGGTTTTAAGAGAATATTCTTGTTATTTTTTTGTTTAAATAAATATGTTCCAACGTATAATGGACTAAAATCCATTATACGGAACATAAACCATCTAATATTCCATTATTTAAATTTAAATCTGTTTTATTTTATCTTGTCATTGATTTTCTAAATAGTGGTATTGCAATGGCCATTGTAACAACTCCAAAGGCTATGAGTATGAGTACTTGGACCATTACATCTCCAAGATTTGCATTCAAAAGCATTACTTTTCGCATTGCATCTGCTGCATAGGTAAGGGGTATCAGTTTAGAGATATCTTGCATAAACCATGGCATAGTCTGTATTGGATAGAAAATCCCTCCAAGGAACATCATTGGGAACATTAAAAGGTTCACCAACATGGTACTTGATGCCTGATCTCCCGACATGGAAACTGCCACTATTCCAATTCCAACAAAGCTGAAAATACCTAGCAGAAGCAGGAAGAATGCTAGTATAACGCTTCCCTGTATTGTGACACCAAAGAATATCATGGCCAGTACAAGTATCAAAATACACTGTGCAAATCCTCTGACACATAATGCAGCAGTTTTCCCTAGGATGATTGAAACCTGACTTATCGGTGCAGATAGCATACCATCAAATGTGCCCATTTCCTTTTCCTTAGAAATGGCTTCGGGAATACCTGTCATGACAGTCATCATGACTATCATGATCATGAGTCCTGGTGCAAGGAAATCAAAATAATTTGTTTGTCCAGGTATGGTAGTTTGAATACTTGAGGTGTAAGGGAACACTACAGCTTGAGCGTTTAATGTTGTATTTGTTGCTGCACCCATTTTTGCAACATTACTCATGGCTTGCATCCCGTTTAATCCTGTGATCGTACCCGATGCAACGGCTTCTATCTGTGAAGCTATTTGGGGATTACTGTTATCAACATAGATTATAACATCCGCAGATTGGCCATTCGTTAGATTAGTTGAAAAACCGGGCGGTATTATGAATGAACCATACAATTTTCCCTGGTTTATCTGTGTTTGGGCGGCTTGGGTACTCGAAAAGTTTTCGAAGTTCATTGTGCCGTTTTTATTCAAAGCTTCTAACTGTGTTATAAATGCACTGCTACCTGTTCCATGGTCAAGGTCTACAATTCCAACTGGCATATGGGTCTGGGTGTTAGCACCAGGGAAAATAAACCCAAACATGACCAAGAAAGCTATAGGCATAATTAAAAGTGCTGCTAGCGACATACGGTTACGTTTTAGTGCTAGAAGATCCTTTGACATTATATGATAACTGTCTTTTAATATTTTGATTATATTCATATTCATCCCCTTCCCCGGGCTTGTGGACGGGGCCCATGCCCATGCTGTTGTGGTGCTGGTTTTTCAGTTGGATGGTCACGTATTTCCTTACCTGTGATGCTAAGGAAAACATCTTCCAGTGTTGATTCGTTACTGTTAGTAATGGAGAATATCTCCCCGCCTTCGAGTCTTATGGCATCAATTATTTTATTAAGGGCATCATCACCCGTTGCACTGATCTTAAGATTTTGATCGTCCTGCTGGGACAGTGCAGATACAACGTCGACTGATCTGATATTTTCAATCATGTCGGTTGTTAAATTTTTAATCTTGGTTGTAAAGATGGTTGTGTCACTGTTAGCTAGGGTATCTTTCAGATTTTGAGGTGTATCTAAAGCTGCAATCTTACCGTGGTCAATGATCGCGATACGATCACTCAATGCTTCTGCTTCGGTCATGGCATGTGTTGTTAATATGATGGTTACACCATCTTTGTTGATGTCCCTGATGATTTCCCTTATAGAAACTGTTGTCTGCGGATCCAAACCGAGGGTTGGTTCGTCCATAAAGAGTATCTTGGGCTCTGGTAAGAGTGCCCTTATCACATTGATACGTTGTTTCATACCAGTTGAAAATCTGCTTATCTGGGTATCTTTCCATTCTTCCATATCAACAAGTGCTAAGAGTTCATCTATCCGTTCTTCTCGTTTTTGTTTTGGAATTGCGTAGAGTTTACCAAAAAATCTCAAGTTTTCAGCTGCAGTTAAAGTATCGTACATGATCATTTTCTCGGCCACAAGACCAATATTTTCACGCACATCAGATGGTTCTTTCATTAGATCGTAACCAGCTATTGTTGCTGAGCCGGAGGTTGGTTTTGCAAGAGTGCAGAGCATTCTTATTGTGGTACTTTTTCCTGCTCCATTAGGACCAAGGAAACCAAAAATTTCCCCCTCTTCCACATTAAGTGATATATCATCTACAGCTGTAAAATCACCAAACTTCTTTGTGAGGTTATTTAATTCTATAGCAAATTCAGTCATAATTTTCTCCTAATAAAGTTTATAATTTAAATTACACCCATTATATTCATTAATTTTCAATATTAAGCTTCATGAATCGAATCTTGGATAGTGTTCATTCTTGAACAGATATCATCGATCAATTCTTCGTGTAAAATCAATTTTTCGTTTTTAATATCTTCCAAATAAGATACATAACCGTCAATTTCGATTAAAGCATTTTTTACTGCAAATGCTCCCTGTTCTTTTGGTTTGATATTTTGTCGTAGATTCCCAAATAATTTAGAGGTAATATTTTTACCTTTATTTGTTAATTCATAGCTTCCATCGTCTAATTTAATTATTAAATTTTCATCTACCATTTTTTTAAGTATAGGATATACAGAACCTGGTGAAGGACGATATCCTTGATTTGGACTTTTATTATTTCCTATATGGTGCATTTGGCGAAATTTTTCATGGTGTTCCTGGATGGAATCCATTATCTCAACTCCATTCATTGGGCCATCTTCAAGAACATGAATTATTATGATTCTCAAACCCCGGAGCTTTTGCATTTCCTCTATGCTTTCATGAAATTTATCATGCAGATTTTTAAAAGTATCCCACATATAAACCAGTTCCTCCTATCGTCCGGACGATATTGTATCGTGAATAAGATAATATTTACGTCCACAATCTCATTTATCCTCAATTTAAAGACTAAACAAATTAAATAATATCAAGTTATCGATATCTACTAATCGATATTCCTGAAGTTATATAAATAGTTTGGCTATTTAAAAAAATTAATTGGTTTTAAAAAAAAGATAAAATAAATTATAATACCCAGCTAATCAAGTTCTTTAAATTTCAATATGAATGCCAGTCCATTATCTCTTTGAATTTGGAGTTCTCCTTCTAACTGTATTGAAAGACTATTTACTAATTTAAGTCCTAAAGAATTTGATTCAAATGGATTGTGATCTTCTGATAATCCAATCCCATTGTCTGAAACAGTTAAAATATATTCTTCTTTATCACGGATCAGACTAACATTTATAATACCCGTTCCATCGGGAAATGCATGTTTAATACAATTTGAAACCAGTTCATTAACAATCAATCCCATTGGTAGGGCAGTATTAATATTTAAATAAATATCATCCACAACAACACTGTAATTTATGTAGCTCGAAACACGGGAGTAGGAGCTTAAAATATCCTTAACTAAGCTATTCAAATATTCACCAATATTAAGCCTACTGAGACTATGGCTGTGATAAAGCTTCTCATGGATCATTGCCATGGATTTAACACGTCCCCTACTCTCCTTAAGAACTTCAGCAGCCTCTTCACTCCCGGTGTGATTAGCTTGAAGAGATAAAAGGCTTGAAATTATCTGCATATTATTTTTAACCCTATGATGAACTTCTTGAAGTAAGACTTCTTTTTCTTTTAAAGAGGCAAAAATTTTCTCCTCCGCATTTTTAAGTTCGGATATATCTATTATTATACCTCTAAAACCATCATGGACGTTATCATTAAATATAGGGTTTGAATAGAGCATTATGGGAAAAAGACTGTTATCGTGACGTTGTGCGGTGTATTCATCACCTGTAACCTGTCCTTTGAGTACATTTTTAATCTTCTCCCTGGATAAAGGCCTGTCCTCTTCAACAATAAGTTCTAAAATATTTAAACCATTATCAATATCTTTCTGGGAATATCCGAACATTTCAAAGGCATAGACATTCATAAAGGTTAGATCTGCATTAGTATCAGTTTCAAAAACAGTTTGGGGAAGTAGATCGGCCAATTCCCTGTACTTCTTCTCTGATTTAATGATAAGATCTTCTGTTTTTTTTCTATTGCTTATATCTTCAAATATGTAGATCCAACCAGAAAATAATCCTCTTTGGTAAATAGGAGTGAATTGAACCTCAACCCATTTTTTAACAGGTTCATTAATTTCTATATTAACCAATCCTTCTTTTTCTCCTTTGGGAGATACTTCGGCCCACATGTTAAGATTCTGATCGGCATAGGCACCAAAGGATGTGTTGTCTAATTTAAAAAGTTTTTTTGCAGATGGGTTAAAGTCCATAATCCTTTCAAGTGGATCGATAACCATCACACCATTTTTCATGCTGTCAAAAAGGCTTCTATAAGCAGGTGGCATGACATCCAGAAGTTTGTAACCGACTATGCTCCAAAGTACAAGAATTCCAGAAGCTGTTAGAACAAGCGGGGTTGGATCGAAGTAGAATGGACTTAAACCTGCAGAATATATTGAACTACTTAAAAGGGCTATTAATGCGGCTATAAAAACTATAATGGCTTGACGTTGATAGATATGGGATGTTCTAAAAAGATTCTGTCCCACCAATACAAGTCCTGCAAGCATAAGGATATAGGAATATATTGCCGATGTAATGGCCGCAGGACCGTGTGTATATATGATCATAATTCCCTGGGAAGTATTTACAGTTGCTAAAAATGGCCATACCAAATGATTATATTCGTTTGTAAATGCTAAATATATTACTGCAGCGGGAATTAAAAAAAGGAAGATAACTCGTGGTCTTTTGATGACTTCCTGATTTTGTGTATAATCCAGGGCAAATAAAAACCATAATGGGGCCACAGTTGTTATACCTATATAACTCAGTTTGGACCAGAGCATCTTCGAAGCCATGTCAACAGCAGCAAGCTCCAAAGCATTTGTCAAAGACCATTCTGCGATTAAAATAAATAATAATGAAAGATATATGGCACCGCTAACACCGCGTCTTTTCCATGCACTCCATGCTAAAATAAGACTTATTACTGAACTTATTATGAGTATTAAAGAGTAGATTGTATATTGAATTTCCATTAATGATCCTCAAATATTTTTAATAGTTTTTTTAGTGAATATAATAAGCTCTATGTTATTGCATAAATAGTCAACTTATAAAAACAGATTTACATGTTGAAAACATATTAATTATGTATGGAAACGGGTACTGGATGGAATCAGTTCAAGGGGAAGGAAACACCTTCTACAGTAGAAATTCATGAATCATTCTTCAAGGCAGTTTCTAAGAATTCAGATGTACTGGATTTTGGATGTGCATGGGGTAGAGTTGCATTCCAACTTCAAAAATTAGGATACAATGTAACAGGATTTGATCTAAATAATAACGCTGTAAATACAGCTCTTGAATCTGCGAAATTATATGAAAACCATGGTGGAAAGGTAAAATTTGACAAAGCCAATGCAATGGATCTTCCATATCCAGATGAATCATTTGATGCATGTATAATACAGGCATTTCTTACAACCATAATCACACCATTAGATAGGATAAAAGTTATATCTGAGGCACATCGGGTTTTAAAAAAGAACGGAATTTTATACATAGCAGATTTTGGATTGAACTGGAAAAATTTACATTACAGAGAAATGTACAGAAGAGATTATATGTCCACCATGGAACTAGGTACGTTTATTGTAAAAGAGGATTCAAAGACCCCTGGAGAGGATTTGTTCACTGTACATCACTACACAAGGAAGGAATTAATTGATCTTGTGAATGATTTCACTATTGAAAACTTTCATGAAACAATATTTACAACATTTCATGGAAACAGAACCAA
>Ga0224559_1000730_pt1 | contig 20327 bp, 13 predicted proteins | sample 714S33034metaG_FD_180676 | JGI IMG/M metagenome (GOLD analysis project Ga0224559, IMG submission 180676) | Peat soil microbial communities from Stordalen Mire, Sweden - 717 S3 30-34 | ecosystem: Environmental > Terrestrial > Soil > Wetlands > Peat | place: Sweden: Norrbotten County, Stordalen... | reverse complement strand
GCCAGGCGCGCAGGCACCCAAACCGCCAATGGCAACGGCGGAAAATAAGCACAACCCACCTCAGCACTCTTCCTGTCCGCGAAAAGCGTTAATCAATTACGGCGGCGGTGCGTGCGGGCGGCTTTGGCTTCAGGCGTCTTCCTGGCTGGGTTCTGATTCGGCGGTCTCTTCGATCTCCATGTCGCGGAACTCTTCGGAGTCAAATACCTCGCCACAATCCAGGCACTCGACAAATTCGGTGTCTTCGTGCCGGGAAACGATACGTACCCTTGGATGTCTGCAGGCGGTTGCCATCGGTCGTGAGTTTGGTGAAATAAACTACTCTTTCGCCAGATTGTATCGAGAATTTCCCCAATTTGAAAACCTAATTTGATGAATCTTTTTTTGTCCCGTATTTTTTATGGGAATCTCGGAATTGCCGTACCCCGAAGGAGCGAAAAAGCGGCCATTTCTGGCAATAACGGGGCCCTTTTTTGGCAAAAAACGGGCATAAATCAAGGTTTTTGGATACCGATTCGTCGATAGGGAAAAATTCAATCTGTTTATTTATAGTAAGTTACGAGTGATACAGGGGCTGTAAAATGATTTCCACAGGGCAGGGGGGGTGGGGTAAGGCAGGGAATAGGGAGTAGGGGGTAGGGAGTAGGGAACAGGGAACAGTGGACAGTGAACAGGGGTCAGAAACGGCCATTGCCTCTGGTTATTGTTCATTTGATTATTGTGCGCCGAACGAGGGTAATTTTCGGCAAACCACCTGCGGTAGGGCCAACTGCCCTTCGAGCGCCTGCCTGGTTGAGGTTTGTGGACTCCCTCCCTTGACGCGATAAAACTGCGTAAAGGATGGGGTACCCGATGTTTTCATGGAATTATACAAACCCAGGTCCCTAAATGCGAGGGATCTCCACCCCACGGACGAAGACCTGTCCGTGGGGACCCCGGACCTGGGGCACCCAGCCCGGGCCTGAAGGCCGCGTAAAGATTCGCATATATTCAGAGGGCTGAAGCCCTCTGCTCCCTCCGGGATTTTCGTTCTTGATTTAACTACGCGCTGCGCCGGGCGCGGACGGCGGCGGCTAGCTCGGCTAGCAGGGCGTGCGTTTCCTTCCAGTCGATGCAGGCGTCGGTGATGCTTTGGCCGTAGACGAGGGGCTGGCCGGGGATGAGTTGTTGCGCACCGGCTACCAGATTGCTCTCGATCATGACGCCCATGATGCGTTTGTCGCCGGGCTTGCCTCCGGAGCCGGCGATCTGGGCGGCTACATCGTGACAGACGAGGGCCTGGCGTCGGTAGTCCTTGTTGCTGTTGGCATGGCTGAAGTCGATCATGATGCGCGGCGGAAGGCCGGCTTGCTCCATGCGGGCCGCGGTATTGGCAACGCTCTCGGCGGTATAGTTCACCGTACCTCTGCCTCCGCGCAGGATGATGTGGCAGTCCGAGTTTCCGGTGGTGAGGAGGATGGCCGACTGGCCGTGCTTGGTGTGGCCGAGAAAAGCGTGCGAGTGGGCCGCGGAGAGAATGGCGTCGATGGCGATTTGCACATTGCCGGAGGTGCCGTTTTTGAAGCCGACAGGGCAGGAGACGCCGCTGACGAGCTGGCGGTGGACTTGGCTTTCGGTGGTGCGTGCGCCGATGGCTCCCCAACTGACGAGACCCGCGATGTACTGCGGCGAGATCATGTCGAGAAATTCGGTTCCGGTGGGCACGCCCATCTCGGCCAGGTCGAGGAGCAGGTGACGGGCAAGGCGGAGGCCGTCGTTAATTTTGTAAGACTGATCGAGATGGGGATCGTTGATGAGGCCCTTCCATCCGATGGTGGTGCGGGGCTTTTCGAAGTAGACGCGCATGACGATGCGCAGATCGGCGGAAAACTCGGTTATGGCGGATTTGAGCAGGGAAGCGTACTCGCGGGCGGCCTTGGGATCGTGAATGGAACAGGGGCCGACGAGGGCGAGCAGGCGCGTATCGCGCCCGTTGAGGATGGCGGAGATTTCGTTGCGTGTGTCGAAGATGGCGGCCGAGGCGGCTTCGGAGATGGGCCGTTCTTCCTCAAGGAATACGGGGGGAAGGACAACTTTGGTCCATTGAATGCGGAGATCTTCAGTGGTGTGCAACATGGTTTTTCCTTGGGGCGCAATTCTACGGAGGATCGAGGCTTCTGAAACAGCGGGTCAAGATCGCTACGATCCTGCTTAGAATCTAACAGTTTGGAGCGCAAAAAGGTTGAGGGCGGCTGAAAGACAGAGCCAACTCCCCGGGGCAATGGGCGGACGCCAACTTTAAGCGGATTTCCGCTGTTGTGCGTCTACCATGAAGACGGGCTGTGGGCGGAAGTGTGCAGCCGCGACAAGACAGGATGCGCGTTGAGGCTATACCCTGAGAGCGGGTTCGTGGAGATAAAGCTGCCGGAAAACGGCCTAGAGGAGCGGCGATGAAGATTGGAAAGTGGGCAGGGTTGTTGCTGGCGGCGACGCCGTTTTTGGCGGGCTGCGGAAATTTTTGGCAGGCGCCAAGCGGCAGCAGCGGCAGCGGCTCCTGTACCACGAACTGCACAACCGCGACCAGCGGCAACTTTTACATTCTGAACGCGGGAACGACGCCCCAGATTGTGGGCAAGTCGATTGTTTCAGGGACTTTGACCGCGATTTCGGGAAGCCCTTGGGCAGTGCAGAGCGCGCCCTATTCGATGGCTATAGCGCCTAACGGCAATTTTCTGATTGTGAGCACAACCAGCGGCGTCTTCGCTTACCCCATCAGCAGCGGCAAGCTGGGGACTGTCGTGACTGTATCAACAGACCAGGCCTATGCTGTCCAGGTGGACACGACCAATTCGTGGCTGATTGAGGCCATCCCAGCCACTGGCGGGGTGATGCTGGGCGCGGTTCCCATCAATTCCAGCACTGGGGCCAGCACGGGCAGTGAAGTGACAGCATCATTTGCCGTCACCAACGCCGCCGTACAAACAAACCGGATGGCCATTTCGCCGGATAACAGCAACATATTTGTCCCGCTTGGGGTCGGCGGCACACTTGTGGTTCCATTCAGCGCGATCGCTCCTTTTCCGACCGGCGTTACAGGCAAAACGATTGCCGTGGCGAACACTGGGGGCTCTGCTCTTTCCGTGGCTGTTGATCCCAGCAGCCGGCTGTTCTATATAGGGGAGACACTGGCCAACAGCGGGGGAACCTCCGGCGGGCTGCGCGCCTTTACCTATGCCTCTTTGAGCACGGGTACGCTGGTCAACATCTCCGGCTCACCCATTGCCAGCGGCGGATTGGCGCCCAATTTTATCCTGCCGGTTACCACCCCCGATTATGTGTATGTGGCAAACGGAGCTGGCACCAGCACAGCAGGCAACGTGGCCGGATTTGCGGTGGCAGGCAGCGGTTCCACTTACACGATTACAGCCGGCAGCACAACCGCTGCGGGTGTTCAGCCGCTTGGCCTGGCCGAAGACTCGTCCAACACCTTCATCTTTGAGGTGGGTTCGCTGGGCAGCCCCTACTTTGACTCGTACACCTTTGACAGTACAACCACCGGGAAACTGGATTCGCAGATTACATCCAGCACTTCTGCCAGCTCCATTGCAATTGTAGCGACACCGTAAAAATGCAGGGAACAGGGAACAGGGAACAGAGATTGGAAATACCGCCAGCTACGAAGACTAGCTGTCAAGACTCTCAGTTTGTCACAAGGACAAATACTATGAACTTATTCCCGACGGATGTTCCCTGCTTCAAAGTGCTATTCTCAAATTGATTGCTAAAGGCTGTGATCACGCAACCTTCTATCCTATCTGCCACTTTCGCGTGGCGCTCGAAGGCCTCCGTACTTTCTCTGATTCTCGTGTGCGTGCTTGCGCTCTCTTCGGGGTGCGAGCGCTTGCGGCGTGCTCAGCACGATACGGTGTACGTCTCCGCGCGGCAGATGTATCTGCATGACCGCGTGGCGGCCGTCTCTAACCGCGTGGCCGAGGTGACGAACGGCCAGCCGCTGGAAGTGCTGGAGCACGGGCGCCGCTTTATCAAGGTGAAGACCGCAAAGAACGAGATCGGCTGGATAGAAGAGCGGGCGGTGATCGACGCCAAATCCTTCCAGGCTTTTGACCATCTAGGGGTTCAGCACAAAGGGGATCCGGTGGTGGCGACAGGCGTTCTGCGCGACGACGTCTATCTGCATCTGACGCCGGGCCGGGATACGGAGCGGTTTTATCTGCTGGCGGTGAATGCAAAGGTTCAGCTATTGGCGCGCGCTTCTGTCCCCAAGACTGCCGGACAGGCAACAAATCCGGCAGTGAAACCCACCACGCCGCCAGCCAGCGCAAAGCAGATTCCGAGCCAGCCCGCGGTCGATGCGCCGGCGCTGGAGGATTGGTGGCTGGTGCGCGACCGCCAAGGCCACTCCGGCTGGCTGCTGGCCGGCCGCGTGGATGTGGATGTGCCCGACGAGATTGGCACTTTTGCCGAGGGCCAGCGTTATGTGAGCATCTACGTATTCAACACGGTTCACGACCCCCAGGCAACGACGCCGAATCAGCAGGTTCCGCAGTACGTAACCGTGCTGTCACCGCCCAAATCTGGACTGCCATTCGACTTCGACCAGGTGCGCGTTTTTACCTGGAGTATTCGGCACCATCGCTATGAGACGGCCTTCCGGCTGCATCCGATTCAGGGTTTTCTTCCGTTGCGCGTGACTCCAGCCACAGCAGGCAGCGCGGCTACGTTCAGCTTCCAGGTGGCCAGCGGAGACAACCTGACGATTGACGCGGCAACCGGCGTTGCACACCCGGCCACACCGCGGACAATTACATTTGCGATGGAAGACACGCGCGCCAGGCGCATTGGCACTGATCTCGGGCCCATCCCGGTCAGCCATTTGCCGGAGTCCCAGCCGAAATCTGCCAAGGCAGGGAAGAAAGCCCGCTAGGCAAAGACGGACGGACCGGAACCGGGCACGTGCTTCTGAGTAAAATCTGACGGAATCAAAAGCTTGCAATTTGTGAGTGGGGACAATCTGCGCGAGGGAAGGAGACGGCTCGGGTAGGTGCGGATTTTTGCCGGAGTTCGCGGCTTTGTTGGCTCATGTATCACAAAGTGGGAATTAAGGCGAGCGGTTAATTACCAATACGAGCGATTATTACCTTTGACGGTTGTCAAACCAAAAAAATGTGGGAGTATTATTCCGAGGGAAAAACATGAAAAAATTGTTGCTTCTAATGACCGTCTTGTTCGCCTTTGTAGCCACTGGCGTTTGCGCTACTCAAAAATATACCCCACCGGCATCTCACGCGCCGGCTTATCATCCGCCTGCGTCGCACGCACCGGCCTATCATCCACCGGCGTCTCATACACCGTCGTACCACCAACCATCGCAGCATAATTCAGGGTCGCACCAGAACAATACATCGACGACGCATAACAACACATTGCATAACGATAACAAAGGTAATCGCGACAACAACAAGGCAAATCGCGGCGATGGCAAAGCAAATCGCGACAACGGCAAAGCAAATCGCGGCGATCACAATGCACAGCGTGATCAGCGCAATGCCGAGCGCGACAAGCACAATGCGGACAAGCGCGCAGAGAAAACACGCGCCAATTCCGAGCGCGACAAGCGCAATGCTGACAAGCGCGCCGAGAAGACACGCGCTAATGCGCACAAGAACGAAGTCAAGGCGCACCACAATATGTATAAACAGCGCCGTAGCGAGCACAAGGCAGCACGTGGCGCATATCGCAATGGCCGGTTCAATGACCGGTACTTTGGTTCTCATTTCGGGCGCTCTCACGCAGTTGTGTTCAGCACGCCCGGACTCTGGGTGGGCAGACCATTCTATTCGCCGTTCTGGTGGGGTGGAATGGAATGGGGCTTCGGTCCCGGAATCTTCTGGCCGGATGCCTGGGGCATGGGTCTCGGCGTGTATATCGATTACATCCCTGGAATCGGCTATGTCCTGGTGAACCCGGCTTTCCCGGATACCACGCTGCCGCTTACCGCGGAAGTCGATGCGCAGCCAGTCGATGATATGGATCAGCAATAATCGGATCAGTGGTTACGTAAACGTGGGGTGGGGAAACCCGCCCCACGTTTTTTAGTTACGCGGCGTCAGCTAGATGAATATGATGGATTGCTTGGTGCGGCTGGGACTGCCATCACGATTGTTGTGGGTCCAGAAAGCAAGGCTGCTGACGAGCGCGCGGAAGTGGTGGCGGCGTAGGGAGTCACCGATTGGGATTAGTTGTATCCCAGGTCTCGATTCTGGGATATGAAAAAGTACGAATCTCACCCGCGCCGGCGCAGCTCCAGCTCGACCACACGCAGCATCTCGGCTTCGGGGGCGGGTTTGCCGGTCCAGATTTCGAACTGGCGTGCGCCCTGTTGGACGAACATCTCCAGGCCAGTGACGACGGGGATGCCGCGCTCTTTGGCCAGCTTGAGGAGCGGGGTTTCGAAGGGATTGTAGACCATGTCGAAGATCAGGCTTGCGTTCAACTCGTTTTCCGCAACGGGCAGCGCGACTTTGTTGCCTTCCATGCCGCAGGGGGTTGCGTTGATGAGCACGTCGAAGCGGTTCTTGACGAGCTGATCGTGCTTGAGAGTTTTGGCCTTGGCCTGGCGGGCGAGCTTGACGGCGTTTTCATGAGTACGGTTGATGACGAAGACCTCAGCGCCCTGGGCGACGAGGCCGAAGACGGCGGCCCGCGCAGCGCCTCCCGCGCCGAGAACGGCGATGCGCGCGCCCTGCAACTTGAGGCGGCGTTCGAGGGGACGGACGACCCCGGCGACATCAGTGTTGAAGCCGTAAATGTTGCCGTCGGCGCCGGTGCGCAACGTGTTGCATGCGCCGATGCGAGCAGTGAGCGGGTCGGAGTTGGCCAGGTGGGGCAGAATCTCCTGCTTCAGAGGCATGGTGACGGCGACGCCGGCCAGCGGCAACTCGCGCACCAGGGTGAGCAGATCTGGCACCTTGCTCGCCTTGAGCGGCAGCAGCACGGCGTTCACGTTTTCGCGGCGGAAGGCGGCGTTGTGCATGAGCGGCGATAGCGAGTGGGCAATGGGGTTGCCGGCCACGGCAAAGATGCGCGTAGCCTGATCCAACTGCTCGATGCGGTAGAGGTCGCGCAGGGCGCGCAGGGTTGCCTGGCCGGGAGCTGTTCCGGCGCCATCGTCGAGGGATGCGAAGGTAAAGGCTGCGCCGGCCCTGAGGCCGAGAACACGGCTCACCAGCCCTTCTTCGCCCATTGCGATGCCGACGACCTCAGCAGAGCGGGAGTGCTCTTCAATGAGCTTGAGGATGGCCAGATTGTCGGCCAGAGAACGGGCCGTCGAGACGATTTTGACGAAATCGGGCTGGAAGGCCTCAATGCGTTGCGCAGCTTGTTCCAGGTTTTTGGTGCGCGCGAAGTCGTGAAAGCTGATCAGAAGAGCCGAGCCCGCAGCCCGCAAAGCAGCGCGAAAGTGCTCCAACTGGCGGGGTGCGGCTTCCTCGGCCGACTCGATCTCCAGATCGACGATTTGGCAACCGGCCTCGGCAGCGGCCGAAAGTACCTCCAGTTCGGCTTTCAGGGAACCTGCGAATTGTCCGCCATGGCTTTTGCGCCGGCAGGTGGCGATAGCGGTTGCATCTCGATGGGCGGTGAGGAAATCCTTGATGTTGGGCAGCGCAACGGCCGGTTTGGGCAGCGAATCCAACCGGAATTCAAGAAACCGGGAATCCGCCAAGGCCGCCTCGGCCCGTTCGATCAACTCGGCGGGCGTACCGGCCTGAATGGCCACGCAAAGCTTGTTCATTTCGCCCAGGCGCAACCGCGGGATGGGTGGCGCTGGCGGGGAGGAGGGCGAAATGGAGCCGAAATGTGGCATGTATCTCGTTTGACGCATATTAATGCGGTTTTGGTCCGTATGCAATAGCTATGTGAAAATAAATCAGTTAGGCGGCAATTCTTTGCAAAATGGCGCTTTACGGGGGGTGACGCGGGGCAAGGTGTATTCTTTTCCGGAGAATGGAAGCGGTTTGCCCGGGTTGACGGGCTGCAAGACACTTTTTGGGGATCGAGCATGAGCATCAACCAGCAAGCGAGGGTGGTTTATTGGAAAGCTTGCTGACTATGGAGGATCACTTTGTACCTGGCAAATGAAAAGCGCTATGAGATGATGCAATACCATCGCACGGGGCGAAGCGGCTTGTTGCTGCCGGCCATCTCCCTGGGTTTGTGGCACAACTTTGGCGGCGTGGACAGCTTTGAAAATGGCCGCGCGATGGTGCGCCGGGCCTTCGATTTGGGCATTACCCACTTTGACCTGGCCAACAACTACGGTCCACCACCGGGAAGCGCGGAGCGCACTTTTGGCGAGATTTTGCGGCTGGACCTGGCGGCGCATCGCGACGAATTGATCATCAGCTCCAAGGCCGGCCATGAGATGTGGCCCGGCCCCTACGGCAACTGGGGATCGCGCAAGTACATGCTGGCCAGCCTTGACCAGAGCCTGAAGCGGATGGGGCTGGAGTATGTGGATATTTTCTATTCGCATCGCCCCGATCCGGAGACGCCAATGGAGGAGACGCTGTGCGCACTGGATCAGGCAGTGCGCAGCGGCAAAGCGCTCTATGCCGGCATCTCGCGGTATGACCCGAAGCAGACCGCAGCAGCCGTCAGGATTTTGCGCGAACTGGGGACGCCATGCCTCATTCACCAGCCCAGGTATTCGCTCTTCGACCGCAGCATAGAAGACGGCCTGCTGGATGTGCTGGGGCAGGAAGGCGTGGGCGGAATCGCATTCTGCCCGCTGGCACAGGGGATGTTGACGGACCGTTATTTGCAAGGCATTCCGGAGGGATCGCGCACATCCAAGGCCGTGTTTCTAAAAAAGAGCGACATCACCGAGGGCCGTATGAAGCAGATTCGCGCGCTTAACGCGCTAGCCGCCGAGCGCGGGCAATCGCTGGCGCAGATGGCGCTGGCCTGGGTGCTGCGCGATGGGCGGATGACTTCGGCGCTGATTGGAGCCAGCCGCGTGGAGCAGATTGAACAGAACGTGGGCGCACTGGCGAATCTGAGCTTTACGGCGGAGGAACTGGCGCGGATTGATGGGATTCTGGGGTAGGTTTGCAGTATCCCAACCTTTCGCATCTTTTCAAAAGAATGCTGCGAAAGAATGAGTACGGAGAATGAAACGGTGGTGAAGGTAAAAGCCGTAATAATTTCAGGTTATTAAAATCTCTAGTGTCCTGAGTCCAACGTTCATTGAAAAAACAACCGCAGATCCTTCGACTCACCACCCCCAAGCGGAAAGGCGCTTGGGGCCTCGTTCGCTCAGGATGACAACACTTGTTTGGTTGCGAACTTCAGACTCAGGACACTAGTTGTAGATATCCCACCTTAACCAATGCGCAAAGCATGCGCATTGGCGAAGGTGGGGCACCTGGACGATATTCTTTGCTTACTGCGGGATTTCTTCCTGTGGCGGCAAAATGCCCATCTCGCGGTAGATGGGCCGGATCTGACGCCGCAGAGCAGGCAAGCGCGTTGTGAACCATAGCCCGCCAAGCAGGACTACCGAGCCATTCATGACTACCGTCCAGGGCGCGCCAAAGTTGTGCGCCATGGACCCGGCGAGCAGGCTGCCGAAGGGCGCCATGCCCATGAAGGCCATCGTATAGTAACTCATCACGCGGCCGCGCTTGTCGTCGGTGACGATGGTCTGAATGACGGTGTTGCTGGCGGCCATGCCCTGCATCATGCCCATGCCCGCTATGAAGACCATGAGCATGGAAAGCCAGAAGACGCGCGAGAACCCGAAGCCGATGAGTCCCAGGCCAAAGACGGCTGCGGAAATGGGAATCATCCGGACCAAGCCGCGCACGTTTCTGCGCGCCGCCAGCGAGAGCGCCGAGACCAGCGCGCCGAGGCCCATTGCGGCCATCAGAAATCCCAGTGTATGCGGCCCGCCGCTGAGCACCTTTTTGGCGAAGATGGGCATGAGCACCACGAACGGCATACCCATCAGGCTGACCACGGAAAAGAGCATCAGGATGGTGCGAATGGGCAGGAACTCCGAGACATAGGTCCAGCCGGCAGCCAGCTCGGTGAGCATCGAGGTGGCCTTGCGTTCGATCACAGGCGTGTGAAGACGCATCATGAGCAGCGAGGCAATGACGGCGATGTAGCTGATGCCGTCGATGAGAAAGCACCAGCCTTCGCTGCTGACCGCGATCAACATGCCGGCCAGCGACGGGCCGATGAGGCGCGCCATGTTCACCATCGAGGAGTTGATGGCGATGGCGTTTTGCAAGTCGCGCTTGTCGTCCACCATGATGATCATGAAGGACTGGCGGCCGGGCATGTCGAAGGCATTGATGCAGCCCTGCATGACGCTGAGCACGAGCAATACAGGAATGGTGATGTGGCCGGAGAGCGTCAACGCGGCCAGCGAGAGCGACTGCACCATGGACAGGGTCTGCGTCCACACGAGAACCTGGCGGCGGTCGAGGCGGTCTACCCATACGCCGGCAAAAGGCGCCAGAAGAAAGGTGGGAATCTGGCCGGCAAAGCTGATTGTGCCCAGCAGCAGGGCCGAGCCGGTGAGCCGATAGACCAGCCAGCCGGTGGCTACGCGCGTCATCCATGTGCCGATGAGCGAGATGGATTGGCCGCCGAAGAAAAGGCGGAAATTGCGATAGCGCAAGGCGCGCCAGGCGTGGGAAATGCCGGAGGCTTCGGGCGTTTTCGCGTCCTTTGCTAGCTCTTCACCGCTCAAGAATGCGTCCTCATTTGCAGTCTATCGCGGCAGGGGTTTCTTCAATTGCCTTTCGGCATGAAATCTGAGATATGGTTTGGCATTACGCCTAATAGAGATGGAATTCAATCTCAACTTTCTGCATGACTGGAACAGGCTGACCATCTTTCATGGCAGGCTTGAATCGATACTTGCTGACTGCCTCGATGGCCTTCTCGTCGAGCCCATAGCCCAGCTTTTTTATCACCTGAATGTTTTGCGGCATTCCGTTTGCGTCGATGATCAATGAGATCAGGCATATCCCCTGGAATTTTGCACTTTTCGCCTCATCTGAGTACTGTGCCTCTGGAGAATTGAGAACGACTGGTGCCGTGACCCTGCCTCCAACGCGAGAGACACTGACGGTGCTGTTGCTTAGATTATTCCAAGATGAAGGGCTTGATAGGGGAACGATTTCTTCCGGCGGTTCAGGAAGATTTCCCAAAGTCTGTACCGGCTGGGACCTCATTCGCAGCAGATAGGCTTTTTTGCTTGCATCGTCTGTTATCTCATCAACGCAAGCTTGAAAAGCCACTTCAACTGACTGTCCGACAGCTACAGGAGTACCATTGTGAATTCCGGGGTTAAATCGATCAGCGGAAACAAGTTTCAATGCCAGCTTATCCAGGTCCGAGCCGAGTGGCTTAAGAAACATAATGTTGCGCGGATTACCCGTAGCATCCACAAGGACAGAGAGCACGACCTTGCCATCCACCTTTTTCTTGCAATTGCCGGTGGTGATTGGAGCCAGATTGGGCGGAATAAGATCCGGGGCTGTCACATCCGGGCCAACGACATAGACCTTAACGCGGGCTGGCCGAGAGTCCTGCACGGGCGGCAACCCGGCAGATACGGTTTGTTGGCCACCGGAAAAGCTGGCGCCCAGCCCTGCGAAGAGCGCGACAAACCGTAACATGCGCATGAATCCTCCGTTCGAGAATTTTCACGATTTCTGTAATGAGGGCAACGTGGCATTCCACCCTAGCCGTAAATACAAAAACGCGGCGAGGGTGGGGCACCCTGACATTACACTATCAATGAAAAAGCAAAAAACACTCACGGAGAATTTATCACACGAGCTGCTCAATAAGTTTATGGTCCTGTTTCAGCGGGCAGGCGCTTTTCCATTGCGGGCGGAGCGAACGGCGCTTTCGCGGTCTCGGACAATCTTCTTGTCATTACCTGGAGGTGATAACCCATTACCGCCAGAGTCATGGCTGTGCCGACGCAATGACGGTAGCGCGTGGCCACGGCCAGCAGAAACTTCCAGTAGCTCCAGCGCTGGCGGCCGAAGACTCCCTGGCGGACGATGGAGGTGACAAAGGCGCGCGCATTGCTTACGGTCAGCCACTGTTGCCGGGTGGTTTTCTCCGCGGAGCGAGGATGGGTGCGGTTGAGGTAAAGCTTGACGCGCTCATAGTAGGCCTCGCAAGAGTAGATGCGCTTGAGTACCGAGCGATAACCTTCCACCAGCCGCGCCGGGTCCATGTTGGGAAGAAAGTTCAGCCTGTCGTCCGTATTGTCACCTTGGCCCTCATTCACAATCCGGCCCTCCTTCCACAACCGGCGGAATAACTGGGTCCCGGGCATGGCCTGCAGCAGGCCGACCATGGCGATGGGAATGCCGCTTTTCTGAATAAAATCCACCATGCGGTCGAAGATGTCGTCGCGGTCGGTGTCGAAGCCAAGGATGAAGCCGCCCATGACCTGCATGCCATAACTCTGGATGGTGGCAACACTTTCCAACATGCTGCGGCGCGTGTTTTGCAGTTTGTTGCAGGCGACAAGGGCGGACTCGTCGGGAGTCTCAATGCCCAGAAAGACCGAGGCAAAGCCGGCATCTCTCATCAACTGCATCAACTCCGGATCGTCAGCCAGGTTGAGCGAGGCCTCGGTAATGAAGTCGAAGCTGGTTTTGTGCCGGCCGCGCCATGCAGCGAGCGCCGAGCATAACTCCCGGGCGCGCGCCTTGTTGCCGATGAAGTTGTCGTCGACGATAAAAACCGCTTCGCGCCAGCCGGCGGCATACAACTGGTCCAGCTCTGCCAACACCTGCGCCACGGCTTTTACACGCGGCCGCCGGCCGTAGATTTCGATGATGTCGCAAAACTCGCAGTTGAAGGGGCAACCGCGCGAGTATTGCACGGCCATGGTGGAGTAGCGATGCATCTTGATGAGGCTCAGGTTGGGCAGCGGGCTGGTGGCCATCTCCGGCCTCTCATCGGCCTTGTAGACGGGCTCGGCGGCGCCTTGCTCAAGGCCGCGCGCCAGGCTGGTGATGAGGCTTTCGGCTTCGCCGATGACCACGTGGTCGGCCTTCAGTTCGTCCGGTGACAAGCTGCTGGCGATGGGTCCGCCGACGACCGTGCGTAACCCGCGCGCGTGGCAGCGCTCGATGATGGCCGCCAGCGAATCGCGCTGAATGTGCATTGCGCTTATCATCGCCACGTCGGCCCAGGCCAGGTCGCGGTCAAGCAGCCGCTCCACGTTAGTGTCAACCAGCCTCTTTTTCCATGCTTTGGGCAATAGCGCGGCGACTGTCATGAGCCCCAGAGGAGGCTGTGCTGCCCCTTTGCCCAGGAATTTAAGAGCATGTTTGAAGCTCCAATAGGTATCGGGGAATTCCGGGTAGATCAACAGGGCGTTCATGGCACCTCCGGGTGAAGAAGGACGGCTGGCGAGGATGAGTCTTCACAACCCGGTTACGGCGACTGGTGTCAGCGCATCGATAGCCGGCGCGGCTGTTCGGGCAAAGGCGCCCTGCTCCATGAATAGATTCTTCTGCAGAGGAGCGAAAAGCTGTATAAAAGGGAACATTTACTGCAGCCCGACCGCATCTCGCGATTGAATATTCAACTTTATTGTGAAGGCGTTCACCTTCAAAGATAGTTCACATGAATTGAATGGATTGCTACCGCCACGATGTGGTACATTTTGGCCCTAGTGTTCTGAACTGCAGCACGCCGGGCTATGCGGCGCGTTGCCCTACGATTGTGATGGAGAGTTTGCAGAGGCGAAAGGAGATTCGGGCAGAGAATCACTATGAATTTGGCAATCCAACCCGTTCCGGCAGAGACCGACGAAAGGCGGCTCGCCGCAATCATTCTGGCTGCGGGCTTCTCTTCGCGGATGGAAGAGTTCAAGCCTTTGCTTCCGCTAGCCGGCAGCACGGTATTGGAGCGATCAATAAGAATATTTTGCGCAGCAGACATCTCAGAGGTCATTGCCGTTCTGGGCTACCGTGCGAAGGAGTTGCAGCCCTTGGCCGAGCGCGCCGGCGCGCGATGCGTACACAATCCGCAATTTGAGCAGGGGATGTTCTCTTCGATTGCAACTGGTTGCCGAGCCCTGCCCAATGGGGTTGAGGCCGCCTTCGTACTTCCGGCGGACACCCCGCTCGTGCGGCCCAACACGATTCGGCAATTGGCGACGGCCTTCGCTGCGCGGCAAGCGGGAATTGTTTACCCAGTCTTCGAGGAACAACGCGGGCATCCTCCGCTGATTGCGCGCAGAATTCTCGACGAAGCGGCCGAGGAGGGTGCTGCTGGACCGCTTTCCGCATTGCTTGCGCAACACGAAAGCGAGGCAATCGACCTGCCAGTCGCGGACCAGGGCATTCACGTGGACATGGACACGCGCGCCGACTACGACGAAATGCGCGCGCTGGCCGCTGGACGCGAGATTCCTACACGCGCTGAGTGCGAGGCGATTCTCGCGGGCCGGTTGGTAGAGCAGTTTGTTGTGCGCCACTCGCGCGTAGTGGCCCGGGTGGCGCAACGCATTGCAGATGCGCTGGTGCTGAGCGGCTTACCTCTGAATGTGGAGTTGGTGCAAGCCGGGGCGTTGCTTCACGATCTTGCCAAAGGCAAGCCGGATCACGCGGCAGCTGGCGCGGAGATTTTGCGCGCCATGGATTTTCCGCAGGTCGCGATGATTGTTGGCGCACATACTGAATCGGATTTCACCGGCTCCCTCGATGAAAGCGCAATTGTCTATCTGGCCGACAAATTGGTGCGTGGCGAGGAGGTAGTTTCGATTGACCAGCGTTTCCAACTCGCGCTTACCCGGTTCAGCAATCGTCCGCTTGCGCTCCGTGCCGCACTTAACCGGAAGGCGGTTGTAAAAGCTGTTGCGAAAGCCGTAGAGGATCAGTTGGGAGCGCCGCTCGCCAGCGTTGTAAGCGAGGCGGGCTAGCTATGACGGCGAAGGATGAGCGCGGCACAACGCAGGGCAACACGGAGAGCAGCTGTCCCGCGTGCCTGAGCGTGATGCATCGCAGTTTTTCTTTGCGGCGGAGGAAGTGGAGAGCAGTGAGGATCTGTTGTGCGCAATGTGGAGTACGCGGGCGCGCAATTGATAGTTTATAGAAAGCAGGGATGGCATGGATATCTATGAAGAAATCTGCAAACTGAAGCGCGAGGGGAAACGTGCGGCGTTGGCTACCATTGTTAGTGTTCGCGGCTCTATTCCTTCGGTGGTGGCCGCCAAGATGCTGGTGCGCGAAGACGGCTCGATCCTGGGGACGGTCGGCGGCGGCCGCGTGGAATCTGATGTTCGCAAGGGGGCGATCGAAGTGATGCGCGACGAACAGGCAAAGACCTTCACCTTCAATCTGGATCAGATGCCGGATGAAGAAAATAGCTTGGTATGCGGCGGCTCGCTTCAGGTTTTTATTGAGCCAGTGGTTCCCGCGCCGGTGCTTTATATTTTCGGCGGGGGACATGTGGGACTGAATGTTTACAAGGCCGCCATGCTTGCCGGTTTTGAAGTTATCGCCGTCGATGATCGCGAACTCTACGCCAACCGCGAACGATTTCCCGAGGCCCGCGAGATTCATGCCGGTGAACTGGATGCGACCATATCTGAATTGAAACCCAGTGAAGCTTCATATATTGTCATAGTTACCCGCGGCCATCAATACGATTTGCGCGTTCTACGCTGGGCACTGGATACGCCCGCGCACTACATCGGGATGATCGGCTCGGAACGGAAGGTGCTCACCGTCTTTCAGCAGTTGGATGCGGAAGGCGTTTCACACGAAAGCCTGATGCGCGTCTTTGCTCCGATTGGCCTGGAGATTGGCGCAGCTACGCCGGAGGAGATTGCAATCTCCATCGTGGCGGAGATGATTGCGATTCGCCGCCGCTGCACCGCTGCTCTGCCGCACTTGCGCAATCATATTCGCGAAGAGCCAGACGAAGTTTCATCCGGCAAAGAGTAACAAGAGCGCGAAATAAGCCTCGACCGCAAGGGTTGAGGCGGTGTGCGAAGGCTTGGACGGCTGCGAAACGAAATTGAATTGGGCGGAATATTGTTTTAAAGCGCCTACTCCGATAACCGAGTCTCGCCGTGCAATCAAAGGCCTTCAGTAACCATAAAACTACGGAAAATCTATGTCTTGACGCATCACGCAGGAGATGCGCTAGAATGTGTACCTTGCCGAAGGGCGGCTATTCCTTATTCCATCTTTCAATATGTTGAAGTTTCTGCGCAAAACAAGGTTGTAAGAAGTAAATCAGCAAAAGTATTCGTAAGGAGCCGAAGAATGGAATTGGCAGCTAAAGATGCCGGGAAGGCGCTTGCCGAGCAACTGCCTCCACTGACCCCGAATGCCGCGGCCGTTGAGGCGGACCGCTGTTTGTATTGTTACGATGCACCTTGCACTCATGCATGCCCAGCCCATATCAATATTCCTAAATTCATCAAGAAAATTTCCACTCACAATCTGCGCGGCTCAGCGGCAACAATCTATGCTTCGAATCTTCTGGGCGCCACCTGCGCGCGGGTTTGCCCGGTGCAGGAATTGTGCGAGGGCGCGTGCGTGCTGGGCACCGATTATAAGCCAATCTCCATTGGGCGGCTGCAGCGTTTCGCGATGGATTATGCGCGGGAGCACCACTGCTATCCGGCCGTAACGGCTGCGCCGACCGGCAAATCGATCGCCGTGATCGGCTCAGGACCAGCCGGGCTCTCCTGCGCCGGCGAGTTGGCTTTGCTGGGCCACGCGGTTACGATCTTCGAAAAACAAAAGCTGCCCGGCGGCCTCTCCACCTATGGCATTATCGCTCTGCGTGAACCGGTGGAGGTTGCACTGGAAGAGACGCGCATGATCGAAGGGTTGGGCGTCAAAATCAAAACCGGGGTTGAGATCGGCAAGGATATTGCTCCGACCACGCTCCAGAATGAGTACGATGCGGTGGTGCTGAGCGTAGGATTGGCTCGGACGCCCGGCCTGGGCATTTCCGGCGAAGAGGCTGTGGTCGATGGCCTGGAATTCATCGAAGCCAGCAAGGTTGCCGCGGCAAAATTGACCGTGGGCCGCAATGTAATCGTGATCGGCGCGGGCAACACTGCGGTGGATTGCGCAACGATTGCAAAACGGCTGGGCGCGGAGCAGGTAACGATGGTCTATCGCCGCACGGACCGTGAGATGAGCTGCTATGAGCACGAGTACGACTTTGCGCGCAAGGAAGGCATCGAGTTCCGCTTTCTTAGTCAGCCTTCGCGGGTGGTGTTGAAAGAAGGCGCTCTGGCTGGCCTTGAGTGCCTGCGCGTTGAGCTGGGCGCAGCCGATGCATCCGGCCGTCCGTCGCCAACGCCGGTCAAGGGTTCGGAGTTTGTGCTTGTGGCGGATCAGGTCATCAAGGCCGTCGGTCAAAATAAGCTAACTTTGGCAGCGCAGTTGGGCCTGGAAACGAAGAAGGGATTTATCACCGTAGATGCGAACTTCCAGACGAACGTGGTTGGCATCTATGCAATCGGCGATTGCATTCGGTCTTCCGGAGTAGCTTCCACAGTGATGGCCGTCGAGGATGGCAAGCTGGCCGCCGCGGCAATCCATCAACATATGGCGTCGAATACTCCTGTTGAGGTGAAATAAGGATGGCAGATCTTAGAACGAACTTCGCTGGCATCAAGTCGCCCAATCCATTCTGGCTGGCCTCGGCTCCGCCCACCAACTCCGGCGCGCAGATTCACAAGGCATTTGAAGCGGGCTGGGGCGGCGCGGTTTGGAAGACCATCGGCGCTCCGGTGTTGAATGTATCGAACCGCTATGGAGCATGGCATCAAGGCCGGCAGCGCATGTTGGCCATCAACAATGTAGAGTTGATCTCCGACCGGCCGCTTGAAGTTAATTTACGCGAGATCGTGGAGATCAAGCGCGCATGGCCGGATCGCGCGGTGATCGTCTCCGCCATGGTGGAGGCCAAGCCGGAGGCGTGGAAGGAAATCGTCCATCGCATCGAGGATACGGGCGCGGACGGAATCGAGTTGAATTACGGCTGCCCGCATGGCATGAGCGAACGCGGCATGGGCGCGGCCGTTGGGCAGGTGCCGGAGTATTGCGAGCAGATTACGCGTTGGGTGATGGATGTGGCGAAGATTCCGGTAATTGTGAAGCTGACGCCAAACGTCACCAATATTGTGTTGCCGGCGCGCGCCGCGGTAGCTGCAGGGGCAAGCGGAATCTCGCTCATCAACACCATCAACTCCATCTGCGGCGTGGACCTGGACACGCTGGAACTGACGCCGAGCATCGGCGGCAAGGGCGGCCACGGCGGATATGCCGGGCCGGCTGTGAAGCCCATCGCACTCAATATGCTGGCTTCTCTGGGAACCGACGAGGTTGTGTCGAAATCCGGGATTCCCATCTCCGGCATGGGCGGCATCGCAACCTGGGCCGACGCGGCGGAGTTTTTGCTGTTGGGCGCATCGAGCCTTCAAGTTTGCACAACGGTGATGCATTATGGCTACCGGGTGATTGAGGATCTTTGCGACGGACTCTCCAACTGGATGGACGAGAAGGGCTTTAAGACCATCTCCGATGTGACGGGCCGCAGCCTGCATCGCGTTTCGGAGTTCAAGAACTTAGACCTGTCTTTCCGCGCGGCGGCGCGCATCAACGCGGACAAATGCATCAAGTGCGATTTGTGTTACATTGCCTGCAACGATACCGCGCACCAGTGCATAGACCTGGTATCGACGGAGGGCAAGGTGGTGGAGCCGAGCAGCTACGATGTGCGCTCGAACGGTAAGCGCGCGGCTGTGGAAACGCGGCCGCAGCCCAAGGTGCGCGAAGAGGATTGCGTGGGCTGCCGGCTCTGTTACAACGTATGCCCGGTGGACCAGTGCATTGAGATGGTCGCGCTTCCCCCGCGGCGAAGCGCGGTTACATGGGAGGAGTTGTCGCAAAAGCAAACGCCAGTTACCGAAGACTGGGGAGCGATGGAAGCTTATCGCGAAAAGGTAGGGATTCAAATTCACTAATGTTCTTTTGAGCCATTACCGTATACGAAGGGAGAATGTACAAATGGGAATGCTAATCAAGGGCGGAGAGATTGTGACGGCGGAGAGTCGCCTGCGCGGCGATATCTTTATTGAGGATGAAACTATCAGCGCCATCGGGAGTGACCTCGCTGTTCCACCGGGAACCGAGGTGATCGATGCCACGGGGAAGCTGATATTTCCCGGCTTCATCGATCCGCACGTCCACATCCATTTGCCGTTCATGGCCACCTTTGCCAAGGACAATCACGCCGCAGCGAGCGCGGCCGCGCTCACCGGCGGAACCACTACGTTTATCGAGATGGCCTGCCCTTCACGCAAGGACGACACGCTGGATACGTACCACACCTGGAAACAATTGGCGGAAGGCAACTCCGCCTGCGACTATGCCTTCCACATGGGCGTGGCGCGCTACGACGCAAATACCGAGGAGCAACTCAGGGAGGTCGTTAAGGACGGAACAACTTCGTTCAAAATCTTTCTCTCTTACAAGAACTTCTTTGGCGTCGATGATGAAGAGATGTTCCGCACGCTCAAGTTGGCTGCCAAGCTGGGGGTTATCACCACCGCGCATTGCGAGAACGCCGAGTTGGTAAGCCAACTGCAGCAGCAGTTGCTGGCTGAGGGCAAGATTGGGCCGGAGTGGCATGAGCCCAGCCGTCCGGAGGCCGTTGAAGCCGAAGGCACTACGCGCTTTGCGACCTTTGTGGAACAGACCGGCGCCACCGGCTACGTGGTGCATCTCTCTTGCGCGCCGGCGCTGCGCGCGGCCGTTGATGCAAAAATACGCGGCGTCAAGCTGCACATTGAATCGGTGCTGCCTCATTTTCTGCTCGACAAGAGTTATGCCGAGCGTGACGGCGTGGAGGGCATGAAGTACATCATGTCACCGCCGCTGCGCAACAAGCGCAATCAGGAGGTGTTGTGGAATGCGCTCAAGACGGGCCTGATTGAAACTGTAGGCACAGACCATTGCCCCTTCGATACGGAACAGAAATTGATGGGAGCCAAAGCGTTTACGCAGATTCCCAACGGCATTCCGGGCATTGAAGACCGGGTGAACCTGATGCATACCTACGGCGTGAAGCGCGGCGGTCTCGACATTCACCGCTTTGTGGATGCACTCAGCACACGCGCTGCCAAGCTTTTTGGCTTATACCCCCGCAAGGGAACCATCGCCGTGGGGTCGGACGCTGATCTGGTTGTCTATGACACAAAGTATCGCGGCACAATCTCCGCGGCCACACAGCGCGGCATCAACAAC
>Ga0224559_1000729_pt1 | contig 20334 bp, 12 predicted proteins | sample 714S33034metaG_FD_180676 | JGI IMG/M metagenome (GOLD analysis project Ga0224559, IMG submission 180676) | Peat soil microbial communities from Stordalen Mire, Sweden - 717 S3 30-34 | ecosystem: Environmental > Terrestrial > Soil > Wetlands > Peat | place: Sweden: Norrbotten County, Stordalen... | reverse complement strand
TTCATACGGTCTTATTGAAAGACATAACAGATGAGACAGGACAGATAGTTACTGATCATCAATGGTTCAATATGACCAAAGGTTTTGAGCAGGCCGATTTAAAACTCAGTGATCTTGTGGAATTCAGGGCGACGGTGAAGAAGTATATTAAGGGATACAAGGGCAAGCGGGAATATATATTTTATAAGCCTACGAAAGCGGATTATATGTTATCAAGACCTACGAACATAAGAAAGCTAGATAAATAATATTCCTTTTTATTCTTTCCAATGATGCACAGTTTTTGTAATAAAATCTATGAATTTTTAAATGCCATCCAGGATAAGAAAACATTGTGGATTTATTAATTATGGAGCTTCTGGAACTCATAGAGCATATGTAGCTCATGGACCACTTGGAACTAATTAGCCTACTTGTTTCCTGTTATCTAGTCTTCATTTATACCAATGAGTAGTAGATTGGGAATATCATTACTTTTTATAGTTAGGGACACCCCCATCACTCTGCTTTTGAAATATAATTTATTATTTTCATAGTGTGCAATATATGTAGCACTCCATAAATAGAAATACAGGTGGCACTTTCAAAATATAAATATTTATTAATATACAATGATTAATATATAGTAATTGTCCTTAATAATAATTCTGAACTTATATGGTTAAACTGGAAATCACATACTAGTGTCCTAATGTGGATAAATGAGTGGAAGATAAACAAACTTTGAAAAGACGATTACAATTTTGTCAAGAGTATGTTTTCTGCTTTAACTGCATAAGTCCTAACCGGATTAAAATTGCATCTAACTTAACAAAAAAGGAGTGAAATGAATGTTGAAAAAAATCATATCGTGACATGAAAAAGGTGTTGGTTATTTCGCTGGTAGTTTTTTTTGTAGTATCAATAACAGTTGCAGAAGTAAGTGCAGAACCTGTGGTGGTTAAAGAGAAAAAAATAGTGGCGATGGCTAATGAAACTGGACAAGTAAAGGTTCCGTTGCAAAAAATCCTTTCTAATGATACAATAGAATTAAAAGAAAATCAAAGATAGTAATATGCTTTTTAATTCCTTTAAATGGAAGCATTATGAAGGGGAAATTATCTTATTGAATGTAAGATGGTACTTAAAATACCCACTGAGCTATAGAAATTTAAAGGAAATGATGATAGAAAGAGGAATTCAAGTTGATCATAGTACTATAATGAGATGGGTACATCAATATTCCCCTGAAATAGAAAAGCAGCGAAGAGATTCTTTAAGAAAGCTTTGAGTTCTAATCATAATCAAATTCCAAGATTAATAACCGTTGATAAGAATCCAGCTTATTCCCCTGCTATAGATGAACTGAAAAATGATAAAATATTACATAAAGACGCAGGAATTAGACAAATCAAGTATTTGAATAACATTCTAGAACAAGATCATAGACCTATAAAGCGAATCGTTAATCCAATGTTAGGATTTCAGTCTTTTCAATCTGCTAATAAGACTTTAAAAGGAATTGAAGCTATGAATATGATTTAAAAAAGACAAGTCAATAATTTAAATTACTCTGTTCTTAATGAAGTCAAATACATTAACCATTTGTTTGGTATAGTTTTATAATGTTGGTATATTTCCCTCGGATCTTTCGACTTTTTTTTAGACTCATAGATTTACATGCTTATTCTGAAGTTTTTGCAACGGAACCTATTATACTATTATATTAAGGGATGACCATACAAAAAAGTGATTGTACTATCTGTTTTTGTGATATTAATGTACCATATAGTGCTGCTTTTCTGAAGCCAATTTCTATATCACATCTGAATGGAAAATATTTGACCGATCATTTTCAATTGGATGAAACAGACAAATAAAAACCAATGCTTATCTTGAAACTTATTAATAAGCAGGAAAAGACATGAAAATAGGAAGAACTTTTAGGTAAGAAGTAGTGCTATTTGATAAAGAATGGCAGAGCTTCACAATTCAAACTAAAGTCTCTATTATAACAGTAGGTATCGACAATGACCACTAGTGAGACTAATGAGAAAACACAGTTCATAGTAATGGGCTATGTTTTGCAAGCTGTAATGAATGATCTCAAGGATGAAGGTATTCCTTTTGACCTTGGAGAAAAATCAGATGGTATAAACGACTTTTTTCAGGTTGTAATTATAGCGAAAAAAGATATGATTAGGGTAAATGAGCTTCTTGCAAAGTACGAGTGAACTACCCCTCCCTGCCGCTGATGCATCGAAGGAGGAGCTTACTTCGAGACATACTTAATTTGATTAAGAATATCACTATTTCTAACCAACAACAAGCCTTTTTATCAAAGATTATCAACAAAATATTGATATCTTGTCCACAAAGCATTCTGCGATAGGAAAAGTTTCATGATATTAATGGAACTATTTCTATCTCGATCAATGACATTTCCATAATCACAACTCATAGTTCTTTTCCAAAGATGTATTTAGTGTCTAGTTCCACAAACACAACACTCTTTGGAAGTATAGCTTTCACCGATTTTTAGAAACCTTTTACCTATAAGTTCGCACTCATAAACTAAAAATTCGATGAAATGGAAAGGATAACCTTGATTCTGAGTTGATATGTTTTGAGAACGCGTTCTTTTTCCTTTTTGTGATTTAGATTGAGCCATTTTTTGACTTTCAAATCGCACATAATAGGGGTATTGGCTTTTGTATTATCAACCATTTTTCAGGAAAGTTTCTGTTGAAAATCCTTTAACTTATTGAACTTTGTTTTTTCATCTTTCTATAGTATCATGGAGTCTAAGGTATCTTTTACTTTTTTAAGAACCTTTCTTTTGTCCTTTACAATATTTCTTTGAGACTTTATAGACTCCAATTTTGGTTTCCAATATTGATCTGATATTGGAGTTTTGATTTCAAAAAATTTACCTTCGGTATTGACAGCACTTACTATCTTTGTAATACCTGGATCAATAACTTGATAAATCCTTTTAACAATATATTGAGTTTCAGTTACTTTATAAACAAAAGAATTGTAGAAATCCTAATTAACATGAAAAAATTCACTATTACAGACTAATATTTGTTTAATATTTTCATAATTTTTTTCTAAATCAAAGATCAATTTAGTGTCGTTTACATTATTAGAAAAAGTAATATATCCTTTAAACATATGGAATTCACTTTGATTATAAGGAATAGTAATGAAATATTCTATACTTTGGAACTTTGAAAGTCTAGCGTTTTTATCTCAATTTTTCCAAAGAACAAAAAGGATTTATAATTAGCATCAAGTTTCTTAAGAACTGATTGAAATACCTTAGAATTACTCTTTTGAGTTCGTGATTCTTTTTTTAAGTTTAGGAAGTTCATTCTGTTGTTCAAGATATTTTACACTTTTTGATCCCTTCATGAATTTTGTATATCAGCAAGAGCAAGATTATAGAGATGTCTACATGATCTGATATACTCACAGAATACCTTTTTGTTCTTTGATTAGTTGTATTTTTACTCTCGCCGTTAGCTACATTTTGAATTTCTACATACTTTTTTAATATATCTAAAGTTATGTCACCTGTTGTGACTATGAAATACGATCTTGATCAAACAGTATCTGCCCATAGTAGTGATTTAATCTCGATATATTTTTTAGGATTTTTCCCAAAGTTATAGTTTTTTTAGGTATGATGTATTTTAGAATATCTAAAGTTGGGATGTAAGAGGGAGATAGTCTTCAATCTGGTGCATAAATTGATGAGAGAACTAATTCTAAAAAAGCTCGTAAAAACGGCTAAAAACCTCGATCTCACTGAATTAAATATGGATAAGTAAATTTTCAAGGCTTCGATTTAGTGAGTTACACCTTTAAACATTTATGTTTGAGAAGTATTTAAGAGTTGAAAATCCATCCTAACTTCAACAGCTGAATCTTACCAGCAAGGTGTCTCCACCTAAAGGGTGAAAACGAATATGACTGTTTTAGAGTAGATGAAATCGCAAATTCTACTTTTTCCAGGAGTAAGAACTGAATGAAAAGGTTGAAGAATTTCTCTCAAAAAGAATAGAAACGAAATCTCTTACTTACATATTGACGTTACTTATTTTAAAATGAGATGGCTTTCACTATGAGAATAAGGCCTTCTTTGTAGTTACTGAAATAAGGATGATAGTTACTGCGAGATCCTTGGAGTAAGATTAGCAGGCAGCGAATACTCTATGTTCTGGGAAGATCCTTTCGATGGTCTGAATGAAATATTTATGATAGGTGTCAGATTAGTCTTCTCTGATGAGCACAAAAGGATACCTGAGGCAGTCAGACAGTCCTTCCTAGAATCGAGCTGGCAGATTTGTCACTTACATTTTATAAAATAAGAAAGGACTACAAGGAACTAAAATAAGAAATGTTGTGAAGGAAGCAGCCAATTATCAGGAACCGAAATTAAAACTAGCAATCTCAATACTCAATGATATAAATAAGGACTAGATAACAGGAAACACTTATAAATGAAACAGTAACTAAAAAAAGAAGATTAACTGGTGCATAGCAAATTTTACAGAAAATTATTCACTCTGCCAGTTTACTTTGGATACCAGATAAAAAAACCTGAACATCGATAAATTTCAATATTGTTATTTAACTCCCTCACTATATTGAAGTGTGCATGCAGTCAGTTTTCATAATTCCACATGTGATGGTTATGAACCATTTTGTTCCTCCCACAATTTATGGACTACTGGAAGGCAGAATCTAAGTCTGTCGTTGCAATCACTACTTCCATTTAATGGAAATGAAAATCTAACTATTTTTATCTAACTTACACTGAGTGATTTTTTTGCAGCTTTATGGTGTTTTGAATGCTTTTTTTCTGCTTTATGGTTTTTGGAGTGATTTTTGTGTTTATCTTTACTCAAAGAAGCCTTGGAACCTTTAGACGAAGAAACCTTAACATCGCAGCTATTAGAGTCCGAATTTGATACTTCTGTTGTGCCAGAAGGTTCACTGTCATACCCACATGGTTCACTGCACAACATAAGTACAGGTACAAAAACACCGCCATAGCTACCATAACAACCATAGTTAGGTCCAGACTCTCTGCCATGGTTTGGATGTTCAAGGTTAACTATTGCTTGGGCTGTTTTTGGTCCTAATTGGTCACTTAATACAGTTGCTGTATTGGTCACAGAACCAAAATCAAGATTTGACTGTTGTTATTTGATAGGTAGATGTTCATGTAGCTTGATAATCTAGGGGTAGACTAGTTACTGTTTGGTGTGTTGTTGTGTTTTGAAGCGTGATTAGACCAGTAAAGTGATCGTCTGTGAGCTGAAGATTTGTGAGATCCACATTTCCGGAGTTAGTCACAGTGTAGGTGTATGTAATAGTCTGCCCTACAGTGTTATAACTTAATGGAGATGCTGATTTTGTGATTGTCAGAGCTGGATTATTTAAGTCTGGAATACCGCTAACTTGCAAAGGAATTGTCTGTGTTCCCACATTAATGGCGTCACCACTGACAGTCTTCGCGTTGTTAACACTTGCGTGCACAGTACCGGTAGCTTTGGAATTTAATTGATTTAGAACAACCCATACCTCAATGACCACACTATCACCACTGTTAAGGCCTCCTACATTGAATGTACCTTCTATATACTGATTAGTGCCGCTACCCATCAGATTGGATGTGTAGCTCGTCACTTTAGCATTAGGATTAGTGGTGGCAGGATCTGAGGTATCAACGAAAGCTGAGTACACACCATATTTTGGAGCATAGCCGAAGTTATCTCCTGATGTTGTATTGGTGTCGAAATCAGTTGTGAATTGAATCGCTCCTCTACTATAACTACCTTCCCCAACTGTTATCACCATCAAGAAAGGTATAATCTGGCCAGGCGTCAATTCTTTACCATAAGGTGAAAGCGATGACACCGCAATAAGATTTTGATTAGGATGCTGCGAATTGTAAGTTGAGTACGCCCAAGAATACGGATTCGGAAGAAGAGGATCTGGCGAACTGATATCAATTATTGCTGGGGTATTGGATGGCTGATACGGTGAGATCGGCAGATAGTCAGGACAGGCAGCATACCAGCTCAATGTATATGCGCCTGCTGGAGGTGGAGCTACAACTACAGCCTGCGTTTCAAAAGATACCGAACTCAAAAAAAGAGTCCGGCTTAAGATTAAAGGCAACATCACCGAGATCATGGACTTAAAAAAAGGTCTGTAAGATCGTAAATGAGTTTTTACAAATTTGTTCCTTACCGAATTCAAATTAGCTTCTATAGTACTCAAATTTTGTAAATATATATAATCTATAACCATAAAAAATCACCTTAAATTAATTTACATTGTATTGAGCACCTATATTAAACATATTGTTTAAATACACATACGTGAATATATATACTCGTGTTTTAAAATTTTAGCTCTAGTTTGATAAATCAGCTATTAATTAGTAATTGACTTTTTTTAAAATTTTAAACATATTGTAGTCGGATGTACTGAAGTTGTAAAAACTCCAAAAAAATATCAGAACTGGATTGATTGCATCGTATACTCAAGCAGTGGGGCTAAAATTAAAATCGATTCTAAGAATAGAGAAAAAGAACTAAAATAAATTGGAAATATGGTGAACCTGAACTTGCTCTATAGACTTGGAGTTCTCATATTTCAAAAATAAGATCTGAGGAAAATATCTCTTGTTGCGATATATAACAATTAAGAAGAAAATTACCACAGATATGCCACAAATATACAGAACGAAATTTTAGAGTAAAGCCTGAACTATTTGTTGACAACTCTTCCGAGAAAATAACCAGGCTTTGACGCAATGATTTCAACATTGGCACACTGACCGGGCCTAAGATCCGAGCCGCTTATGATAACCGGACGGTATGAGTCCGTGCGTGTGAGAATATCTCCAATTTCTGTGTACTTAGAGGCAAAGACTTTGCCTTTCCAGCCGATTATTCCCTGTTTAGACTCAAGCTTAATATCTTCACAAACCTTGTGCAAGTAGTGAGAACGCTGAACCGAAATTCGAGAGTCTAAGTTTCTGAAAGAAAAAGCTTTCGTGTGCTTTCGAGGAGAGTAACGTGAGATGTTTACTTTATCCGGACGGTACTTTTTTACCCATTCGACTGTTTCTTTGAAATCCTCATCAGTTTCACTACAAAAACCTACGATTATGTCAGTGAAGAGGGAGAGATCTCTGAAACGGGAGCGGAATTTTGCAATGATCATTTCCACAGCATCCATTTGATGCAGACGGTTCATCTTTTTAAGCACAGAGTGGGAGGCTGACTGAATCGGAAGGTGGAGGAGTTTGAAGATTTTTTCGGAATCAAAGACATCTACGATGTCTTTAAGGATTGGCTGAACGGAAATAGGATTCATCATCCCAACTCTTATCCTAAAATCGCCAGGAATTTTAGAGATCATACGCAAGAGTTCGGGGAGTTTGAAGCCAGTATCCATTCCGTACTGACTGTCATCCTGGGAAGTTAGCCAAATTTCCTTGCAGCCATCTGCAACTGCAGTTCGGATATCCTTAACAATTTCATTCGGTGAAAATGAGTAGAGTTTGCCTCTTGCATACTTTACAATGCAATAGGAACAAGCGAAGTTACAGCCCTGAGAAATCTGACAAATGTGAATATTGGAATTGAAGCGCTCACGTGGAACGTTCAGAAAGCCCAATGGTTTATGCGTATAGATTTCAAGGTGATCTTCTCGAAAAATACCTTGTTTGTTTCTTTGTTCGATTGAGAAAAGAAGATCTCCAAGACTAGAAACAGAATTTACACCTAGAATATGGGCTTCTGGATTTGCATGGAGGACATCCTCAAGCTGAACTTCGGGCATGCAGCCAGAGACAATAACCTCTACATTTTTGTTACCCAAGCTACGTATTTTGTGGAGAATCTTTTGCTCTGTTGTATATTTGACAGTGCAGGAGTTGCAGATATAAACCTCTGCCTGATCGGCAGTATCTAGATCCAGTAGTTCGTGTCCAAGCTTTCTTACAAGTGCTTTCATGACTTCGGCTGATGCCTGGCTTGCAGAACAGCCAAAACTTTCAAGATAGATCCTCATATTTTAACTCTTTAATTCCGTATTTAACCCTTAAATCTTTAGTTGATTCTATTCAGTGATTTATTTCAAGCTTAATTCTTGTTTTCACAATCCACATTTAAACTGATCGCCATTTTGTCACATTTTCAAAAAAGGATAAAAAATAAAAGGATAAGCCAAAAAAAAGTTTACAGGTATAGAGGAGTCTCTTGCTTGTCCTTTATGTAAATGCTATCCGTAAACCTGACAGTTCCTGAAGCACCCATCGAGATCGTGTGTACCCTGGCATCCCCGCTACCAAAGAGGTTTACTTCGCGCAGGAAGTGGCCAGGAGTAACAGCTGTTGCCGAGAAAATTATATCATTGCCTGGCACAAGTTTGTCGGTATCAAGAACATCTTTAAGGTTTTCTAAGGTAATCCTCATCTTCTCAAGCCTCGGCATTTTTTCCTCAATTTCTTCATCAATTTTGTCCTTGGTATGCCCATTCGCGACCGTAGGCAGAACAAGCCTCGCAAGGATCTTCCCCCCCAGGATTTTGATTGCAGCAGCTGTCAAGACAGCTTCGCCTGAGCCCCCTGCACCCATAACCATGTGAATGCCTGACCCACGGATTGCAGTTGCAATACCTGGCATAAGGTCTCCATCAGTAATCAGCCTTATACGGGCCCCAGCTTCCCGAATCTCGATTATTTTCTGCTCATGCCTGGGCCTATCTAGAATTACGACCACAAGCTCACCAATATTCCTCCCGAGAGCTTTTGAGACTATCTCAAGATTGTGCTTGACAGAAGCATCTAAATCAATCTTTTCATCAGGATGCTCCATCTCGTAACGCACTACATCTGGCCCTACAACGATCTTATCCATATAGATATCAGGGCCATGGAAAATTCCGCCCCTTTCAGCCATGGCCATAACCGCAACTGAACCTGGACCTCCGTTGGCCGTAAGATTTGTTCCTTCGAGAGGATCTACTGCGATATCAACTTCAAGATTACCCCTACCTGTTCCGACTTGTTCTCCTATGTATAGCATAGGAGCTTTATCCCTTTCCCCTTCTCCGATTTTGATTATGCCTTTCATATCAAGCTTATTCAGCATTCTCCGCATAGAGGCGACTGCCACCTGGTCAGCAAAAATCTTATTGCCACGCCCCATTTGATAGGCTGCAGCAATGGCAGCAGCTTCAGTCACCTGAATAAGCCTGGGTAGCAGGTCACATTCTATAGGCCCAGCACACTCAATCATTTCTTCCACTGTCTTCGGATGAGGTATGAAAATCAACTCCAAGTTACTGCTTTCTGATGATTAAACTCTTTTATGATTTATTTTTTACTTGCTCAATGTGAGTTTTTAACACAATGATGCATTAATAAATCTATTGGATCAGTAGTTCAAATTTGCTGTATCACCGAATGAACGTTCACATTCTTTTACAATTTTCTCCAATTGTTCACACGAAAAATTTCATCAATACATTTTAAATCTCTTTTTTGTGATCATCTTCAAAAAAATTAATGTCGTAGACCTTTGAAGTAGGAATTATGCATAAGCTTTATCAGAACAGTTATATTTTAGAAGTGTATTTTTAGGATTATATAGCAGATTAATCAAGCATGAATGCTAGATTTAGTGTTCTATAAAAAAAACATAATTAATATTAAATTGTTGTCCAATTTTAAAATATTTTATGTAAAAGTGATTTTTTCCCATAAACAGGTTTTTATAGAATTAATTAAAAATAATAATAGGTACATAGTACTTCGCACCGGCATGAAAAGGTCAAAAAGGCTGGTGAAATTAAACAAAAGAGTAATTGATCGTTGAACTGCTAGGAAGAGATAAAAACTCGTAATTTGTTTGGTGAGAAGGGACAGGAAAGACAACCACAGCAAAACCTGCCCCGGCTCAAGTATGGACTTAGACTGAGTAAAGTCCAGAAATATAGAAACTGTTATACTATATAAACATAAGTATATTCCACATTATTTCTGAAGTTACAAAGAGGAATCCTCTCGCTAGTCATCATTTTCGGTTTGGTGTGTTCCTAACGACTATTCACATTAGTTCCAAATTTTTACTCCACAGGTTCTAAATGGATTATCCTGTAAAATTAGAGATAATTACTCCTTGTTCCAAGCTCCATACCTTTAGTGTTTGTAATCTGAAGCCGAAACTGCATACTTTCCATCAGATGTAATTTCAACTTCATTTGTCATGTAATGTGGTGGGTAAATGACACCCTATGACTTTTCAAGAGATATCTGACCTCATAGCCAAAAATCCCCGTAGGCCTCTTCTTGGAAACTGCCGAATATTTTAAGCGAATTAGAAAATGCAACGGGTCCACAATTTAAATAACTGTTTTTCTCTGCGAACTACCAAATAAACTGTAATAATCCTTGAGAAACAATTTATTTGAAATTCCTGCGACTCTGTTCTAAAATCTATCAACTTTTGCATTTTTTGATTGAAACATTGAATTTACTGGAAGAATTTGATCTTCAATCAAACTCAATATTCGATATCTCTGACATTGATCATTAGATAGTACTCAAAGGTTTAATAGCAGTTTCAAAATCTAGTGTTTTTTAGTTTACTTTAGTCATTCTATTTCGAAACAGAGTCCGGAATAAGGTCAATTTTATACCTCAATTTTAAAAAGATTCCTCATGTATTTAAATTGAGCATAATTTAAAATAAATATCAGGAATACCATAAAATACTTCTAAGTGATATCAGTAGATGAGATAAGTATATGATTAAATCAGGCGGTTACTTTTTCTATAAGAGTATGCGCTGTACAATCGGCGCTGTGATCTCATTCAGAGGATCACATTACATAGTTGCATCTTATCATATATTTCGCGGAACAGGAGACTGCGTGATAGTGGATGGCAAGGAACTCGTTGTCAAGAGCATTTTTAAAGATTTTGATCTGGCTCTGATAGAGCTTCCTACTGATTGTATGTTCGAAGTCACCGAATTCGGAAGTGCAGCAGTACTGGAAACTGCTACACTTGTCAATGATATGCATTTTAAAAAATGCAACGTGATTAATGCCGGGGCTTCATTGCTCTATCTGCTCTTTCCCATCTCAAATATGCCACCGCCGGGAGATAGCGGATCCCCTATACTGCAAGCAGGGAAAGTAATAGGGATTTTATCCTCGGTAACGCTGAACAACAGTATGGGAACTGCAATAAGTACTGCACAGTTTCCAAGGTTGTTTGGTTCGACTTTAAAATGAGCAGCTTACTTTGAAGTCGTTGTTTAATGCGTTGGTTCGACTTTAACTCCGACTAGTATGTCGATTCCAAAGTGGATCCATAATTAAAAGATGAATTCATTGATCAATAAATAGATTCAAGAGTTCAGGTTTGTGAGTGTATTTTGGAATCGAAGAACTAGCTTTCCTTTCAAGTTATTTAATTAGCTGTCGTTGAGATATTTTGGCGTCGTGATCGTTTATATAGTGTCCGCACTACTTGAGCTGATTCCAAAACCCAAAATTGAGCTCTGAATTCTCGAATACAAGCAATCAGTCAAGCCTACAATAACGAAAATTGTTCTGAATCTCTGACTGATGTGAAGTGAAAATTGATTTCGGGAGAAGCTCAATTTTAAAAAACAATTTGTACCTTCCCGTGCGCCATAAGCTTCATTTAAATAATGGAAATTTAACCTACTTCTTCCTTTTTCAAAGAAAAATACAAACTTCTTCAGTCAGTTGAAGACAAACTTACTGAAATTGACTCCTTAATTGATTTGAAATATTTTCGTATCAGAAAACACAATTAATATAAAATTGTTGTACAATTTTAAAACATTTTATGTGGAAGTAACTTTTGTTCAAAAACAATTTTTCATAGAATTAATTTAAAATAACAATGGAACAATGTACTTTTTAGCGGAAGTGAATAGGTCAAAAAGAGTGAGGAAATTAAACAAAAGAGTATGTGATCATTGAACTGCCTGGAAGAGATCCTGTTCTGAATAAATAAGCTTTAAGTGAGATCGCCTCGGAATGGTCTGATACGGAAGTGAGACTCCAACTCTTCCTGGCTTTCCTCTTTACACCAATATTTTTAATGTGATTTTTATATTCAAGAAACTTCATAAACTTCACATCCACCTCTAAATTTATGAGGATCGGAACTTATTCTTCAAGTGGAAGTGTAAGAAATCGTTTTTTTGATATTATGTGAGTAATTGCTCGAGTTGGAAAAATACATCAAGCTTAAAGTTTTTGAAAAATATAAAAATATTTTCCTGCTGAAATATCCTTCTACTCACTATATTTCCAAAAGCTCAAACAAAATATAAGGAAATGAATTTATGCCGGAGCTAAAAAGATATTCAAAGCAGGAAGAGTTCTTGCCACTACTGTTCAAAAAGTAAATCTGAAGATGTTGTGTGATTTTTGTTTTAATCTCTATCAGTTGATGGCATCGAAAATAAAGAGACTATTTTACGAATAGCAGAATCTTTCTTTAAAATCAAAGAATAATGGAATCAGAAAAGAAAAATTAGGTCAAATAAAGAAATTCACGAGAAAATTTTGAATAGAATTCCACAGAAGAGGAAAACAGATTTAAATAGGAATCCTCTGTAATCGTCACAGTAAAAATTAACACTTCAAAAACATAGGGAAATGGCTTATATAGCTAAGGATATACATCTCTCACTAAACTTAATAGGAGTTCTATAAACCTCTGATTTTTACGAATCCTTAATATACCATTTATAAGTATATGGCAAAATTTAGGAGTTTAGCTAAATTTTCTTAAATGCAAAGTTTAACCACTGAAAGCACTAGAAACAAGAGAAAAAAAATAAAGAAACCTTTTCTTGTAACCTTTTCTTTTCGAATCATGGTTATAAAATTTCAGGTGGCTCTAGTGTAAATAAATACGTTTGAAACTATGTAGATCTTGATAAATACCTAAATTTCGTCATATGCTTGTAAATTCGATATAAATGACTCCGGAAAAGCAGAGTTGTCTATAAACTCCCTATAATATTCATCCTGCTCTGCCACCAAAATTTAATACTATATTGGTTAGTCTTGATAATAATTTTCATCTAGATAGGAAAACTTTTAAGAGCTGAGTATGAGAATATGAAACTTCTTTCCCCAAAATTAACAATAATAAAGTGTGCAATTCCTTTGCTGACATCTGAGAAGGTAGAGAGATTACTTAGTGAATTGAAAAGCAACTTTAGCTCAGTTAATTGGGGAGAGTAGGTAGGCAACTGATGTCTCTAATCTGACTTGGGGAAAGAAGAAAAGTAATCCTTCCAATTAACCAGACATAGTAATCGAATTAAACTTCATCTTCATATAACGGGATCACAATGACAGAAGAAAAATTCACCGAATCTGGAAACATGAAAATGGAATGGGCAAGGAATCATATGCCTGTACTTGCTATCATCAAGGATGAATTCGAAAAAGAAAAACCTCTGAACGGGCTGAAGATAGGGATGGCCCTTCATGTAGAAGCAAAAACCGCAGTCCTTGTAGAGACCCTAGCTGCAGGAGGTGCAAAGGTGTTCATCACTGGCTGCAATCCTCTTAGTACACAGGATGATGTAGCTAAGGCCCTTGATACCCGGGAGAACATAGACTGTTACGCAAAATATGGGTGCTGCAACAACGAGTATTACGAAGCTATTGACAGAGTCCTTGACCTTAAACCTGACATCACAATCGATGATGGAGCAGATCTTATTTTTAAGCTTCACAAAGAAAGGATCGATCTACTTCCAGATATTTTAGGGGGTTGTGAGGAAACAACCACAGGAGTTCACCGGCTTCATGCAATGGAAAAAGAAGGTGCTTTGAAAATGCCTGTAATCGCAGTAAATGACGCCATGACCAAGTATCTTTTTGACAACCGCTACGGAACAGGACAATCAGCCTGGGACGGAATTAACAGAACCACAAATCTTCTGGTGGCAGGGAAAAATGTCGTTGTTGCGGGCTATGGATGGTGTGGGCGCGGGGTTGCAATGAGAGCTTCGGGCCTTGGAGCAAATGTAATTGTCACCGAGGTAGACCCTATCAGAGCCCTTGAAGCCAAGATGGACGGGTACAGGATCATGAAAATGGCCGATGCTGCAAAGTTGGGAGATATTTTTGTTACTACTACCGGAAACCGAGACATCCTCACATACGAACATTTTAAAGTTATGCAGGATGGAGCAATCCTTGCGAATTCCGGGCATTTTAATGTAGAAATAGATATGGAAGCCCTTGCTTCGCATGCAAAATCAATTCGAGAGGTCAGACACAACATAAATGAATACTATATCGACAACCAGCACATCAATGTTATAGCCGAAGGCAGGCTTGTCAATCTAGCTGCAGGAGATGGACACCCCGCTGAGGTTATGGACATGAGCTTTGCAAATCAAGCTCTTTGTGTACGCTATATTGCAGAGAACAAACTCCTAAATGGCGTACATAGGGTGCCTCAAGAGATCGACTCGTATGTGGCAAAAATGAAGTTAGAGACAATGGGCATAGAAATTGATGAGCTCACTTCTGAGCAGGAGTGCTATATGAATGACTGGGAATGTGGGACATAATTTATAAAAACAGAGTAGAGACTATTATAGCAATTTTAAAACTCTTGATCTTGAATGAATTAATTTAAGGATATTCCATTTTTAGAAAGGTAACAAGAATATTTTGACAATAAAGAAGAATTCTTTGTTAAAAAGATCGTATTTCTTTGAATAATATACACAGATGAAGATGATTAGTGGTAAATATAAAAAAGAATTGGGGTAATGATTGATAAAATCAAGTTTACTGGCTATGAATTTTCATCCGATAGTAAGTGAGCTCTTAAGGTCTCTTATCAAAATAATCTTTATGACTACTTCTGTCGGATGATTTTGTAGCAATTCTCTGATTTTCAAGTCCTTTTTTCTTAGAAATATATTCAAGTTTTAAAGCTAAATAAGCTATCAAGACAAAGTACCTAAAAATCTGTAAATTCTGATTGACTCTGTATAATTTCACTTCATCATAAAAATAGGATTTAGAGTCAATAGTTTCAATGACAAATATTACGTTTTTATTGTTCTCACCTATACAGAGGTTTTAAGGTAAAAAATATATGTACTTGTTATACCTCAACTTTCCTTCATCCTTTTTTGCACTAGTGCTCCCTTACTTACAAATTTACAAGCATAGAAAAACACATACATAATTGATTTTAAATAAGTCCGTTCATTTCCATTTCAATTTGCTTTTATGCCTCCAATTCTGATACTAATTGTTGTTTCATTCTCACGATTATAATGTAGGATGCCTAATACTTCAGATGTGGATATCCAACCTTATAATCACGATAAATAATATAGACAATTCATTCCATCTCGATTTTATGGAATTTCCATAACTTCTAGCATTTGACTATATTCTGCTTCAAAATTTCCATAGGTATCTATTTCAGATTGACCACGAATTAACTCATATTTGGTTTCGAAATCATCTTCTTGAAGCATCAGACCCCCACAAGTTATGGATCATCCAAAGCCAGAATCTGAGGCTGTCATTGCAGTCACTATTCTATTATAATGGAACAGAAATCCAACTATTTTTTATCTACTTTACACTTGGAAGTTTTTCCTGTTTTATGGTGTTTGGAGTAGTTTTTTCGTTTATGTTTACTCAAAAAAACCTTAGCTCTGGAACCACTCAATTTAGCCTTAGAACATTTAGAAGAAAAAACTTTTGCCTTGCAGCCATGAGAATCCAAATTTGGCACTTCTGTGTGCTAGAAGGTCTACTACCATACCAATAAGGTTCACTGACATGCCCGTGAGGTTCACTGGCATAAGTCATCGGTAAAGGTACAAAAGCAGCGCCATAGTTAGGCTCAAAATCTCTATTATTGGTTAGATGTTTATAGGGAACTATCGAAATAGTTTGGAATTAAATTACTGGTTTGTTGTTGAATGAACCTGTTGCATACCCTGAATTTATCACAGAACCTGCATAAATATCGGCATCTGTTATTTTGTAGGTAGCTGTTCCTGTGACGCTTGAACCTGGACTAAGGATAACCACTGCTTTGTATAGATACTGTGCCAGCCCTGTCGTCTGTAACAGTGATAGGTGCTGAGATATCCACATTCCCTGAGTTAGTTACATCATAGGTGTATGTGATAGTCTGCCCCACAGCATCATAACGTGTTGGATCTGCTACTTGATCTAGGTGAAGATCTGTACGCGGAGCTAGTCCATTTACGATCTGAGTAGCCGTGTTTGAAGTTATCGTTTGGCCGTGGAATAAACCTATTGCATGCGCTGTATTGGTCACAGAACCGGCATCTAGATCAGGCTCGTTATTGTGTATTTTCTGTCACTGTAACATTTTGACCTGATGCAAGATCCACGTTGGATATATTAAATATTCCAATTTTGTTGTCTTCACTATAATATTTCCGTTGAAATTTATAAATCCAGAGTTAGTTATAGTGTAGATGTATGTAATATTTCGCCCTATACCGGTATAACTTGCTGGAGACGATACCTTTTGTATTGTCAGACCTGGGCTTAAAATCACCTGAATTGTGAAATTAACTGTAGCTGAATCTTTGAAACCAAACACAGATTCAACTGCTGAAGCTGGGGTACTCAACGCCAGTAAACTCATAATTGTCGAGACTAATGTAATAGAATACAATCTATGTTATTGATCAAAAATTTCAGCTCTTTGCTCTATTATACTAGATAGAAGAGAATTAAACAGTAGATTATCGTAGCAAATAACATCAAGCTGCTCCTCATTAGTGTAACATAACTAACTTTTGATAGCAATCAGTTAGTAAAGCGGTTATTATCGCAAGAATTGTTATTTTCCTAATCACTCATCTCTGATTAAAAATATCAGAATCTTTGAGAGCACAACATAAATTAGTGCGAGTAATACTTTGAAAAGCCAAACTCTTTGTATTTTATATATAAGTACTCCCCTTTATTTATACTTAATTACTCAATAACTATTAAAATCCGAAGTATCTCTAACATCCAAATATAAACATAGAATTTCGAGAAACTCCAAATCTGGCATTTCGTTTATAAGGGACATATAAGCAATTTGTTGATATCGAAAATTTATCTAAATTGGTTTATTTCACTTTTCCAGTTAGCACACCATTATTTTGTGAATAATAATCAACTTGAAAACTTATTGAGATCCAAATATGTTTTTATTTTATATAAAAAATGAAGAGTCTCAGATGTCGAAAGTCGAAAAGTTTAATTTGATTTAATTCAGCTCTGCAATTACCCAAAAAAAGATCCGAAAATCTTTAAACACCGAGAGCTTAAATATCATAAAAATATCAACGATGTAATAGTAGACCACCCAGCTACCGAATACTGAAATAAATCATATTTTTTACGATTCCATTAGATGTTAGAAATATAAGCTTTAGCAGAAAGTTAGAACTGTCAAACTTATAAAATTTTTATAATAAGATACCCAATTAGATTCAATGGAAAGAATTGCAAAAATTGTATTGGCCCTCCTAACTATCCTCCTCCTAACCGTGGTTATTGTTTATGCCACACTCCCATATTTAAATTATTTTTTAGGGGGCATTATCCTTTACATCATTTTTATGCCTCTTTACCACTTTTTTGTGAGGAAAGCCAGGCTTAAAAAACAATTTGCTGCAGTCTTGGTTATAATTATTTCAATATGTGTTGTACTCATTCCATTATATTTTCTCCTGAGTATAATTATTAATGAAATCCAGCAGATTTTACTTAACCAGGCGTTTATTATTACATCTATTAGATCTGAACACCAATTTCTCACTCATTATCTTTCAGGGCTGGGTATACCTACTGATGTTCTCCAAAAGCAAATACAAGGGAGGGTTATTGGTATAGGATCTGAAGCCGTCAATTACACAAGTAAGTTCCTTCTAGGTTCTATTCAGATACTGAGCCAGCAGTCTATAGGCCTCTTAATTATGTATTTTTTGTTTTACTACCTCTTAACAGGAGAAAACTCGACTTTTGTACACAAAATTTATGCAGCAGTTCCATTCAATGAAAGAAATACATCCACTCTACTTGGCGATTTCAGACGAATTGTCAAGACAACTATGATTTCCAGCGGGGCTGTAGCCCTTTTCCAGGGTGCAATTCTGACTATTACTTTTTTGATCGTAAAAATTCAGGGAGCTTTTCTCTGGGGTTCTATCGCAACGCTCCTTTCTTTTGTGCCGGTTTTTTGATCAACCTTAGTCTGGGTTCCTGCAACTATCATCCAGTTCCTCCTGGAGGACTATACTGCAGGGATTGCGATTCTTGCCGCCGGAATCTTTGTAAGTACCGTGGATAGTTTTCTTAGGCCCATGATCCAAAAAAGAGTTGGAGAAATACATCCTTTTGTATCCCTAATTGGGATTATCATAGGATTAGCCCTTTTTGGATTGATAGGAGTTATTATAGGCCCCCTCCTCCTTTCCTACTTCATTCTGACGTTAGAAATGTTCTCCAAGGAGTACATTTTTGAGAGTGAGTAAAAATAATTATAGGATAGAGTTACTGAAAACCATATGCACAAGAATTACTATCTACATTATGCACAAAAATTGAGTGCACTCTTTTTAGATCAGATCCTGATACATCCCCAAAACAGAATTACAGTTTCAATCTAGTTAATCCTCAAACGCCATTGGGACTACCTATGCATTTTTATCGAAATCAGGCAAAAACTGTCCTATAACTCCGGCTGCAAATGTGAAAATACGAATATTTTCCTACAAAAAAAACTGTGTATTGAAAAGTTGCACTTTAGAATAGTGAACACTAATCCCCAAATATTTTAGGATATTGAATGCATTGGATCTATGATTTGTTCTTATTCTTTCAGAAAATTATTCAAGCTGCCGGTCTAATAGATGTGATATATGATACCTGCTATGGTTAGACCTATTATTGATGAGATAAATTCCAGAGTTATAATTTGTTTTAATGGTATGATTGTAATATAATAATTGTTACTATTTTGCTAGATATTAATCATGTTGCAAAATTAAATTTTAATGACATTGTTTGCAATGTATCACATATACTTATTTATAAATTGTTTATAGTTGTGTGTTCATTGGCATTACATACTCACTTGTCCAACCTTTTATCCTTGAGTCTATTCCTATGTATGACTTTTTACAACGTTTCTCCAGCCTACTGTACTCAGTAGGAAAACTTTTTGAAGATAGTCCGCCAGAACTTACCAAACACATATGGATGGATAAAAATATCGACTTTTAAAAGTCATGGTTTTGCATGATTTTAGTAATCATGCTATAAAACGTTAAAAATATATTTGTTATTATTTTAGCCCTATGTTTTTAATAACTCGAATATCCCATACCTTATAGAACTATACAAATTTTCACCGATTTAGGCTCCGTAAATTCAAGAAAATAGCAAGAAAAGCATAGGTATTTTTTTCAATTGCATCATAATTTGAAACTAATTAATTGGAATCTTCGATTAAGGATTTAGAAAACTCACAAATTTTATCCTAATCATATAAATCGTAAATAATAGACTCATGAAAATCAGATGTTTATCGAAATATCTTAAATTCAACTCAACAATTACATTCATTATAAAATGTATCAACTACATTTATAGTTATTTTTCGCGGTGAATATACCCTAGTAGACTATGATCGCTATCATTTAAAATAACAAAATAAAAAAAATTTTTAAACTAGGTATTCCTCTTTCAGGAGAATCTTGTGCCAAAAAAAGCTGAATGATAGATTTCCTTTGGGAGAAGGAAAAATTTGCCAAATTAGAACATCACCAATCTAGTAAAAAACATTATTGAAAAAATAATGTAACTATTCAGCCTACCAAAAATCAGATGTAACATAACTATTTGATGCTAAATAATACTTCTGATAACCAATTGATGGCCAAACAAAAAACACGTTCAATCACCTACAGTCAAGTGGTATCACCCACACTAAATTGATCATCGAATCATAATAGAACTATCTACTGATAGATAGTATTTTACCCAGTCTGAATGGTTACCAAAAATGGAAATTATCAAAAAAGCAATTCAAATTTATTTCATTATGGTGAATATGACAGCTATCCAGAGTTTCCGAAGGCTCGCGCACTTCAGTACAGTAAGGAACGTGGACAGGCTTATCTGCTGTGTTCGGGATGGGTACAGGAGTTACCCTGCCGCTATGGCCGCCATACTCTCCTATAAAGA
>Ga0224559_1000728_pt1 | contig 20364 bp, 13 predicted proteins | sample 714S33034metaG_FD_180676 | JGI IMG/M metagenome (GOLD analysis project Ga0224559, IMG submission 180676) | Peat soil microbial communities from Stordalen Mire, Sweden - 717 S3 30-34 | ecosystem: Environmental > Terrestrial > Soil > Wetlands > Peat | place: Sweden: Norrbotten County, Stordalen... | reverse complement strand
GGCCACGGCCAGCTCCATCGCGCAACAGTTCCTGGCGGCGCGCAGCGATACGCTGGACTCGGTTGCGGAAGGCGCCAGGGCCAACTTCATCCTGGCCAGGGCAGCCGCCATGACCGGTCATCCAGAAGCCGCGATCGACGGCTTCCAACGCACGCTGAAAACTACCAAAGAACCGCGGCTGCTGGCCTGGTCGCACATTTACCTGGGCCGGATGCTGGACCTTGACTGCAAGCGCGACGAGGCGGTTTCAGAGTACAAGGAGGCGCTGGAGACGCGCGATGGCCAGCAGGACACCCGGCTCGCCGCCGAGCGCGGAGTCAAAACAGCCTATGCCGTAAAGGGTCACAGTTGCGATGAGGATGCGGACGACGATACTTCCGTAACACAGCCTGCCAAGCCCGACGCTGGACCTGCGGCGCAAAATGGGATCAAGAAGCAATGAAACCAGGAAGCAATGGCAGCGCGCGGGCGACCCCGGGTTTCCGCGGTATCGTCTATTAAATAAGTTGGCGAATGCGGAACCCCGGACCCGGAACGTCGTCTTTAGAAAGAAACAAAAGGATTCAAACCGTTCGAGGTGCAAGTGGAAGCGGCTCTCGCTGAACTGGAAAAGGCGCTGGGGCATGGATTTGCCAGGCAGGAGTTGCTGGTGCGCGCCTTGACGCATCGTTCGCTTGTCAACGAGTTGGCTGTCAATGGACAGGCCGATGCTGGCCAAGGGACTGCCGTTGCCGACGTGGGAGACTATGAGCGCCTGGAGTTTCTAGGCGACGCGGTGCTGGGGCTGGTTGTGGGCGAGGCGCTGTTTCTCGCCCATCCGGACTGGCAGGAGGGTGAGCTGACCAGGGTGCGCGCCCAGTTGGTGAGCCGGCAACACATGGCGGAGGTAGCCGCGGCGATCGGCCTGGGTAACCATCTGCGCCTGAGCCGTGGAGAGGACCGCGGCGGCAGCCTCAGGCGCAAAAGCACCGTGCTTTCAAATAGCATGGAGGCAGTGATGGCCGCATTGTTTCTCGACGGCGGACTGGAGCCGGTGAGAGCCTTTGCGCATCGTTGGGTAATGGGTGAGACGGCCGAGCAGCTAGCCGAGGAGTTGCGCGCCGGGGCCGCTTTGGGAAACTATAAGTCTGCATTGCAGGAGCACCTGCAGGCAGCTCGCGCCGGTACTCCGGTTTACCGGCTCAAGAGTGAGAGCGGCCCCGGCCACCGCAAGCGGTTTCAGGTTGAAGTCAGGCTCAAGACCGGTGAAGGAGAGCAGGGCAAGCCGCTGGCGCGAGGCATGGGTAGCACCAAGAAGCAGGCGGAGCAGGATGCCGCGCACCGGGCGCTCGAAAGACTGAGGGCAGCAGAAGCCAAAGCCGCCGCCCATGCGTCTGCTTCGGAAGAGCCGGCCGCGCGAAAGCCGGCCTTACCGGCGGAGGAGGAGCAATCGGCGCCATGAGCATACCCCCACAACCCGGACAAGAGGCCAGCCCGCCCAAGCCGCCGTTGTCACGGCTGCGTCTCCATTTGCCGACCGTGCCGGAAGCCTTGGCCTCGCTGCTTTTGCTGGTGGTGGTAGCGCTGTTTCTGAATACCTTTGCGCTCCAACCCTATCTGATCCCGTCTGAGAGCATGGAGCACACCTTGCTGGTGGGCGACTTTCTGCTGGTCAACAAGCAGGTCTACGCCCCCGCCGGGCAGCCCGGCAGTCTGAGCCGACGGATCATGCCCTATCGCGAAGTTGCGCGGGGAGATATTGTCGTCTTCCACCATGCCCTCCACCCATATCTCGTCAAGCGCGTGGTTGGAGTTCCGGGCGACCGGCTGCGCATTGAAGATGGGCGCGTGATCGTGAACGGCCGGACCCTGGACGAACCTTATGCGGTCTTCGAGCCGTCAACGCCCAACCCCTCCCGCGACGACCTTCCCGCCGCTGTCTACTCCGATCCACGGGTCGATCTTGACTGGTGGAGACAGATGCGGACCCTCACCCACGACGGCGAACTGCTGGTCCCCGCGGGCCAGTATTTTGTGCTTGGCGACAACCGCAATCACAGCGACGATTCCCGTTTCTGGGGCTTTGTGCCGCGGGAAGCGATCGTCGCCCGGCCGCTGGTCATCTACTTCTCGCTCGCCCGCCCCTCCACCACCGATGTCCAGCAAGCCGCGGATGATAGACTCGGACACGACAGAGAGTTGTCCGCGAGACTCACGGGCTTTGCGCGCTGGAAGCGCATCTTTCTCGTAGTCCACTAGAAGCTAGTTGTCAGTGATCAGTTGTCGGTGGTCAGCAAATGCCCGGATCACTGACAACTGACAACTGACAACTGATCACTGACCACTGTTACGAGCTACAGGATGACGAAGAAAAAAACGCCTGCCCCCAAGCCGCCCGAGACCCAGCCGGATCCCGCTCCCGCACCCGTTGAGGTCAAGGTGGAAGAGACGCCTTATGAAGCGGTCGCCAGCATCTGCTCGGTGCTCGTGATCGGCCTGTTCATTCTCACTTTTCTGGGCCAGAACTTCGTCATTCCATCCGGCTCGATGGAGAAGACGCTGCTGATTGGCGACCACCTGGTGGTCGACCAGATCACCCTGTCTCCGCCCACAAAGTGGATGCCGCTGGTCCGCTACCGCGAGCCAAGGCGTAACGATGTAGTGGTCTTTTTCAAGCCCGTGGCGGATTCGAGCGGCAATTACCTGCACCTGGTGAAGCGGCTGATCGGCGTTCCCGGCGACCACATTCATTTGCGCAACGGCATCGTGATCATCAACGGGATAGCCCAGGACCAGCCTCACGCCGTGCCCACAACGCTGGACAATCATTCCGATTTTCTCGACGAGTTTCCTTCCGTGGCTCCCGAGCCTACCGGGCCGGATGGAACCCCCGAGGCCTGGGCTGTCGAGTTTCCCAGTCACATCGAGAATGGGGACTTGGTGGTTCCGCCGGGCATGTACTTCATGATGGGCGATAACCGGCATAACAGCCTGGATTCGCGCTATTGGGGTTTCGTACCCAGAGCCAATATCGTGGGCCGGCCGATGTTCAATTACTGGTCGTTCAAGACATCGGAGGATCAGTACGAACAGACCGGCGTCGGCAACACTCTGGCATGGATGGGCCACGTGGCGCTGCACTTCTTTTCGGATACGCGCTGGAGTCGGACGCTGCATCCGATCCGATAACAGTGGTTAATGGCTAGTGATCAGTCGCCGTAGGAAGCTAGGCTTGGACCGCAACACAGGGAACGGTAGGCCGGGGATTTCCGGGTTGCGGAAAAACTCGTTCGGGCGGTAGGCCAGGGATTTATCCCTGGTATAAGATCAACAGAATCAACGCGGGCTTTAGCCACTGAGGTGTGCTTTTTGAGCAACGTAATCGAGTCCTTAGAAGCATACCTCAGGGTCTGAAGGCCTCGATGATTCTGGTGGACGTTTGTGTCAGGGCTAAAGCCCTGACCTACCAGCCCCGGAACTAATCACCAACCACTAATCACTAACCACTAACCACTAACCATGACGGAAGAACTTCAAGGCCGGCAAAGAAACCGCGGGCGGCTGTGGCTGGCTCTGGCGATGGTAGTGGTCATCCTGGCCGTGCTCTTTGTGCCGCCGCTGGTGAGCCTGAGCCGTTACAAGAGCAGGATTGCGCAACTGATGTCGGCATCGTTGGGCCGGCCGGTTAGGCTTTCTTCCGTCGAGTTGCGCCTGTTGCCCACTCCAGGCCTCGTGCTGACCGATCTTACCGTTGAAGAAGACCCCGCCTATGGCGCGGAACCGGTGCTCCACGCCAATACGGTCACCGCCTCCTTCCGCCTGCTTGCGTTGTGGCGGGGAAGGTTCGAGATCAGACGCATCAGCGTCGATGAGGCCAGCCTGAACCTCGTTCGCACCGAGCAAGGCCGCTGGAACCTGGATTCGCTTTTTCGCACGGCTGCCGCGCACACCGGTGGCGGAACCGCGGGAACATCGCTCGCCGCAACCGGACAGGCCGCCGAGCGCCGAGCTGTCCCGCTCCCCTACCTTGAGGCCACCAACTCCCGCATCAACTTCAAGAGTGGAGCGGAGAAGCTGCCGCTTTCGCTGGTCAACACCGACCTCTCGTTCTGGCAGCAACAGCCCGGCGACTGGCGCATCCGGCTGCGCGGCCAACCCGCCCGTACCGATGTCAGCCTGGATTTGGCCGACACCGGTGTAGTGCGCCTGGAAGCCAGCGTGCGCCAAGCGGCCGAGTTGCGGCAGATGCCGGTGCATCTCGATCTGGAGTGGCGGGAGGCGCAGCTTGGCCAACTGGCGCGGCTGGTGATCGGCTCCGACCCGGGATGGCGCGGCGACCTGACCGGCGAACTGCATCTGGATGGCACCGCCGATGCGGCCAAAATCAAGACCCGGCTGCGCGCAACGGGCGTCCACCGCGTCGAGTTCGCCCCAGCCGCGCCCATGGATTTCGACGCGACTTGCTTGTTTGAATACCATTTTTCCAGCCGCGAGCTTCACAATCTAGCCTGCGATTCGCCCCTCGGCGATGGCCGAGTCCATCTTGCCGGAGACCTGCCGGGCGAAAACGGCAAGGCCCATTTCACCGTGGCGCTTGATCGCATTCCAGTGGCTGCCGGCCTCGATGCTTTGCGCACCGTTCGCAGCGGCTTTGCCCCCGGCCTGGTGGCAACCGGCGTCATCAGCGGCAAGATCGCTTACGCGGAAGGTTCAGAGCCGGCGGTTGGCGAAAGCAGCGAGAGAGAGAAGCCGCCTGGCCGCTCAGATCGAGGCAAGCCGCGCTCTCAAAAGGCGCGCATGCCTACCCCAGGTCCTCTCACCGGCAGCCTGGCCATCGAAGGTCTTCAACTAAGCGGGGACGGGCTCAGCACGCCAATCCAGTCCCCAAAGCTGGTTCTGGTTCCGGTCGCAGCCGCCGGACAAAGCCAGCCAGGCGCCCTGTCTTCAACCACAGTTCCGGCGCTCTCGGGAAGCGTGGCCATTCCCGCCGGCGGATCCAGTCCGCTCACTGTCACTTCCACGCTGATGTTCTCCGGCTACCAGATAGACTTGCGCGGCCAGGCCAGCTTTGCGAGGGCCAGGGAATTGGCGCGCGTGGCGGGCGTGGCCAACGACACGCCGCTGGATTCGCTGGCTGGCGACGCCGTGGCCATCGACCTGAGCGCCCAAGGCCCGTGGCTCCCACCGCAGGGCATCCCGTTCAGCAATCTCGCCGCCGTCCCCTCCGGCACAGCCCCGGCGAATTTGTCCAGTATCGCCGCCTCGCCGACCATTCTGCTGCCAAAAGCGAACGACTCCCCGGCAGCGGACAGCCTTACCGGGACCGTGACCTTGCACAACGCCAACTGGAAGGCCGATTATCTGGCCAACCATGTCGAGATCGCCAAAGCCACCCTCCATCTCGACCCCGGCGGCTTGCGCTGGGATTCGGTCGATTTCTCGTATGGCCCAGTCAAGGGAACAGCGAGCCTGACGTTGCCGGCAGACTGCCAGCCGCCTCTCCCTTGCGCGCCCCGGTTCGATCTGCAATTCGGCGATCTGGACGCGAGCGCGTTGCAGGCCGCGATCCTCGGTGCGCATGAACCGGGCACGCTGCTCTCGGGGTTGATCGCCCGGCTGCGTCCTTCGACTGCCCCGGCCTGGCCGCGGCTGAGTGGCACGGTAAAGGCCGATTCGCTCATTCTCGGTCCGGTCACGCTCCGCGACGCGTCGGCCACGCTGAACATCGATTCCGCCGGCGTCGAAATCAGCGACCTTACCGGTGACCTGCTCGGCGGAAGCGTCCATGGATCGGGCACACTCGCCCGTGGAGACAAGCCCGTCTACACGCTCGAAGGCCAATTCGACAAGTTGAGCCCCGCGGCCGTCGGTCAGTTGGTTGGATTGCGCTGCTCCGGCGGCGAATTCACTGCCGATGGCAAGATTGAACTCACCGGCTTCGCGGACAAAGAATTGGCAGCGTCGGCAAAAGGTACGCTGCACTTCGAATGGCGTCATGGCTCCGTGACCGGCGCCGCCATTCAAGGCAACAGGCACGCCGCGCCCCTTCTTCCAGCGGAGTCTGTTCCTCCCGCGCTGGCCCGTTTCGATCGCTGGACCGCCGACGCCGACATTGCCAACGGAACGATCAAGCTCAAGCAGAATCAAGTCCAGCAAGGCAGCCGCAAGCACGCGGTCGAAGCTGCCGTGACTCTCGCCGACCCTCCAGTGGTCACCTTTCTCGCTCCCAAAGAGACGGTGGCGAAAAAGCGCTGAATGGCCCCTACTACAATGGATCCATGGCCCCATCCATTGCTTCTTCCCCTGTTCTCATCCGCTGCAAAGGCATCCTCTTCGACATGGATGGCGTCCTGATCTCTTCGCTGGGCTCAGTCGAGCGCAGTTGGACCAAGTGGGCAAAGATGCACGGCGTGGATCCTGTCTACGCCTGCCAGATCGCCCAAGGCTGCCGCAGCATCGATACCATCGCCAAACTGCGCCCCGACCTGGACGCTGAGACGGAGAACGGAATCATCGAAGGCATGGAGATTGAAGACACGCACGGCGTCACCGTTCTGCCCGGCGTGCTGAAGCTGCTCGCTGCCCTGCCCCAATCCAGTTGGACAGTGGTAACCAGCGCCACCGATCCGCTGGCGCGAGTGCGCCTTGCCGCCGGCGGCGTTCCCGTGCCGGAGCGGATCGTCACCGCGGAGACCGTGAGCCGGGGAAAGCCTCATCCCGACCCCTATCTGGCCGGCGCCACGCTGCTCGGGATTGCGCCGGGCGACTGCGTAGTCTTTGAAGACGCCGCCTCGGGGACCAAGTCTGCCCGCGCCGCCGGCTGCACCGTTGTCGCAGCCACATCCTCGCATTCCATTGAATCGCTGGCCGACGCCCACTATCTCATCCCCGACTTGACGGCGGTTGAAGTAGCCCACAATCCCGGCAACAACGATCTGGTTCTAAAGCTGACGCCGACTGAGCGTTAGGGAATCTCTGAATAAGCCGATGATTTGAAAGGGCACGACTTCAGTCGTGCCGAAAAGTACCGGAAGAATAAGGGGTTTTAACCCCTGAGGGACTGAAACCGAGATTCGCCGGCCATTTTTGAACCACGCTCTGCCCACTCAATCCATCGGACTCGGATTCTTGCGCCGCGGTTAGGAGAGATTGCGGAGGATCGCCGCAACGATTACTCGTTGGCTTCGATGCGCCGTCCGTGCGCATCCTGCAAAGCCCGCGAGTTGATCTTGAACAGGGCCCCGAATTGACGCAACTGGTCGCGGCTGATGCCGATCTCCTGCTCGAATACGAACCAGCGCACGCCCTCGGTGCATGGCGGCGTGGCCAGGGAACCGGTATACGTCCAGTAGCCTCGATCGGCAGGCAGCAGGCCGCCGGCGCTCACCAGGTCCGCGACGTTTTCTGCTTGGCCGGCGGCCTTGGGCAGGTGCTCCCAAAGCGTGGCCAGCACGGCGTTGGGGTTGCCCACATCCTCGCCCAGGCGCACCTCAACCACCGCCAGCTTGCCGTCGGCGCTCTTGTGCAGCAGTTCCACATCCATGTCGGTGAGCTTGCCTCTCACCGGCGTTTCGCCGGGATGATGAAAGTCGAACTGCACCAGGTCGTAGCGCACACCTCCGGCAACCATGTAGCTGCCTGGGTCCACGTGAACGACAACAGTATGGCCGTCGTTCTCCATCCTCACCGGCCCGGCAACGTAGTGAAATTCGATGGGCCGCAACGCCTTGTTCAGGTGGGCGCCGCGAATATCGATGGGCGACTGCTCGTGCCCCTGCGAGCAGACCTTGTAGGCCGGGTCGAGCTTGCCCCACACCAGCACGCCCCGCTTGCCCTCGTAGTCCCAGGGGGTGGTTTGCGCTGCGGCGATGGTAGCGACGAAGAGTACAAGAGCGGCCAGTGCGGTAATGCGGCCAGTCAGAATCATTGACATCTCCACGAGAAAAAGACGCTTAGTCGTTCCGAAGAATTCTATTTCATGGACGCGATGAAGGGAAAAATGGAACCAATCGGCGTTCGGTTCCATTCCTTGCGACCCGCAGCCCATGGGACTGTGTTCACCCCATTCGCTTTGCACAAAATATCCTTCCCTGGGCGCACAATAGCGAATAGAAGCGCGAACGGAGACGGCCAGGTTCGCACCCAACCAGAAAATGAATACCCCCTACCCCCCACAATTCCCAGTGAGACTGTGAAGCTGTGAAGCTCTGCCCTGTACCGCGGTCGATTCGTCGCTGACCCCGAAAGCCGTGTAAAAGCAATCGATGAAGCAACCCATCCCAATGGCTCAAGCCATCTTTGATCCGGCCTTCACCCAACCCTAAGGTCGCAGCGTGTATCCTCAATTTCGGGAAGAAGCGGAACTCGGTCCTCGGTCAGCGCTCTCCGGCCGCCGAATCGCCCGAGAATTCCCAAACTGGAGATACACCCATGACCTCGAAGCTGCTTGCCATCGCGACACTCGCCGTTCTGCTGCCGTTTGCGTGCCTGGCCCGCGCCCAGGACTACAAAGTACTCAAGATTCAACTGGTCGGGGGCGATGGCGGATTCGATTACGTGACTGCCGACCCGGACGGCCGCAACCTTTACGTCGCCCGCTCTGGCCCCGCCGGGCACATCGGCGTCTTTAACCTCGACACGCTGGCCCAGGTGGGAGACATCCCTGGCGTAAGCGCCCACGGCGGAGCGGTCGATACCGCAACAGGCCACGGATTCGCGACCTCAAAGCCGGTGACCATGTTCGATGCGAAGACCTTTGCGATTCTGAAAAAGATCGACGTGCAGGGCAATCCCGACGGCTACCTCAACGACGCTGCCAATCACCGCTTCTACGTGCTCAGTCACTCGGCGCCGAATATCACCGTCCTCGACGATAAGGACGGCTCGATTCTGGGCACCATCGACATCGGCGGCGCGCCCGAGCAGGCCGCCACCGATGGCCGCGGCAAAATCTATGTCGACATTGAAGACAAGGCCGCCATCGCGGTCATCGACGCAAACACGATGAAGATGGTCGGCAAGTACGACCTTTCCAGCAAGGGAGGCGGCTGCGCCGGCCTGGCCCTGGACGCGAAGAACAACATCCTCTTTGCCGCCTGCCGGGACAAGCAGAACATGATCGTCCTGTCGGCGGAGGACGGGCATATCATCACCGATCTGCCCATCGGCAACGGCTGCGACGGCGCCACCTTCAACCCGGCGACCATGGAGGCCTTCAGCTCGCAGGGCGATGGAACGCTTGCGGTGATCAAGGAGAATTCGCCTACAAATTTTGAAGTAGAGCAGACCGTTCCCACGCCGGCTCGTGCCAAGGTGCTGACCCTGGATACAAAGACAAATCAGATTTTCACCATCACCGCCGAATATGGCCCAGTGCCTGCCGCTCTGCCGGCCGGCGCTCCACAACCGCCGCCGGGTGCGCCGGCGTGGATGCGCGGCCCTCGCGCGCCCATGATCCCGCACTCGTTCCAGATCCTGGTGATCGGCAAGTAATCGGCGGCATGAAAAATGGGACTCATCGGGACTAATCGTCCGGTGGGTCCCATTTTTTGCGAAACGATTCGCGGCGCGGTTTACTTGGCTGCGGCTACCAGTCCGGCCTGCTCGGCCAGGGTTGCTGCCTTGTCCGTCGCTTCCCAGGTGAACTCCGGCTCGCTGCGGCCAAAGTGTCCGTAGGCGGCGGTCTTCTGATAGATAGGCCGGCGCAGGTTCAGGCTCTCGATGATGCCCTTGGGCGTGAGCGAGAAGTTCTTCCTTACCAGCTCAGTCAGCTTGGCGTCGCCCACCTTGCCGGTGCCGAATGTGTCGATGCGCACGCTGACCGGCTCGGCCACGCCGATGGCATAGGCCAGAGCCACTTCGGCGCGATCGGCCAGGCCCGCGGCCACAATATTCTTGGCGATGTAGCGCGCCATGTAGGCAGCGGAGCGGTCCACCTTGGTCGGGTCTTTGCCACTGAATGCGCCGCCGCCGTGACGGCCCATTCCGCCGTAGCTGTCCACGATGATCTTGCGGCCTGTCAGTCCTGTGTCGCCCATCGGGCCGCCGATCACGAATCGCCCCGTCGGATTGATGTGGTACTTGGTGTGCTCGTCCAGCCACGCGGCGGGCAGCACGGCCTGAATCACGTACTTGAGAATGTCGGCGTGCAATTCCTCATTGCCGATGCTCTCGGCGTGCTGCGTGGAGATGACCACGGCGTCAATGCGCGCGGGCTTTCCGTTTTCATCGTATTCGACGGTCACCTGGCTCTTGCCGTCGGGGCGCAGATAAGGCAGCTTGCCGCTCTTGCGCACGGCGGTCAACTGGCGGGTGAGCTTGTGGGCCAGCGCGATGGGAGCCGGCATCAGTTCGGGCGTTTCATTCGATGCGTAGCCGAACATCATGCCCTGGTCGCCGGCGCCGCCGATGTCGACGCCCTGCGCAATGTCGCCCGACTGCTTGTTGATGCTGGAGATGACGGCGCAGGTGTTGGAGTCGAAGCCGTAGAGAGCGTTGTCGTAGCCGATGGAGGCCACAACGCCCCGCACCAGGCTCTGGAAATCGACATAGGCCTTGGTGGTGATCTCGCCGGCAATGACCACCAGGCCGGTGGCCGTAAGCGTTTCGGCGGCGACGCGGCTGTAGGGGTCCTGCTCCAGGCATGCGTCCAGGATGGCGTCGGAGACCTGGTCGGCAATTTTGTCCGGATGGCCTTCGGTGACTGACTCAGAGGTAAACAAAAAACGATCGCTCAACTTCAGACTCCTCCCCATTGAAGGGATTTAAGTGGATGGCTTGCCGCGATGGCTGTTTTGCGCTGAACCAGCCTGGGCGGAGAACCGGAAATTTCTCTCCTCGGTCAGCCGCGCTCCCGCATAAGTGAGGCACGCCTACACCGGAAGGCCTTTGCCTCTGGGGTGCATCCTCATATGGTAACCGGGCTGGGCGTTTGAGGGCAAAGTCAAGCAGCGAACGGGGAGTACTGGCGTGCGAAGGGCGTCAAGCGCCAATTGAACCGCAATTCGAACTGCAGCCCCGCCTCGAACCTGGCCGTCGCGCGGATTCGCGAGCCTGGCTCAGCGCTTGAACTAGGAGAAGATACGCGCAAACAGAGCGTGCGCTGAGGAGAACACAGCGTGCATCGCGGCACGGACCTGGTCCATGGGCAGCAGCGTATTCCACCAGCCGACGCGAAGTCCGTAGTAGCGCACCATTAGATAGGCTGCCGCTGCCACAACCAGCAGAAGCAGGATTGCGCCGATCCAGCGCAGGCGGTTTTCCAACGCATCGTGGCGCAGGATGCGCGCTTTCCCGACGTTGGATGCGAAAGCTGTCCATCCACGGTCGTCGTCGATTGACTGGCCTGAAGCTTGGAGGAATCGCTCGGTCCAAAGATTCTGGTCCAGGCCCAGGGCTCCGGCGTATCCGCGCACGATGCCCTTGCTCAGAATGCCGCCGGGCAGCAGACGAAACCGCTCCTGCTCCAGCGCAACGAGATGACGTTGGCTGATCTTGGTAACCGCAACGATTTCTTCCAGCGCAACGCCGCGGGATAGCCGCTCCGTCCGCAGGTCTTCTCCAAAGTTTCCCATCAGCAATCAGAAAGCGACTTGAGGCGCAGTGAGATTTCCCTTCCACAATAAACCCGGGTTTCGGGTCTAGTCAAAGCTCAATAAGGGCTTTTCCCTTTACTTTCTTCAATCTGAGTCCATCGAATCCCTTCGTGGACTTTGAAGAACTGAGTGAAGGACAAGTGCTCCCGATTGGATTGTTCACTGTGTACCTGCCGCTCCTTTCCGATCCTTGTGGCTTTTGGTTCCTTTGAAGGAACCTCTTGCAAAATTACCTTCAGGCTACAGATTGTGTCAGGGCACGACTTCAGTCGTGCCGTAAATAGCCAACTTAGATTCCGGCTTTAGCCGCTGCGCAAATGCAAATAACTGAAAACAAAACCGCAGGGGCTAAAGCCCAACTTTGTTTTATTGCTCTTCCGGCACGACTGAAGTCGTGCCCTGACACCTATTGCGCTTTCAATGGAGTTTTGCAAGAGGCTCGAAGGTTACAAATTCGACGATGGGCCGCTCACGCTTCGCTCAACCCTCGCCAGATTGAATGTGCCCGGCGCCATTTTTCGGAGACCCCGCCGGAATGTGGTACTTTTTCTCCGGAGGATTTTCCCATGAAAGTTAGCAGGCTATTATTGGGTTCCGTCCTGTGTTTGGGACTTTTCACTTCCGGCGTCGTCGTCGGGCAGAATGTCAGCGAACGCCGGCATCCAAACCTGGCGGAAGCGCAGCGCTTTATCGAACAGGCCATCGACAGAGTCTCCGCCGCACAGGGTGCGAACGAGTTTGACATGGGCGGTCATGCGGCTAAAGCGAAAGACCATCTGGCTCGCGCATACGATGAAATCAAGTTGGCGGCCAGAGCGGCGAATCGCCACTAGGTCCTCCGAATAAGAAGTCGAGACGATGGACTCCGATCCTTGGCCCCACCGGGCGCCTCGGTCTATAGCCTTGGTAGGAGACCGGGGGAAGCTGCGCTCATTTCGTCCCGGACAAAAGTTGCCGCCACCACTGAACTCATTGCCTTCATGGCGGAGACCAATGGCCCGACGGCAACGCCTGTGAGGCGCAACAAGCCAATCCAGTCCCATTCCTTGCCTGAACGGCTGAGCCCCCGGCTGTTACCCTGAAGGCGAGGGAGCGCTCAAGGATTTCGCCTCTCTCAATTCGTTGCGGACAGGCTCAACAATGAACAAGCTAATCTTCGCGAATCTGCTGCACCGGCCGGTCCGCTCCATTATCAGCGTGCTGGCGGTGGCCATTGAAGTGGTCATGATCCTGTCGATTGTCGGCGTCTTTATGGGCATGTTGAACGACCAGAACCAGCGCACCAATGGCATTGGCGCGGACCTGATGCTGCGCCCTTCCAACGCCAGCTGGATGAACGGTGTCGGCGGCGCGCCCATGCCCGTGAAGAACATCGAGGCAATCCGCCGTCTGCCCCACGTCGCCGCCGCCTCGCCTGTCATTCAAAACCTCTCCACCACCGGGAAGATCGAAGTGATCTATGGCATCGACTACCCGACATTCAATGCGCTGAAACCCTTCGTCTTCCTCTCCGGAGGGCCGTTCCAGGGACCCTATGACGTCATCGTCGACGATGTCTTTGCCAGCGCCGATGGCGGTCATCGCGTGGGAGACAAGCTCACCGTGATGAACCACCAGTTTCGCATCTGCGGCATCGTTGAGCACGGCAAGGGCGGGCGCAAACTATTGCCCATTGACACCATGGGCCAAGTGATGGGCGCCGAAGGCAAGGCCACCGTCTTCTATATCAAGAGCGACAACCCGGCCAACGAGAACGCAATCATCCAGGAGATTCACGCAACCCGCGGACTGGAAGACAACGAGATCGAGACCATCGACGACTGGCTTGCGCAGATGACTCCGGAAAAGATTCCCGGCTTCAACATCGCGCTTTACGTGGTCACGTTCATCGCGGTTGTGGTCGGGTTCCTGGTCATCTTCCAGTCGATGTATACGGCGGTGTTGGAGCGGACGCGCGAGATCGGCATCCTCAAGTCGATGGGCGCCTCCAAGCAGGCCATCGTGAGCGTGGTGCTGCGCGAGACCGCGGCGATGGCAGCGGCGGGCGTGCTGTTGGGAATTTTGGGCGTTTTCGGCGTTAGCAGCCTGCTCGGCCATTTGTTCCCCACCCTGCATTTTGAAATCACGACGGAATGGATTGCCAAAGGCGCGGGCATTGCATTTGCCGGCGCCTTGTGCGGAGCGCTCTACCCGGCTTGGATGGCGGCGCGGAAAGACCCCATCGACGCACTGGCGTACGAATAGTACGGAAATTGATATTTGACAGCGGGGTTTGGCTGCGCAACGCCGGAGGTTCCCTGAAGCTGCGGAATTGACTTTTCCTGTCAGGAAATACGCTGACGCGCACTCTTATCGGCCGGTTATCGATGGGGTTCAAATCCGCGCCCTGCGCCGCGCTTGCCGCGGGCGCAAGCCTAATGGAGTTGGGTTTCGGCCCGAATTTGCACTTCTCAGTGCTAACGCAATCGAATAGACTGGCGGGGTCCCCCAAATCCGGCGCTGCCAGAGAGGACAGTAGACGCGTAACAACAGAATGCTCAGGAGCGTCCCACCGCGAGCGGCAACCATTGCCGGCACCAACGCGAGCGCAGGCTGAGAACGGTATTTACCGGTTTGTAACACCTCGGTGTTCTGATGGATACTGGGCAACCGATACACTTTAGAGAGCCGATTCAAAGCGGTCTCGGTCGCTAGCGGTTGAACCCATCACTCACCTTGGCCGGACTCCTTATTGGGGACGGAATAGCCGGAAAACCATTTGGGCGATGTAGATACAACGCTAAACTTAGCCGGCCGGCGGAGCACCTGACACGGAAGGCGAAGCAAGGCAAATTTGATCGAGGAGAGCCAATATGCAAAAGAACCTGCTGAACCAAATCGTTCTGGTACTCGCGTTCCTACTGGTGTGTATGGCGCCAGCTGTGGCGCAGACCTACACCGAAGGCTCCATAGCGGGCACGGTATTCGATCCCAGCGGCGCAGTTGTTCCGAACGTGCCGGTCACCATCCACAACGATGGAACAAATGCCGAGGTGCATCTGGCCACCGATGGCAGCGGTTACTACAAGGCGGCGCAATTGCCTGCCGCAACCTATACCTTGACGGTGAACGCGACCGGCTTTGCTCCTTTCAAGGAAGTGAATGTCATTGTGCAGATCGGCTTGACGACGGAAGTCTCGCCTCACCTGGCCACCGCCGGCGCAACGTCGAATGTCGTTGTCACCGGTGAAGCGCCCATTCTGAACTTTGAGACACCTGAGATTTCAACCGTGTTGGACAATCACGAAGTGCAGGACCTGCCGTTGAACGGCGGCCGCTGGTCGAACCTGACGCTTTTGACGCCGGGAGCGACGCTGGACACGAGCGGCTTTGGCCTCATTTCCTTCCGCGGTATCAGCACCATCATGAACAATGTCGAAGTGGACGGCGCGGACGATAACCAGGCTTACTATGCCGAAGAGCGCGGCCGTACCCGTGAGGGCTACTCATCCTCGAAGTACGTGATCCAGGAGTTCCAGGTCAACACCGGCGTCTATTCGTCGGAGTTCGGGCGCGCCGCAGGCGGCGTCGTCAACTCCGTCACCAAGAGCGGCACCAACACCTTGCATGGCATTCTGTACTTCGCCGACCGCGACAACGGCTCGTGGGGCTCGTTCAACGACTATTCCAACAACACAACCGCAGTCTATGCCAACGGCGGTACCCTGCCCACCAGCTTTGTGACCGCGCCCTACAAACCTAAAGACTGGCGCAAGCAGTGGGGCCTCGACGTGGGCGGCCCGCTGAAGAAGGATAAGCTCTTCTGGTTCTATGGCTACAATGAATTCCACCGCAATTTCCCCGGAACGGCCAAGGCAAACACGCCCAGCTCCTTCTTTACCATTCCGGATGCCACGGCGCCCAGCGGGTCCACCTGCAATATCACCGGCAGCAACGCGGGCTACATGTCCGGCCTGACCTCCTCGTCGGCTACTTATTCCGTGGATCAGCAATCCTGCGAATTGGCTGCGCGACTCACTGCGGCCGGCAAGGGTGGCTACGGCACCTACGCGCTCGGTTCGGCGGCCTATTCCACACAGTTGGCCAACCTGCTTTCCGACATGGGCTCCGTTCCCCGTAGCGGCAACCTGCTGTTGAATACCCCCAAGCTGGACTGGCAGGTCAATGACAAGGAGCACGTCAGCGTACTCTTCCATCGCGTTCGCTGGGATTCACCTGGAGGCGTGCAGACGCAGGGAACCAACAACTACGCCATCGACTCGTTCGGCACCGACTTTGTGAAGGTGGACTACGGCCTGATCAAGCTGGATAGCCTGGTTACGACCAACATCTCCAACGAACTTCGCTACCAGTATGGCCGCGAGTTGAACGACGAGGGACAGCAGCCGGTCAGCGCGTACTCCAAGAGCTACTTGCAGGGCCTGAACGGTATCACCAATCCTTCGGTGGGCGATTTTACGCCGAATATTACATACGTCGAGCTCGATAACCCGTCGTCGGGTGCGGGAATGTACCTTGGATCGCCGTACTACTCCTACCGCAAGGCGCTGCCCGACGAGCGCAAGTGGCAGGTGGGCGATACCGCCGCGTGGCAGAAGGGCAACCACAATATCAAGTTCGGCGTGGACCTGCTGCACAACTACGACATCCTCAACAACACCTATAAGAACAACGGCGACTACGCCTACACCTACATGGGCAATTACTTCACCGACCTGTTGAATGAGGGCAATACGAAGGGCGCGTGCAACAGCACGGGTTCGGTCACCAGTCCGGGAAGCTCCTCCACGACAAACTACACTGGCGCCGCTCCCTGCGGAACCTATTACCAGGGCTTTGGACCGTCGGCCTGGGACTTGGCGAGCATGAACTACGGCTTCTTTGGCGAAGATCACTGGAAGGTTAGCCCGCGTCTCACAATCGATGTGGGCTTGCGCTACGACTATGAAAGCCTCCCGGCGCCGTATTCGACCCTGGTTGCTCCTTCCGGAGCTTTCACGCCTTACCTGGCTTCCACCAACGGTCTGTGCGCGGTCTATACCGGGCCCGGCACCTGCCCCGCGATCGCCGCCAAGGCCGACATCACCAACCACCCCAGCCAGAAGACAGACTTCGGCCCTCGCGTCGGCCTTGCATGGGATCCATTCGGCGATGGCAAGACAACCGTGCGCGTCGGCTACGGCCTCTACTTTGGCCCCATCACCAACGGCGTGCTGTTGAACAACCTGCTCAACACCGGCAGCCCGCTCGGCCAGTTCACTTCGTCCACCTTCTCGCCCAACTCCACCGGCGCGCCTTTGTTCCCGAATGCCATTGCCTCAGCCCCGTTCGGAAGCGGACCAACCTCGTACTTCTTCTCCAAAAACTTCAAGAACCCGGAAGTGCATGAGTTCGATGCTGCGTTGCAGCAGGCGTTTGGATTGGGCACGGTGCTCCAGGTCAGCTACATGGGCGCATTGGGCAGGGATCTTCCCAATGCGATCAACATCAACCTCAATCCGAATGCAAATACGGCCACCAGCGGCAACCCCAACGGCGTGATCACCACCGCGATCACAGTCAACGATCCAACCGGCGCGGGCCCGCTTCCCAACGGAAAGACTTTCTACGTTCGGGCCTATTCGAAGGGCGCCAGCACAACCTCCAACCTCTTGAACCCCAACTTCGGGGCCGTGAATGACGTGGTCAGCAATATCAACTCCAGCTACAACGCCCTGGTGGCCGAGGTCAAGAATTCGGGGTCGAAGTATATCCAGTTCGATGCGAACTATACCTGGTCGCACGCCCTGGATTTCCAACAGAACGCAAACACGACGACGATGGGAAACGGCATGTACGACCCGTACAACATCAACGGCTTCCCGAAGGGCGCCAACTACGGCAATTCGATTTACAACACGCCCAACCGGTTCGTAGCCTGGGCGCTGGTCAACTCGCCCAAGGTCGAGACAAACAACTGGGTGAAGTATCTCGCCAACGACTGGAGCATGAATCCGGTATTCCAGATGCAGAATGGCCTGGCGTATTCGGCGGTCATCGGCTCCGGCTCCGCGGCCTACTCGACGTACAGTTCCGGCGTCGACGGCGCGGGCGGCGGCTCATGGCTTCCATTCATCGGGCGCAATACTTACAAATACCCCCGCGACATGATTCTCGATTTGCGCTTGGAGAAGCAGTTCCCGATTACGGTGGGCGATAAAACATACCGCCTGCAGTTGCTGGGAGAGTCCTTCAACCTGGCGAACCACCAAAACGTTACAGGTGTGAGCACCTCCGCGTATACCTTCGCGGCCAATTCCAGCGTGACGAGCGGCTGCGCGGCGACGCCGATTACGGGTCAGGCGCAGAGCGAATGCTCCACCATGACCTACGTTCCATTGACCGGCGCGGGGCACTCCCAGAGCGGCTTTGGCGCGGTGACAAACTCCAACAACACGTATATGATGACCCAGCGCGAACTGGAACTAACGCTGCGGCTGGATTTCTAACCGGCGCGGCAACAACCTGACTAAGGGCGGTGGCTGCGGCTGCCGCCCTTTTTCTTTGCGGCGAAGATACCCGGCTCTTCCTCCACCTCGAGCGGGTTTGGACGCGGTATACTCGATGCATTCCCCCGAGACGTTCTTATTTCAGGCCTTCATTGCGGAGAGACGGCCATTGACCAATTCCTCCAGACGCTGGCTTTATGCGATTTGGCTGCTGCCGATCGCGGGGTTCGCGGTCTTGCACGCGCTCAATCTGCGCGCCGATTTCCCCAACCATTCACCATGGTTTATGGACTGGGCGAAGTACACCGATGAGGGCTGGTACGGGAACGCCGCCGTTCGCGCCCACCTGTTCGGGAACTGGTATCTGCCGGGCGATTTCAATCCCGCGCCCGCGGTTCCCGTGTGGCCGTTTCTGGAGTGGATTCTGTTCTTCTTTACCGGCGTCACAATCCAGGCCGCGCGCGGGCTGGCCGTCGCTTTCTTCTTTGCCAACCTGCTGTTGAGCTACCTGCTGCTGAGGGCCCGGGGTCCGCGCTGGATGGCGCTGCTCGCGGTCACCATGCTGGTCGCCAGCCCGTTTCTCTACTGCTTCAGCAGACTGGCCATCCTGGAGCCGATGCTGACCGCACTTACCCTGGCAGCCTTGAATTTGGCTATCCGGCTGCCCCGGTTCCGCCGCCCGGTCTGGGCCTCTGTCTGGATCGGCGTGCTCTTCACGTTAATGATGCTCACCAAAACCACCGCGGTTTTCCTCCTGCCGGCTCTGGGCTGGGGCATCGTGCTGCCGCTTTGGAAAAGACGCAGGATTGCACCGTGGGCGGTGCGACTTGCCGAACGCTGCGCATCGGCGGCGGCCGCCGGATTTGCCGTTTCCTTTGGCCTTTGGATGGCGGTGGTCGTGGGCTTTGGTCTCTTTCCCGACTACAAGTACCTCTTTTTTGTGAACACATATCCCAAGCCAAAGGAGTTCTACTGGCCGCTGCTCAGCCTCTGGTGGGCGTTCCATGGCGGCCTTTGGGTGGACCACATCCTGATCCCGCTTTCCGGAGTGGTGGCGCTGGCCGCCGGCGTTGCTGGAACCATTTTGGCCCGGCGCGTCGCATGGGGCCGCAAGCTGTTGCTCGACCCGGTCTTCGGAGCGTCCATCCTGGCCGTGGCCGGCTACATCCTTTTCATGACCTGCCAGAACCATCCCCAGCCGCGCTACTTTGCCGTGGTGGCTTTGTTCAGTTTTCTTGTGGTAGCGCAGGGAGCGGAAGCGCTGCTCAGCCAGCCCGCGACACGCCTTCTCGGCTGGGGTGTAATTGCACTGGCGGTGTTGGCGGCCGGAATCGACGGTGCCTGGACCCTCAACTACGCGGCCCATCCGGAATATACGTTTGTGGATGCGGCGGACCGCCTGGCCAACTATATTGACAACCATCCTAACGGCAAGCGGCTGCTGGTCTCGGTGAGCGGAGACCAGTTCGCGCTGATCACCCACCTGCCCGCGCTGTGCGACGATTTCGGAACCCCCACCTCCGAAATGCCTGATCTGGTGTCGAAGCTGGCCCATTATCAGCCGGGGTGGTGGGCCACTTGGAACGACATTGACCCAGGCACCCTCGAAGATCTCCATAGCCGCTACTCGCTCGAACAGGTGGCCAGTTTCCACGTCCTCGACGATCCGGAGCGTAGCGTCCTGGTGCTCTTCAAACTGCACCCGCTCCCGGGCGGCCAGACTCGCGGCCCGAGCGACCAAAATCTGCAGGTTCCGCTTCCCGGCGACAAGATCGATATTCCGGTGCAGTAGCCCCAAGCCCCCTCGCGCCATCTCTCCTTGTGAATGAACAAAAGAGTGATTGCCCAAGAAGCAGATCGGACGGAGGGCGCCAATTGCTCCGCCCCGCGCTCCTGGGCGCATAAATCGAGACCTTTCCGATTCGGGAAAGAACTCCCAAACCCTGTGACTGCAATCACTCGACAGTGCCGAGTTCGGATGATAGCCTTCCCGTGGCTTTTCCCCTCTGTTCAAAGGGGTCGCGTTTTCCGGGGCCGTCCGAAATACGGCTTCAAACCTGAGTATTGGAGGACATGTGACAGTACAGTATTGGGTGTACTTCTTTCTGGGCATGAGTGTGCTATCGCTCCTTGTTGCCTTCTTCTTTGCGCGCCAGGGCATCGGCTCCGGCACCGGAACTCCGGCGATGCAGCAGATCGCAGCTGCCATCAAGGAAGGCGCGGAGGCGTTTCTGAAGCGCCGGTACAAGACTGTGGCGGCCCTCCTTGGCATGGGCCTGCTGCTTCCCACATTCGCCAGCGCG
>Ga0224559_1000727_pt1 | contig 20397 bp, 17 predicted proteins | sample 714S33034metaG_FD_180676 | JGI IMG/M metagenome (GOLD analysis project Ga0224559, IMG submission 180676) | Peat soil microbial communities from Stordalen Mire, Sweden - 717 S3 30-34 | ecosystem: Environmental > Terrestrial > Soil > Wetlands > Peat | place: Sweden: Norrbotten County, Stordalen... | reverse complement strand
ACCGACGGTCGATCTGGTCCGGGAGGGTGCGCGGCACGTGCAAAACTCCGCTTGCGATGTCGTCATCTCTCTTGGCGGGGGCAGCGCAATTGACGCCGGAAAAGCGATTGCCACCGTTGCCACCAACGGCGGTGAGCCGCTCGAGTTTCTCGAGGGAGTGGGAAAGGGCCGTGCCATTGCGGTCCCGCCGCTCCCGTTCATTGCAGTGCCGACCACGGCGGGCACCGGCAGCGAAGTCACGCGCAACGCCGTGCTCGGATCGACGGAGCACGGTGTCAAAGCGAGTTTGCGGAGCCCACTCATGCTGCCCCGGGTCGCGCTGGTCGATCCCGAGCTGACGTATGGGCTGCCTTCCGCGGTCACCGCAGCCACCGGTCTTGACGCCCTGACGCAGCTCATCGAGCCGTATGTCAGCGTGCGCGCCAATCCACTGGTGGATGCGATTTGTGTTGCCGGGATCGGGCGCATTACCGGTGCGTTACGCCGCGTATACCACGATGGCGCGGACCGGGAGGCACGCCGTGAAATGGCGCTGGCAAGCCTGTTCGGTGGCTTGGCGCTGGCGAACGCGGGACTGGGCGTTGTGCATGGCTTCGCGGCGCCGCTCGGAGGCTCGTGGAAGGCGCCCCACGGCGCGCTCTGTGCGGCGCTTTTGCCGCACGGCATGGCGGCCAATGTAGACGCGTTGCGGGCGCGGGCGCCGCTGCATCCCGCCCTGGAACGCTACACCGCCATCGCCCGCCTGCTTACCGGTCGGAATGAAGCAAGCGCGGAGGATGGCATCGACTGGGTACGCGCGCTTTGTGTCGAGCTCAATGTCCCGCCTCTGCGCGCCTGGGGGATCGCCGAAGCCGATTTATCCGGAGTAGTCGAGAAAGCAGCGCGTGCCAGCAGCATGCAAGCCAATCCGCTTCCGCTCACCAGCGAGGAATTGCTTCTGGTGGCAACGGCGGCATGGTAAGGCATTGTGCATAAATAATCGCTTCAACAATGTCGCATTGTGTCAGGGCACGACTTCAGTCGTGCCGTAAGAGCACAGAGAAGGATGTGGGCTTTAGCCCCTGTCAGAAAGGCGCTGTGTTCAGGGACGAATCGTGAAAAACATCCCTCAGGGGCTAAAGCCCAAGGTTCAACTTGCCGCGTGTGCGGCACGACTGAAGTCGTGCCCTGACACGGTCAAGTGAAGCAGTTGTTTATGTACGGTGCCTAAGGGGCTGAGTCAGGCGACGGCGATGAGAACCTCCTGAAGAACTGCACGGCCCTGGCTGAATCAGACCAGGGCGATGGAAAAGAGCCTCGCGGCTCCGTTTCCCGGGATCCATCCCACGCGACGCTCCTTCCAGCAAGAACACGCCGGTTTCGGACCGGATAGAATGCAGTGGTAGGATTCTCGGCGCAGGAGTTGCATCATGCGTAACCACCGGCGCACATCGCTGATGCTCACCGCCGCGGTGCTGCTGATACCGGTCTGCCGTTCGACGGCGGGCTCCTCCGGCCAAATCGCCCCTGCTGGCCCGGCGAATTCCGGCCATTACGAATTACACGGAGGCCGCACCATGTCCTTTGCACTGAAATCGACGGCATTTGCCAACCGCGGCGACATCGCCGGCAAGTACACCTGTGAAGGCGGTGACATTTCACCAGTATTGAGCTGGGACGGCGTCCCCGCCGGAACGCAATCGCTGGCGCTTATAGCGGATGATCCTGATGCGCCTTCCGGTACCTGGACGCATTGGATCGTCTGGAACATCCCCGCCCAAGCCGCAGCCTTATCGGAGGGCCTGCCCCAGGTCGAAGTACTCGGCAACGGCGCGCGTCAAGGCAGGAACGACTTCAAGCGCATCGGTTATGGTGGTCCGTGCCCGCCTCCGGGCAAGCCCCATCGCTATTTCTTCAGGCTGTACGCTCTCGACGCAAAGCTCGACGTGAAGCCAGGTGCGAGCAGGAACGAACTGGAGCCCGCCTTGAGGAGGCACATTCTGTCTCAGACCGAGTTGATCGGTGTGTACAGGCGATAGGTTCGGCAGCTACAGCCTCTCAAGAAAGCAAGGCAAATCGATTCATACAATTGCTTGAAGACTCTGTGGAGGATCTGCTGCAAGCATGTCGGCGTCCCGGCTTACATTGTGCCCGGAACTCGCTCAGGTCCTTCAAGGTATAAACTGATCTCACTTTGATCTGCCGGAGTAGTCCAACTTTTACGTTCGCCAAGCGCGGTCTCTTTCTCGGATTTATCCCGTTGATGTTGCGGAACGGATCGCCATCCAAGGATGGACAGTACAATGGAAGTACGCCTGTAACCTCAACATTTTCAAGGACACGAAGAGTGCGCAGTTCTACACGGAAGGTTAGCGCGGGCAGCGTGGGCCGGTGGATTCGCCTTGGCTGAAGAAGACCGAATTTGAGACGATCTGATTTGAATCGACCTGATTTGAAACGACCTGAATTGAAACGACCTGAATTGAAACGAACGGCCACGTTGATCGTCTGGATGAAACTCCGTGACTCGATACCCGTCGCAGGCGCAAGCCGAGCCATGGCTGGGGGATGCGTATGAGCACACCACAGGGTGGTGGCGGCCGGATTCGCGCTTACCTGGAGTTCATTCTCGCGGTGGTCTACTTCTTCATGGCGCGCGCATTGGCCCGGCATGGGGCGCATGGGCTGGTGAGCGAGCAGTGGTCTCCGCTGGTGGAACAGGCGATGCTGGCATTGCTGCTGCTGGCGGGCTACGCGGCGTTGGGATCCTGGCTTGACCGGCAGACGCGTCCGGTGAGCGGTCAGGGTTTGCCCCGGCGGCAGGGCTGGCAAGGCGAAGCGGGATTGGGTCTGGCCGTGGGCTGGTCGCTGGCGGTGGTCTGCGTCATTCCTTTGGTTGTGCGCGGGGGGATCGCGATCTTTCTCAACATCCAATTCACGGCCTGGGGCTGGCTTGTTGCCGATGCGGCATTTTTCGCGCTGGCTGCCTTGGCCGAAGAGATTGCTTTCCGGGGCTACGGATTTCAACGATTCGTTCACGCGGTGGGGCCGCTGGGGGCGGCGGTGGGGTTCGCGGCCTACTATTCCATTGTGCAGGCTCAGGCGCCGGGGTCGAACCGCGCCAGCTTCGCTGTTTCTATTGTGTTGAGCCTGTTGCTGTCCACGGCCTATTTGCGGACCAAGGCCCTATGGCTGAGCTGGGGGCTCAACTTCGGCTGGAAGGCGAGCCGGGCGCTACTGTTTGGGCTTGCCGTGAGCGGCGTCAACAGTCATTCGCCGGTGGTGCAGGGCGATCCGATGGGGCCATTCTGGCTCACGGGCGGAGGCTTCGGGCTGGACGGGACCTGGGTTGCATTCGCGGTCCTTTTCGCGGGACTGCTGGTCATGTTCAGGGTAACGCGCGATCTGGACTTCAAGTACAACGCGCCGGTGATCGTGTCGGGAGGCATTCCCGTGGATCTGGATGCGGCGGCGCGAAAACAGCATGAGGCGGCGATGGGACCGGTCGAGCCTGCGGCTCCCATCCTGGTTCAGATCGCTCCCGTTGCCACGCCACCACCGTCAACACCGCCGGAATAGGCTCCGGCAAACGACGCCGTGAGCGCAGACATAGTCTGACGCAAGGTTCCGATTCGCATTGCCGGCCTCGTTGAGATTTGCCATTTCTGCACCAATCGGACTATCTTTTGCTTGAACGCTGCTCGCGTGCATGGGAGGCTCCCATGGTCCTGTTATTCCCGGCGCGGCCGGCCCCTCTTTCGGCTTACGGCGCAAGGCGTCCGATTGAATTGCGACGGAGGGCAACTGGGTGCGTCCTTGTGGCATTGCTGCTCGCCGGCGCTGCGACGGCTCAGATCACCGTCAATTCGAAGACCGGCGCGGTGACGAACAACTCCACGGGGAAAACTGTCAACCAGGTCGACCCGCGCTATCAGCAGATCAAACCGACCAGTGTGCCGCTCACCAAATCCGAACTCGATGCAAAGACCCGTCTGGAACTCATCCGCCTGCTGCAATCGGAGCAGGGGTTTGCCATGCGTCCGTTTCCAGGAGGCCACAAGGGCCTGACGCTGCAGGCCAATGGCTACCTCGAACCGGCGGGAGAAGCGTATCTCGACATGGTTACAAGCAGCGGGCTTTCTTCCAAGCCCGGCGACCGGCTGGTGCTGAGCGACCTCAAGATCGAGCGCAACAGAATCGTTTTCGACCTGAACGGCGGACCCGATCCAAAGCACCGCTTCCTGCGTCACATCCAGATCGGCGTGGGGCCCGATGTGATGGGCCCTGTGGTGCAGGACGACGGGCAGGCGCCCGCAGGATCGCGATTATCACTTACCTTTCCCGGACATATCCCTGAACTTACCGGGTCCGAGGTGAAGGCGCTGCTTGCGCCGCTGATCTCGTTCGACTTGAAGACGCCCATTCAGGCGTACACAGACACGCTCCCAGCCAAGCTGAAGGAGGCGATTCTCAACCACCAGGTGTGGGTCGGGATGAGCACGGATATGGTGCTCTTTGCCAAAGGGCAGCCGGACGGGAAATCGCGCGAGATGGAAGGGCAGATGCCGTTTGAGGAGTGGATATACGGCAAGCCTCCTAAGGATGTGGAGTTTGTGCGCGTGAATGGCAATCGCGTGATTCGCGTGGAAATTGCCAAGATCGGCGAAACTCCAGTTGTTTTCACCACGGATGTGGTGGCCGGCCTGATGCGCACCGACGGCTCGCCGCTCGATCCCACCGGCGACCCCGGAACACGCATCGCTAAAGTCGGCGATGTGCAGCGCGATCCCGATACACAGGCTCCGGCAGCGCCGCCCAGCCTGCGCAAGCCGGGCGAGACGGGGCAGATCGGTACGGCGAGCACCGGTGATCAGAACGGCCGCGTTGGGGTGATGAAGCCGGTGCAGTTCCCCACGCAGAAGCCCGCCTCGCAGCCGGGCGCGAATCCGGATGAGCAATCGGATTCGCCATCGGGTCAGGAGCCACCATCCGGCCAGGCTCCCGCGAATGTGCAGCCTCCGCCCGCGGATGCCTCGCAGCCAGGCACAGCCAAGCTGCTGGGTTCCCAGACGGCGGGAGCCAGTTAGGCGAATTGGCGCGATAGCCCTCACGTAAGATAGCCCTGATGTAAACTGAACGTAGCGAGTCAGGCTCCTTCCAGGCAATTGCTTTGCATTGAGAGGCAGCAAACGACCGCGCCGTTGAAGCCGCGTGCAATCGATTTGCGCGTGTGTGCAGAGACAACCCAAGAAGGAGAAACACCCGACGAATGGCCAAGATTGCAAAAACAGGTGATCGCAAGAAGGTAATGGACACGACGAAGTCGACTGACTGTCCCAAATGCAGCAAGCCGACGCGCATCGTCAAGCGCGTGAAGGATCGCGAGCGTGGCGTCCCAGGCGGAGTTTACATCTCGTGCTCGGCGTGCGATTTCTACGAGAAACTTTAAGCAGCAGTTCAACTTCGACGTTTGAGAGAGCCCGGCTTGTTGCCGGGCTTTTTCAGTTCAGCGGCGCCCCCATATCTTGGACCGCTTCTGCCATCTCTTTGAGGATAGCTTCGGCGGCTTCGGCGGGGTCGGGGGCCTGGGTGATGGGGCGGCCTACGACCAGGTAGCTTGCGCCTTGGCGAAGTGCCTCGGCCGGGGTGGCGACGCGTTTTTGATCGTCAGTGCCGGAGGCGGCTGGGCGAATGCCGGGGATGACGAGGACTGCATCGGGACCGGTAAGAACGCGCAGGGAAGCGACCTCGTGGGGGGAGCAGACGAAGCCCCGAATTCCGGCGGAGAGTCCCATGCGGGCCAGCAGCTCCACCTGCTCGGCCGGCGAACGGTTCAGGCCAACGGCGGCTAGCTGGGCGGGGTCCATGCTGGTGAGCACGGTGACGGCGAGCAGTTCGGGCGGATCGGCGAGGCCGTCGAGGGCGGCTCGGGCGGCAGCGAGCATGGCTGGGCCGCCAGCGGCGTGGACGGTCAACATGCGGACACCCAGAGCCGCAGCGGAGCGGACGGCCGCGGCGACGGTATTGGGAATGTCGTTGAACTTCAGGTCGAGAAAGATGGAATGACCGTGCTTCAGGAGTGGTTTCAGAACCGAAGGACCTGCGGCCACAAACAACTCCAGCCCGACCTTGAACCAGTTGCAATGGCCTTCAAGCCGGGAGACCAAGGCGGTAGCTGAGGCTGCATCCGGAACGTCGAGGGCTACGATGAGGCGTTTTCGAGCTTCCTCGAGCGGGTCCAAACGGACCGGCACAGATGCCTTGGGTGCGGCGAATGTGGGATTCAGCCTCTCAGGGATGGGCATGTCTGAATCTTAATTCATGCGGGATTTTCATGATGCTCGCCAGAGCTCAGGCCTGGGCTGCCAACGACTCTTTCTTGGGCAGCCGGAACTTGGCCTGGTCTTGCGCGGGCAGGAAGCGGCAGAGGTAATCGATGGGGTCCTCCGCGGCGGCCATCTGGCGCAGATGATACTTCCACACATCCGGCTTGATTTTGCGCCGCGTAAATGGCTTGCGAGTCACCTGCACCACGTTGCCCTGGGAGTTGACCCTGGGATAAGTGATGGAGGGGATTATAAAGCTGATGTGTGCGCCGGCGCGCCAGAAGCAACGCGCAAAGTCGTGGGAGAAGAGCAGCGCGTAGTGGCGGCCCTCACTTGCCAGCAGCGTCAGGGCCTGTTCACAGCCGGGCCAGATCGGCTGCACGTGAGTCTGGTACCAGGATCGAAACTCAAATCCGTTAAACTGAGCCTGGTTAATCAACAATCGCAGCATTTCTTTCCGATTCATCTCGCAGATCCTTTAAGCAATAGAAACCTTGGGGGTAAAGCACGGCATCATTGACAACGGCCAAATGAGGCCCGGAGAGTGCAGCATCTTGAAGATTCGTCTTGGTATGCTTAACGTCAGTCATGCGGGAGTTTCCTTTTTTCCCGCATTGAGCCCACGGGTGGAATCCGTCGAAGGGTTTCATTCAAGGGTCAGGGAGACTTCAGGTTGAAGGCTGGATTATTTTCGATGGGCAGGCTGGTTTGGGGAGTTCTGCTTCTGGGAGCAGCCAGCCTGTGCTGGGCCTCCGATGTGCACACCAATCCTCTGAACCGGGACCCACTGGTCGTGGAGGGCTACGAACACTTTTACGACCTGGACTATCCGGGCGCGATTGAGCGGTTCGAGCGTTTTCACGCGGGTCATCCGGGCGATCCGCAGGGGACCGTGCTGTTGCTGGAGGCGGTAATCTTCCAGGAACTCTACCGGCAGGATCTGCTGGACACCACTTTTTATGCGAATGACGGCTTTCTGACCGGCCGCCACGCCACCGAGGAAGACGCGAACAAGCGGGACCGGATTATGGCGCTGGCCGACGAGACCGTGAACGAGGCCAACTGGCGGTTGGAAAAGAATCCGAACGACGTGGACGCACTGTACGCCCGCGGCTGGTCGCGGGCCCTCAAATGTGCCTATGTGGCGATGGTTGAGCGGGGATATGGCAGCGGCTTCCGGCTGGCCACGAAGGCCAAGGACGACTGTGCGCGGGTACTGCAACTGGACCCCAACTATGTGGACGCCAAGCTGGTGGTGGGCATCTACGAGTACGTGGTGGGCGCGCTGCCTTTGCCATTCAAGCTGCTGATTGGATTTGTCGGAATTACCGGGTCGAAGTCGCGGGGCCTGGAGATGCTGACCGACGACGGGAAGCGCGGCATCGTCACCAACATTGAGGCGCGGACGGCGATTGCGCTGTTTCTGCGGCGCGAGTCGCGCTACAAGGAGGCGATTCAGGTGATCCGCGGCCTCAAGGCTAACTATCCGCGCGACTACCTGTTCTGGCTGGAAGAGGCCAACCTGCGCAAGGACGCGGGCGAGGGCATGGGGGCGGTGGCTGCGTATCGCGAGATTATTGCCGCCAACGCCAAGCCCGGCTACTTCTTTCAAGCGCGCATGGAACTCACTTATTTTGGCTTTGCGGATGCATTGCGGGGACAACGCCACTATGACGAGGCGGCACATGCCTATGAGCAGGCCGCCTGGACCGAAAACGTGGGGCCGGAGCTGAAGATCCGCTCGCTGCTGGCGGCTGGCGAGTGCCGCGATCTGAATGGCGAGAGGCAGTTGGCCGTGAAGGACTACCAGGCTGCCATTGCCAGCGGCCCGGAAACGTCGCGGGCCGACACGGCCAGAAAGCACTTGCGCAATGCCTATACGGGAAACTGAGTTTCGAAAGATGGAACCGGCCCTGTCTTGTCTCCGTATCTTCAGAAGAGTCGGGGTTTCCTGAGGAGGATTCGATTATGGCCGTCTTTTGCAATCGTTGCGGCATTGGACTGCCGGCGAGCGCGCGGTTCTGCTCGAGTTGCGGCGCGGTGATTTCGGTGGCGCAGCACCTACCCGGCAGGCCGCTGGTTCGCCCGCGAGTGGGCCGCCAGATTGCCGGTGTCTGCTTGGCGCTGGCGCAATCGAATGGCTGGGATGTGGCTGTGGTGCGGATTCTCGCCGTTCTCGGATTCTTCTTTACCAGCGGATTTGTGGGCGTGGCCTATGTGGCCGGGTGGATTGGAATTCCCGAGGAGCCGATCGACCTGCCGGGAGCGTATCCTCCAGGTATATGAATGGCTCTTATTTGTCGCATGGGACCAGGCTCAGCTTTCGGGATAGCGGGGCGGGGCTGCCTCTGGTCTTCTTGCATCCCACACCGCTCGATGGCGATTATTGGCGTCCGCTGACCGAGGACCTGGCCGGGGTGCGGGCGATCGTTCCCGATTTGCGCGGGCATGGCCAGTCGGAGTTGGGCGCGAATCTCCCGGTGGGAGGATTTGCGGGCGTTCCCGATGCACCGGTGCTGACGATGGCGCAACTGGCGGACGATGTTGTTGCCCTCCTCGACCATCTCAATGTGAAGGACGCGGTCTTTGCGGGCTGCTCGATCGGCGGCTATGTGCTGCTGGAATTATGGCGCAGGGCTCCGAAGCGCGTGCAGGGGCTGGCTTTTGTCTGCTCCAAGCCGCAGCCGGATGCGGCGGCCAACCTTGAAAAGCGCGCGGCCAATATCGCACTGGCGCGAGCCGGCGGCGTCGAGGCGCTTTTTGACGGCATGGCGCAGAATTCGATTGGAACGACGGCGCGGCAGCGGCGGCCGGCGATCGTGGCTGAGTTGAGGGGGCGGATGACGCTGACGCCGGAGACTGTGGTTGCTGTGCAGGCTGGCCTCGCGACGCGGCCTGATTCTGTGCCGACGGTGGGCACGATCGGTGTGCCCGTGCTGGCCATTGCGGGCGGCGAGGACCCCGGCGTTTCTCCAGCCGAGATGGAGTCGTTCAATGCCGCGCCGGGTGGGTGCGAATTCCACTTGCTGCCCGATGCGGGCCACTTCGCCGCTTACGAACAGCCGCGCAAGGTGGCCACGCTGCTGGCCGAGTGGCTGCGGCAACCGGAAGCCTGATGAAGCGCCCACGGCCGACAGCGTTCGGCAGCCTATGATTTACATTTCTTGAGGAGCAATTCAGGGGAGAAACTCGCAATGAAGAATCTCAGTCGACGCACATTTCTGGGCACGGCGCCGGTTGCCGCGGCGGCAGGCATCACACTGGCCAATGCCTCGATGCTTTCGGCCTTTGCGGCGAACCACGATACGCTGCCGGCTCTCCCGGCTGGAATCCAGCTATTCACCGCGCAGACCATTCAGGATGACGTCAGGGCGCTCGAGGCAAAGCCGGGCAGCAACAATCTGGTCGATGGAAAGACGGTGCCTTTCGTGGTTCTGCTGCAAGTGGAGAAGGCTACGAGCGCCAAGGAGTTCGAGTGGCACGAGGGGCGCGACCACGTGTTCCAGATACTCGAAGGATCGACTGTCTACGAGGTTGGCGGGACACCAACGGGCGGACACAGCAAGGGGCTCGGTGAATGGCTTGCGCCTGCGTCGGAGGGAGCGGCCAAGATCGCAATGGCGAAGGGCGACATGCTGGTGATCCCGCGAGGAACGCCGCACAAGCGGAGCACCTCCGAGAGCGTTACTTTGTTATTAATTTCGCCGATGGGGACCGTTAGGCCATAGCCTGCAGATTTCCTAGTTCCGTGACCGCGTAATTGGGCAATGGCCGGATTGTAGCGCCGGTCCCCAGACCGGCTGTCGTGCGGGCATCCACGCCCGCATTTGATATGAGGCCATTACCAAATCACGCGGTCTGAGCACTAGTCCAGAACGGGCAATTGGCAAGCGGCCTCGTATCGAGACCCGATGGCCATCAGTTCTTCGATCGCTTCGACGGACTGAATTCCGCCTCTTGCTCCGGCGGCCATGCAATTCATGGCGGCCGCGGCGCAGGCAAAGTCCAGCTGGCGGTCGAGCGGCCAGCCCTGCAGCAATGCATAGATAAACCCAGCGTGAAAGATGTCTCCGGCTCCGGTGGTATCGACGACGGGAACTCGATATGCGGCGCTGTGGTGGTAGCGCTTTCCATCCCAGGCCAGCACGCCGTCGGTACCCAGGGTTGCGGCGGTGAGATGGCAATTGTAGTGGAGTTGCATGCGGCGCAATGCGCTCTCGAGGTTGGCGTCTCCCATCAGCCGGCATGGAAAATCGCGGCTCACGATGAGATAGTCGATGTTTTCGACAAGCGCATCGACGCCGGGATACACATCGTCGAGATCGCCGATGACCGGCACGCCCGCGTCGTGTGCCCAGCTGGCGGCTAATGTTGCCGCAGCGGTGTCGTGACCATCCACATGCAGGGCTCGCGCGTTCACGACCCATTCGCGATCGAGGTCTTCAGGCTGCAGGACGAGGCGCTCATCGCGGCGGCAAAGAACGGTTCGCTCGCCTCCGCCGTCGACCAGGATCAGCGACTGGGGGCTCATGCTTCCCGCAACGGTGATGAGCTGCGTCTCCACGCCCACGCGGGCGAAGGCTTCGCGATGAAGCCGTGCAGCGTCGTCGTCGCCGAGTTTCCCAACATAGCGGGTGCTCAGTCCCCAGGTTTGACAGGCAACCACGGTGGTTGCCACTTGCCCGCCCGGCAGGATGGAGGCTTCGCAGTATTCCGTTTTTGAACCGCGTGCGGGAAACTCGGGGAGAAGGATCAGTGTGTCAGTGGCGTTCAGCCCCACGCCCACCAGGTCAACTTTCAGTGACTCCGTCATTTGGTTATTGTAATGGGCACTCTTAGCGCTCCCGAGAGTCCATGCAATGTCCGTGCATCGACGCTGGGAAATCCTGCGCAGGATGCTGTAGGCTCAAGAGAACGCTACTGCGCTGGAATCTCATTGTGACTCTGTCTTCGACGACCTCTTCGCGACCCTTTCATCACCCCCAACCGGGGAGCGCGCTGCACTGCGGCAAGGTCTCGATCGAGGCCCTCGCCAGGCGCTTTGGGACGCCGCTGTATGTATACTCTGCCGACCAGATTGCTGAGAGGCTGGGCCTGTTTCAACATGCGCTCAAGGAGAGAGAGCACCTGGTCTGTTATGCGGTCAAGGCCAACTCGGCGCTGGCTATTCTGAAGCTGCTCGCGGATCGCGGAGCGGGCTTCGACATTGTCTCTGGCGGAGAACTCGAACGCGTGCTGGCTGCCGCGCCCGAGGCTGTGGGCCGCGTGGTCTTTTCAGGTGTGGGCAAAGCGGCGGCGGAGATCGACCTGGCGGTGAATGCAGGCATTCTTGAGTTCAATGTCGAGAGCGAGGCGGAACTGGCGATGCTGGCGGCGCGCGCGGCGAAGTTGAAGAAGAAGACGCGATTTGCCCTGCGTGTGAATCCGGATGTGTTTGCCGAGACTCATCCCTACATTTCGACAGGTTTGAGAGAGCACAAGTTCGGCATCGATATTCGCCAGGCTTTGCGGATCTACAAAAGCGTCGCCGGCCATCGCTGGCTTGAGGCGCATGGAGTCAGCGTTCATATCGGGTCGCAGATTCGTTCGGCGGAGCCTTTTGGCGCGGCCATGGAGCGGGTTGCCAAGCTGGTGGGTCAGTTGCGGCGCGAGGGCATTGTGCTCAAGGCCATCGATGCGGGCGGCGGGCTGGGGATCGACTACCGCGGCGGCGTATTCGACGCGGCTGCCAAGGTGGGCGAGTATGCCGCTGCCATTGACCGTGCGCTGGGCGGATTCGAGGGGCAGTTGCTGTTGGAGCCGGGCCGGTTCATTGTGGCGCAGGCAGGTGCGCTGGTGGCGCGGGTGCTTCAGGTGAAGCGCAACGGCAAAAAGACGTTTGTAATTACCGATGCGGCCATGAACGACCTGATTCGTCCAGCGCTCTACCAGGCGTATCACGAGATCGTGCCGGTGCGGCGGCGTGTCGGAAGGCCGCGCACGGTGGATGTTGTTGGGCCGGTGTGCGAGACGGGAGACTTTTTCGCGCGCGACCGCAAGCTGGCTCCCGTTGAGCCGGGAGATTTGGTTGCGCTGCTCGACGCCGGGGCCTACGGCATGGCCCAGAGCTCGAATTACAACACGCGGCTGCGTCCGGCGGAGGTGCTTGTCGAGGGCGCCAAGGCACGGCTGATCCGGCGGCGGGAGACGATGACGGATCTGCTGGCGCCGGAGATGCCGTGACGGCGAACCACCGATCTCCCCATCGCAAAATGTGAAACTCGTTCAACACCCGGCCCGTCCTGATATTGTGTTTCGCGGGGGAAATCACAATGCAAGTTGGAATGCAAACGGTGTGTGCGGTGGCAATCGCGGGGCTCCTATTGGGCATGTCGGCAGCGGTTCATGCGGATTCGCTGACGGTGAAGACGGAACAGGGCAAGGTTCACGGCAAGACCATCAACGATGGCAAGGTGAAGGCATTTATGGGGCTGCCTTACGCGGCGGCGCCAGTGGGCGATTTGCGCTGGAAGGCGCCTGAACCGCCGGCCAAGTGGAAGGGCGAGCGCGATGCGGCCAAGTACGGCGCACATTGCGCGCAGGGGCCTGTTTTCCCGGACATGATCTTTCAGGACAGCGGGCAGAGCGAGGATTGCCTGTTCCTGAATGTTTACGCGCCCGCTGACTCGACCGGGAAGAGCAAGCTGCCGGTGATGTTCTGGATTCACGGAGGGGGATACTCGGGAGGAGCCAGCTCGGAGCCGCGGCATAATGGCGACTTTTTGCCTCTCAAAGGCGTGGTGCTGGTCACCATCAATTACCGGCTTGGGGCTTTCGGTTTTCTGGCCACGGCCGATCTGGCCAAGGAGGCGAACGGCTCGGCAGGGAACTACGGGCTGCTGGACATGGTGGCCGCGCTCCAATGGGTCAAGGCCAACATCAAGAATTTTGGCGGCGACCCGGACAACGTGACCATCTTTGGCGAGAGCGCCGGCTCCTTCGCGGTGAGCACTCTGATGGCGTCACCGCTGGCGCGAGGACTATTCGCGAAGGGCATTGGGGAGAGCGGCGCGGCCTTCAGCGACGTGTTGCCGACCGACACCCTTGACGCTCGCGAGCAGAAAGACGGCGACTGGGTTGCTTCGCTTGGAGTCAAATCGCTCCAGGAACTGCGCGCCTTGCCCCCCGACAAGATTCTCGATGCGGTAAAGAAGAAGAAGGGCGGTTTTCCGCCAGTGATTGACGGGAAGCTGTTGACCGAACAAGTGGCGGATACGTATGCAGCGGGGAGGCAGGCTCATGTGCCGCTGCTGGCCGGTTGGAATCGCGATGAGGGCAGCTTTGCCGCCATGCGGCCGGTGACCGCGGAGCAATGGAAGGCACAATCGGGTGGACTCTACAAGGAACGCGCAGCGGAGTTCTTGAAGCTTTATCCCGGCGATACGGATGCGCAGGCGCTTCGTGCGGCCATCGATTATGGCAGCGATGCCTTTATCGCTTTCAGCACCTGGAGCTGGCTCGAGGCACACCGCAAAACGGGCGGCTCGCCGGTTTATCGTTACCACCTTGAACTAGCTGCGCCGCCCAGCAAGTTCCATCCCGGGTGGTTTGCATTCCATTCCGATGACATTGAATATGTCTTCGGCACGCTCGATACAAGGCCGGGTGCGGAATGGCGGCCTGAGGATCGCAAGCTGAGCGACGAGATGATGAGCTACTGGACGAATTTTGCGAAGACTGGCGATCCGAATGGGGCGGGGCTGCCGGAGTGGCCGAAGTATGGCAAGGACGATGAGCTGATCCACCTGGACAGCGCCATCACCTCAGGGCCGGACACGCTGCGGCCGCGTTATGAGTTCCTGCTGAAGGGAATGCCGGCGTTTCATTTCTAACGCAAGGTTAGAATCTGCAATCGCAAGCAAGGCCGCTCGGGGTTACCGGGCGGCCTTATTGTCATGCGATGAACCGGAACCAATATAAATGCGCGTCAGTGGCTGACCCCTGCTGCTTCGGCAAAGCCTGCGCTCTGAGCCGGTGTGATGGTGCCGGCAGCGGGCGGCGCTGCGAACGAGGAATTCTTGGCGTTGATGGCGTTGGAGTAGTCGGGGCCGAGGCCCAGCTTCAATATTGCGCGGGCATCTGGCATCAGCTTGGTCTGCCAGCCATTGTCGGCCTGGTATTTCTGCATAGCGGCTTCGGTTGTAGCGTCCCACTTGCCGTTGGGTTCGACGGCCAGGTAATGCTCGCGAACCAGGGCCTGCTGTATTTCCGTGACGCGGGCCGGATCGATGGCTTGCTGGCCATGCAGCCGGTGCGACTTGACGGCGGCTTTGTGGGTGATGCGTGGGTGACCGCTGGTGGGGCCCCGGTGGACGCGCGAGGCGAAAGCCGGTGTTGCGATGAGCATGGCGGAAAACATAAATGCTGCGCATGAACGGAAAAAGGACACGCTGGTGTACCTCGTGAAAAGAACTGCAAGATGGATTTGATGGAAGTTTATCGGAAAGCCTCACATTGTGGCAGAAAAAATCGACAGACTATCGAAAGTCTATCCGGCTGCGGGAAAGGCGCCGGTCCGGGAAATGCAAACCGGCGCCTTTTCATCGCTATTGAAGCGTTCCGCCCAGGTAGTTGAGGCCGCTGTCGGGGTGTTTGGGATCGATGACTTCAAAGACCACGTCATCGCCGGTTTTGAGCTTGCTCACCACGGTATCGAACTGTTCTCTGGTGGCGGTGGGCAGCTTGTTGATGCGAAGGATCAGGAATCCGGGCTCAAGACCCTGCAGGTCAGCGAACGACCCGGTGCGGACCGATTGGACGATCACCCCCTGGACGTGCAGCTTTGAGGCGGTGGCCGGTGCGGCGTCGCGGACCACAATACCGAGCTTGGCTTCGCCGGCGTCGCCCTTTTCATCAGGGTTTGCCTCGAGTTGCTGGATGCCGGAATCGGCAAAGACCTTGTCGCGATCGCCGATGGTGACCGAGGTATCGGACTGCTTGCCGTCACGCTGGAAGCCGAGGCGGATGGTGGAACCGGGCCGGCGGCTGGCGATTTCATTCACCAGGTCGTCGCCATCCTTGATGGAGCGGCCATCGATGGAGGTGACGATATCGCCCACCTTGATGCCGGCCTTGTCGGCTGGACCGCCGGTGGTGACGCGCTGCACGAGTACCCCGTTCTTGAAGCCGTAGACGCGATTGACCGCGCCGGGGAGCCCTTCGCGGAACTCGATGCCGATGGAGCCGCGCGTTACTTTGTGGCTGGGGCCGATAAGGTCGTTGTAGATGGACACAACGGTGTTCGACGGCATGGCGAAGCCGATGCCCTGGTAGCCGTTCGACTGGGTAAAGATGGCCGTGTTCACGCCGACGACCTCGCCATTCATGTTGAGCAAAGGCCCGCCGGAGTTACCGGGATTGATGGCTGCGTCGGTCTGGATGAAGTGCTGAAACTGGCCGCTGGCGCCGGGCTCGATGGTGCGATTCTTGGCGGAGATGATGCCGGCAGTAACCGTCTGCGAGAGCGCGAAGGGGCTGCCGATGGCCTCGACCCAGTCGCCTACCTCAGCGGTGTCGGAGTTGCCCATTTTCACGGTTGGCAGAGGGATGCTGGTATCGATCTTGATGACTGCCAGGTCGGTGGCCTTGTCGACGCCAATCACGCGCGCGGGCCGGCCCTCATCCTGATTGTCCGGGTCGGTGGAGAGCTTCACGAAGATCTGGTCGGCCTTCTCGATCACGTGATTGTTGGTGACGATGTAGCCCTTGGGATCGACGATGAAGCCAGAGCCGAGCGATTCGCTGACCCGGCTATCGTCGCCGCCTTCCATGTCGGGCATCTGACCGCCGAAGAAGCGGTTGAAGAAGTCCTGGAAATTGCCCTGGCCCTGCTGCTGATCGTCGTCATTGTCGTCGCCGGGATTCTGCGGGTTGGGTTGAACGCGGCTGTGAGGAACGCGACGGCCCTTGTTTGCGGATTGCTTGGGCAAAGTCCGGGTGTTGATGTTGACCACCGCCGGACCGACTTGTTTGGCGATCCTCACAAAATCGTTGGGAGGAATCGTCGAGTTGACAACTTTGAGGGGAGTGGCGTCGACGCTGTTGTTCTGCTTTTCTTGTCCACGGACTCCGTGAGCGGCAAAGGAACCGGCCACGATGGCGATCGTGAGAGTGGAAAGCAGGACAAAGGTTGAAGCGAGACGGCGCGAACGCAGCCGTTCAAAAAGCGATTTCATGAATTCAATGACCTCGTCGGTTGGGCAGCCTGCAGGCTGCATGGTTAAATGCACCAACTATCAGTATAGCCAGTGGCGGGCAAATCCGTCTGGCTGGGTGGTCCTCCGTCAGCAGTTCTAAATAGATCGCGACATCGGCCATCCGATGAGCAGCGCATCGGTCGGCTCCCGTAGGGAGCCGTCGAAAATAGCCCAGGGCAAGCGCAGCGCAGCCCTGGGTAAGAGGCAAAGAGACAGTCATCCGCCCTGGAAGGGCGGATCGAACACTTGCACCACGAATTGCGGAATCCAGTGACGGTGCTGGGCTTTCACACCGCCCCTCCGGGGCGGGAATCCCTCGGCCGAACGCTTTTCCAGGGTTTCACCCTGGGCTATTTTCGACCCCTCCCTCCGGGAGGAACTGCGCTGGATGCCTCTCTGCTCCCCCATTTAGAATTGCTGGTCCTCTGTGCGGTGCGCGGGAGGCCACATTACGGCGCGGCTTGGTTTTCGTTGGGACGGCTCGGCTGCGCCCGCCCTATTGCGCGTTTAGTGGATAGGCTTGCTGGCCTGCCACAAAGGTCTCGATCACGACCGAGTAGAGAATCGCCGAAGCGGCGACTTTGTAGAGGTCGCGGTCCACGAGGATGAAATCGGCATCGTAGCCGGGGGCAAGCTTGCCTTTGTGGTTCTCGGCAAATTCAGCGTAAGCCGAGCCCTGGGTGTAGGCGTAAAGCGCCTGGCCGCGCGTGAGCTTGTTTTCAGGGAAGTAGGTCTTTGTGCCGGCTTCATTCATGCGGGTGACGGCGGCGTAGAGGCCGCGAAAGGGCGTGATGGGCTCCACAGGGTAGTCGGTACCGAAGGCCAGGGACACGCCTGCGTCAAGGAAAGCCTTCCATGCATACGAGTAGGCGGCGCGCTTGGGCCCGAGCCGGTCCTCGGCCCAGTTCATGTCGGTGAGCAGATGGCTGGGCTGCATGGAGGCGATGACGCCGAGCTTGGCGAAGCGGGGAATGTCGGCAGGGTCGACAACCTGGGCGTGCTCGATGCGATTGCGGGCGGTGCGGGAAATGCCGGGCCGCGCATAGGCATTCAGGGCCATCGATACGGCTTGGTCGCCGATGGCGTGGAAGCCCAGCTGAAAGCCGGCCTGCGCTCGTTCCAACGCCATTTTGTTCAGTTGCGCCTGCGTGTATTGCGGCAGGCCGGTGTTGGCCGGGTCGTCTGAATATGGGGCTTTCATGGCTGCAGTACGCGAGCCCAGCGAGCCATCCATGAAGCCTTTGAGGAAGCCGGTGTGGAGCATGAGGTCGTTGGGGTCGTGATGGGCACGCATCTTGAGGAGTTCAGGCAGAGGGTCTTTGAACGGGAGCCATTCGCTGATGCGGAGATGGAGCTTGCCTTCTTTTTCGAGCTGCTCGAAGATGAGAAAATCCTCCCAGTCGCTGAAGTCCTGGACGGTGGTTACACCGTGCGCCAGGGCGTCGGCGATGGCCAACTCGCCGGCGCGGCGGCGGTCATCGTGGCTGGGCGGCGGAATGACCTTTTCAACGAGTTCCTTTGCGCTCTCGCGAAGAATGCCGGTGGGCTCTCCATTGGCGTCGAGATCGATGGACCCGCCTTGCGGAGGAACGGTCTTGCCGGTGATCGCGGCAGCTTTCAGAGCCGCTGTGTTGGCGATGGCGATGTGGCCGTCGATGCGGTCGAGAAACGCCGGATGGCCGCCGGTCACCTTGTCGAGATCCTGGCGGGTGGGCAGGGATTTTTGCGGCCAGAGCGTGTGGTCCCAGTTGCCGCCTGTGAGCCAATGGCCGGCGGGCGCGTCGTTGGCGAAGGCTTGCACCTTGGCCAGCATCGCAGCCATGGATTTCACGCCGGTCAGATCCACATTGAGCTTTGTGCGTCCGGCGATGCCCAGATGGGTGTGGGCGTCGTTGAGGCCGGGAAAGATAAAGGTGCTGGTGTTGGCTGTGTCGAGGTCGTGAAGGTGGGTGTTGGGACCAGCCAGGCGTGTGATTTCCTCATTGGTGCCGATGGCCAGGACCTTTCCACCGCCGATGGCCATGGCCTGTACAGTCTCGGGCTTGTCATTTTTCATTCCAACGCCGGTGTAAATTACGCCGTTGAAGAAGACGATGTCGGGGACGGTGGCGAGGGGCGCAGGCCTTAAGCGCTTGGGTGGTGTGCGTTTCACGGTGGAAGTCTGCGCCGGGCACACAGAGCCGATGGCGAAGGCTGCGACGAACAGGGCGGTTGAGACGCGCATTCGCGGAGTGTAGCAGACTAGGATTGCGCGGCCCATTCGAGCATGGCCAGGGTCAGCAGGAGCACGCGCCTGAGGCCCACCTCGCGATCCTTGGCGGAATACCACTCGGCTTGGGTGTGCGCGCCGCCACCGTCTCCGCCGGCGCCCATGGATAGAGCCGGAACGCCGAGCGAGAGGGGGATATTTGCGTCGGTCGAGCCGAGGCGAAGGTCGGTGCGCAGGCCGAGATGACGGTCGACGGCGCGCAGAGCTTCGAGCAGCGGGGAATCGGCGGGCAGTTGTGCGGCGGGACGGTCGCCGATCTTGGCGATGGAGAAGGACAGAACACCCTTGCCGCGCGACTTTGCCGACGCATTCTTGCGCTCGACGGCATCTTCGACAGCTCGATGCAACGCGACTTCAAGACGCAGGAGCTGCTCAGGGTCAGTGGAGCGCATATCGACGGAGGCCTGCGCCCTCTCGGGGATGGAGTTGACGCTGGTACCGCCGTGGATGGTGCCCAGGTTGAGGGTCGTGCGAGGTTCTTCAGGCAGAGCGGTCTCAGCCAGAGCGGACAGTGCAAAGGCCAATGCGGCAATGGGATTGGGAGTGCCGGCGTCGGTAAAGCTGTGCCCGCCGGGGCCGCTGATCGTGACCTGGTAACGGCGGCTGCCGAGGGCCTGGGTGACAGCCGAATCGGCGCCTGCGCCATCGAGAACGATGTGCGCGGCGATGCGGCCGGCCAGCGCGTCGTGTTGATAAAGATGGCGAACTCCGCGCAGGTCGCCTTCACCCTCTTCGCCGACGTTTCCCAACAGGATGAGCGGGGCGGGCAGTTCGGCTTTGGCATGAAGCAGAGCATGGGCGATGGCCAGCATTCCGACCACACCCGCGCCATTGTCGCAGGCGCCGGGAGCTTGCAGGCGTTCGCCGTTCAAGATGGGGCGCAGCGGCGTTGCAATGGGGAAAACGGTATCGAGGTGGGCCGAAAGCAGGACCACGGGGCCGGTGCTCTCCGGGGGCAACTTTGCTGCCGGCAGCGATGCAAAGACATTGCCGGCCTCGTCGGTATGCACTTCGCTGAGTCCGGCTTCAACAAAGCGGGCGGTCAGCCATTCCGTGCGCGCCTGTTCGCCGAATGGCGGTGCGGGAATGGCCACAAGCTGCGCCTGCCAATCCATGATCTTGCCGGGATTCCCGTGCAGCCATGCAAAGGCTGCGTGGACTGGCCTCTGAGCGGCAAGGGCCGTGACGCTTGAGAAGGCCGAACTGCGGGGAAAGACGTTCATGCGGATGGTTTCAGGGTAGCAGGGAAGATGTGTGTCCAGGACGCGACTTCGCCCTTTCGGCTTAGGATCACTCACTTGACGGCTCGCCAGACTCCAACGGGTACTCCACGGAATGCAGAAACAGCCCTTGCGGCGGCGCGGTGGGGCCTGCGGCGGCGCGGGAACGGGCGGCGATGATTGACGGAATCTCGGCGAGCGGCCGGTGACCACGACCTACGTCCAGCATGGTTCCTACCAGATTGCGCACCATGTGGTGCAGGAAACCGTTGCCTCGGACGCGATAGATGAGCAGATCGCCGGATTCGCCGTGCCGCTCTTCCCAAGTGGAGGAAAAGATGGTTCGGAAGGCTCCGCGCGTCGTTGGC